>ODAI010655244.1_pt1 | contig 50546 bp, 44 predicted proteins | sample 1539321 | NCBI WGS metagenome assembly ODAI01 (sample SAMN02144231, study PRJEB22623) | gut metagenome | biome: sheep rumen | host: Ovis aries | place: New Zealand
GGCTTACCGTTTGCAGTTGGAGGTCCGTCATAAAATGTATATGTCGGAAGATCCTTCTTCTCTTCAATACTTTTTTCAAATACCCTGTTCTCTTTCCAGAAATCAAGTACCTTTTGTTCATGTTCAACAAAGTTAAGTTTATTGGAAACTTTTTCGTACATCTTCTTTGTCCTTTCAAAAAATATTGTGCAAAAACGCACTCCACCAAGTTTTTAGTATACAGTATAAAGCCTTGAATTGTCAACAAAATAGGGAAATTCCTTATATCTTTGGTGTTTATTATTGCCTGATAATCTATTTTAAAGTATAATATATGAAGATTGCACAAAAAATAAGATGAGCTTCGCATACGCTCGGGGCTGAAAAGGAGAAACATATGATTGAATTTAAGGTTGGAATACTCGGTGCCGGAAAAATAGCCGGGGTTATCGCAGACACACTCAATAAATTAGACGCATTTTGTCCGTATGCAATTGCATCAAGAGACATAGACAGAGCAAACGAATTCGGCGACACTTACAATATTGAAAAAAGATACGGCTCTTACGAAGAGCTTGTAAATGATCCGGACGTAGAGCTTATATACATTGCCACTCCGCATTCTCATCACGCTGAGCAGGCTAAAATGTGTATCAATGCCGGCAAGCCTGTTCTCGTTGAAAAAGCATTTACTGCGGATATGGAAAGTGCCATTGAGGTCATGAAGCTTTCCGAAGATAAAAATGTTTTCTGCGGCGAAGCTATGTGGATAAGATTTTTACCTATGTATTTAAGACTTATCGATATTATCGAAAAAGGTACCATCGGTAAGGTAAATACAATTACCTGCAGCCTCGGTTATGATTTAAGAAAAAAGGAAAGAGTTATAAAGCCTGAGCTTGCAGGTGGAGCAATGCTTGATCTGGGCGTTTATCCTATAAATCTCTTTACCATGATTTATAACGCACCTCCTGCTTCCATCGGCACAAGCTGTGTAAAGCTCGATACCGGCGTCGATGCACAGGAAATACTCCAGTTTAATTACAAAAACGGCGGTTCGGCTCACGCATTTGTTACTATGATGTTTAAGGCTGATAATAACGCCGTTATATACGGAGACAAAGGCTATATCGAAGTTAAGAACATAAATAATCCTGAAGAAATAATTGTTTACGACCGTGAAAAGGCCATCGCCGATATCAAACCGCCTGAAAAACAGATAAGCGGATATGAGTACGAATTTATCGCCGCAAGAGATGCGATTATAACAGGCAAGTTCGAAACCGCACTCATGCCTCATAAGGATACGATAAATATTATGACACTTATGGATAACCTTCGCAGAAATTGGAAGGTAAAATAAACAAAAACAAAAACCTATGAGTAAGGCGGAGGACTCATTAATCCTCCGCCTTATTTATGCTAATCATAATCAATATTTTTTCGGTTCCCTCAATTAGCGATTTTATTAAAATATCCCTTGTTGTATCAAATATGATTTGATAACTTCATTAAACTCTTCTGCACGTTTTATTTGTTTCTCAGCTTCACTTTTTGATTAAGCTCTGTTTAAAGCATTCTTATATCTCTTATTTTCATACATAAGCTTAGCATCTTCCAATGCTTCCAATCCGGATTCATATCTATATTTAGATAATGCTTCTATGCTGTTTTCCATAAAACAATTCCTTCCTTATCTATATTAGAATAAAAAGGTAATACATTTTTCCAATCCAGCATTTCTTTTCTTTCTATTGAAATTACCGAAAGTGTAACACCTTGACTTAGCTCATGTTCTATTACAATATCTGTTATTGCATCGTGCTTTTCCTCTGTATCTTTCTGTTTTAAAATCAATGCAATATCAACATCAGAGTCAGGTGTTTCTTCTCCTCTTGCATATGAACCATATAAAACAATCCTATCAAGCATTGAGCCATATACCGCTCCAATATCTTTGCACATTTTTCTTAAAGCTTTCATCAATTCCGGATTAGTGCGGTTTACATCGGATTTTTTTCTCCAATTACGATAATCACCGGTTTTAACTCTTTTATCATTTGGATATATGGTATCTTTCGGAATCAACCATTGTTTTCCTATTTTCTCGCCTTTTATTTCACCTTTAATTAATTTTCTTCTTATATTTCCGGTATCTTTTCCCGTTATATTTGCATATTCGGAAACAGTATAATATCCTTCCATATACATCACTCCTTTTTCCAACATTAACACGTTATCGTGTATATGTCAATTATCTGAAACTAAAAAATGCCGAAATATTTCGGCATTTTATTATCGATAATCATATATAAGATTCTATTTTATAAATAAAATTTATTTTAAAACTCATCTACACTAACCTGACCCGGTGCTGAAGCCTTATCGAGTATCGCAAAAGTCAGAAAGCTTCCGAAAATATACCCTTCTGTCCGGCTTCTTCTTCCGAGCTCTCCCATGGATATACCTATTACATCCACGTCCTGATATTTTTCATATGTTTCGGATATTGCATTTAACAGGCTGTCAACATCCGCTTCATCTTTCGGCATAACCGCAAGCTTTATTATATCGGCTTTTCTTTCATACATGCCTTCATATCTTTTTATCATCTCATTGTATGAAGGTGTTTTTTCAAAATCGTGCGAAGACATAATTACTTTAACATCATTCTTTTTTGCGATTTTAACAACCATGTCCGCCGTTTTCTTATCTGAAAAGTATTCCACATCAACATAGTCTGCCAGCTTGTTTCCGGCAATAAACATATTTATAATATTTATGGACGGCTCCTTAAAGTAAAGCTTTTCTCCTCCTTCAGCTTCACTTCTTATGGTAAATAACAGCTTTATACCGGCTTTATTAAGCTTATTATGGATTTCTTCCAATACCTCTTTTAACTTATCGGCATTGGACAATTCATCAAAATAATCTGCCCTTAACTCAACCATATCTATATTAGCCGTTTTTTTCTTTTCGATAATTTTATCAATTTGATAATATATTTCCGAATCATTTTTTGCCGTTACAGGTACACAAACCACCGGTCTTTTTATTTTTTCTCTCATCTTTTCCCCGCTTATCTTATATTTTAGGCAATTCTTTTTTAACCTGATTAATCTTCATTATGCCGGTTTAACATAAAAAAGGACACCCGCCAAATCAGCAGGTATCCTTATTTTATACTTTTTTATTATTCTTAGCAATAACTAATTATTCAACAGTGTAGTACTCTGAAGAAATTACCTTTACAAGGTCTTCCATTGTGGAATTAAACATATTCGATTCAGGATATAAACTAACATATGCCTGAATGTAAAGTCCCTGTTTTATCTCACGAACAAACACAAAGTTTATTACTTCTGATTCCCAATCGTCGCTCTTTTGGATATAATGTACCTTTGATGCGTAAACTGTTCCATCCTCAAAGCTTAAAGGTTTAGCCATTTCCTGCTCGACTATCTCGTAAGTTGAATAATCATCATCCTCAGGAATATACATTTCGTCTGCAATATCTTCAGCCGAATTATACCATGAATCATCCATAATCTCATACTCTATACTTGCGCTGTAGTCATTAACTCCGAAATCGATGAAATAATCACATGTATATGTACATTCAAATCCCGGTAATGAACCAAGTATAGTAACCTTATCGCCATTATAGGTTTCAAGAGTCATATCATCTTCGGATAAATTTTCGTCATCATCGTCATCATCGTCATCATCATCGTCAACGTCATCGTCGTCATCCAAATCATCATAATCTATGATATCTCCACCATAATTACCGAAAATCTGAGAAAGAATTTCATTCTGTGAAATCTTAGTTACCCACTCATTGATAGCATACATATTATCCTGAACAAGAGTAGCAAAATCTTCCTGAGTCATAATGCATATATCATATACTGCCTCAGAGCTGTCAATATTTGATGCAGTCTTGTTCTTGAGATTCTCACTGACACTTACCGAACCCTTGAATAAAACGTTGGCATCCTGAGCCACCTCAAGATTTATATCCGCACTCTTTTCATCGCTCTTATCAACAACTGTTGCATCAAATTTAGCAACGATGGATGTACCTCCTGCAGCAAGAGTAAGAGTTCCATTAGGATTACCTTCCGGATCTTTAATGTCAAGCTTCAATGAAATCTGCTCGCCCATAGCAGAAAGCACAGCCTCACCTGTTATAGCATCGCTGTCATAATCAAGCCAGATATTATAATTAATCATTCCTGACTCATTTTTGCATTCAATCTTAACAACCTTATCATCTTTAACATAAACATTTGCAACGATATCGCCACCTAATACGGTTGAAAGAGCTGTTCTTAAATCAGATGTGCTAAGACCGTATTGTGCAGCATAATCGCCCATATATTCGTTTAATGTAGCTTCAAGTTCATCAAGTATAGCATCCTTAGGAATGGTTACTATATATTTCTTAGCCTTAACCTTTTTGCCGTTAACGCTTACAGACTTCTTTCCGTCCTTTTTAACTTCACTCTTATCCCATATTTTATCCAATATGGTTTCACTGTCTGAAGCCTGTTCCAATGAAATATTAAAATAATCAAAGCTTATATTCTGGAACTGGCTTGCGTCAACTCCCATTGCCTGACCGAGAGGTGAATTTGCAAAAGCATTTCCAAAATCCTTATTAGGAAGTGCAAAATATCCCTTAATAAGATCAGGAACCGAAATATATGTTTCATCCTCTGTTCCTATTAACTTGATAACAAGAATATCATCACCGGAAAGCTTAATATTTACATCAGAATTAATAAGCTTATCCTTTGGTGCATAAATCATTCCAAGATTAAACTCAGCAGGAAAACTCTGTCCGGCTACTTCATCAGTCTTAAATCCGACTTTTATCTCTCCGCCTTCTTCAAGAAGTTTTTTGTTAAACTCAAGTGCCTCATCACTCTTATCAAATGTCTTCTCAAAAGCAGCCTTAACCTTTTCCTTAGGTGACTTAAACATCTTTGGAAGGAAAATAATTCCGCAAACCACAAGCGCTACCAAAGCAGCACATGCAGTTATAATACCGGCTATTGCTCCGCCGCTTAACGGTTTCTTAGGTTTTTTAACCTTTTTAGCCTTGCCGCCTGTCTGTGGAACATTATTTACAGGCTGATTAAACTGGCTTCCGCCAAATTGTTGCATATTCTGCTGATTAATCTGAGCAAATTGATTACTCATATCAGGAGAAACAGGCTGTGTCATACCTGCGTCCATCGGCTGATTATATCCTGTATTTACAGGCTGTGTCATACCTGCGTCCATCGGCTGATTATATCCTGTATTTACAGGCTGTGTCATTCCGGCGTCCATCGGCTGATTATATCCTGTATTTACAGGCTGTGTCATTCCTGCATCCACCGGCTGATTATATCCTGTATTTACAGGCTGTGTCATTCCTGCATCCATCGGCTGATTATATCCTGTATTTACAGGCTGTGTCATTCCGGCATCCATCGGCTGATTATATCCTGTGTTTACAGGCTGTGTCATTCCGGCATCCATCGGCTGATTATATCCTGTGTTTACAGGCTGTGTCATTCCGGCATCCATCGGCTGATTATATCCTGTATTTACAGGCTGTGCAAATCCCGGATCAACAGGCTGTGTCATTCCTGTATCAACAGGCTGAGTCATATTTGGATCAAAATTTCCGTTATTAAAATTATTATCCATTCTTTACCCCTTTCTGATTTCTTTCTTAGTAACCAAACGATTTCTTGTCAAGAAAAGCGCTTACCAATCCAAGTATCACACCTGCCAGTAATGCCCAGGCACCTATTCCCATCATAGTGAAGAAATGTGATGAACATGCCATAATCCAGATGATAAATACAATAGGGACTGATGAAAAAATAATCTTAAACAATTTGTTGTTTATAACTGTAAAAATCAAAAGACCAAGTCCGCAAATGATAATAAGCAACGGTGAAATAAATAATACAAATCTTCCTTTTACCAAAAGCTTGGCTATTCCCGCAGCCTCTTTGACGGAGCTTTCCTTAATGTTGATATCCTCTTCCATCAATTCTTTTGTCGCCATACTCTCAAACATATCAATATAAGTGATTATTGTATCCTTATTAAGATACTTCGGTTCAGGACTGTCTTTTAAAAATCTGTTTATTGTTCCGCTGGCCTTGGAAAGCTCAAAAAGACTCAAACCATCGCTTGCCTTGATTTTATAATTATGATTTACGTATTTATCCATAGAATAATTATATGTTTCATAATTATATTTGGTGCTTACATGAATGGTTGCAAAGTTCATAAACGGTGAAACTATAAGCAGCATAGCCGCTATAATTCCAAGCAGGCACCAGATGCTAAGCCCCATACTGGATACTTTACCTTTAAAATCATCCTTAATATTTTTTACATTTCCCGCAACCTTAGACATCTGTGAAGAAAACTGTTGTCCGTAAGGCTGCTGATACTGCATTTGGCTGTATCCCGTTTGTGCATACTGAGATTGACCGTATCCGGATTGCGGATATTGTTGTCCGTAAGCAGGCATTGTTGCCCCATAACCCTGTTGAGGCTGTTGTCCGTAAGCAGGCATCGTTGCTCCATAGCCCTGCTGTGGCTGATTATCCACAGGCATCGTTGCTCCGTAGCCCTGCTGTGGCTGATTATCCACAGGCATCGTTGCCCCGTAACCCTGCTGTGGCTGATTGCCAACCGGCATCGTCACTCCATAATTTTGTTGGAAATTGTTTTGCTGGTTGTTATCCATTTGCAAAAAGTCCCCCCTTTTTTAATATACCTTGGCTTCTTCTTCCTTATTTAATACTCTTAATGCACCCTGTGCCAATGCAAGCAACTCGTCCTCTCCTGCATAAACAGTAAACGGTGCAATAAATCCTGCACGCTTTTTAAGCTCATCAACCACATAAGTTGAATAAGCTATACCGCCTGTAAGAATAACCTGGTCAACCTTACCACATAAAACTGTAGCCTGAGCACCCATATCCTTAGCAACCTGATATATAAAAGCATCCATAACAAGCTTAGCCTTAGCATCATTCTTGTTAAATGCAAGATCTTCAACATCTCTTTGATCGTTTGTTCCAAGGTAAGCATTGTAACCTGCGTTTCCGACAAGCTGCTTAACCATTTCTTTTTCTGTATATTTTCCGGAGTAGCAAAGCTTTACAAGTTCACCGTTTGGTACGGCACCTGCTCTCTCAGGCGAAAATGCACCATCACCGTTAAGTGCGTTAAACACGTCTACAACCTTACCGTCCTTATGAGCTCCGACAGAAACACCGCCGCCCATATGAACAACGATAAGGTTGAGTGATTCATAAGGAACACCCTTTTCCTTAGCGTATCTCTTGGCAACAGCCTTCTGATTAAGTGCATGGAAAATACTTGTTCTCGGAAGCTCCGGATGTCCTGAAATTCTGGCTACATCACTAAGCTCATCAACAACTACAGGATCAACGATATATGCAGGAACACCTACTTCATCGGCAATCTCTTTTGCAATAAGTCCGCCGAGGTTTGAAGCATGCTCGCCTCTTTTAGCCTCAACAAGATCCTTGATAAGCTCGTCGGTTACGGCATATGTACCACCCGGAATAGGCTTTAAAAGTCCGCCACGACCTACAACTACATCAAGTGACTTAATATCGAAATTATTATCCGCAAGAACTTTGGTTATTACTTCCTTACGGAAATCCTTCTGTGCAACAATTGAATCATACTTTGAAATTTCTTCTGTAGCATGTCTTAATGTCTCTTCAAAGAGCAGGGTTTCGTCCTCAAAAACACCTATCTTGGTTGAGGTAGAACCCGGATTAATAATAAGTGATTTATAACCCATCTTTAATCTCCTTTTTATTTTATTTTTTATGTAAAAATATTAATGTTCTTTATTATTTGTTCTTACCAAGTTCCTCTGCAACGATTGCAGCAAGAGCGATTGAGTTAACCTTAGTCTCGAATTCATCCGAACGTGAAGTAAGGATAACCGGAGCCTTTGTTCCTGTTAAGATACATCCGTTCTTAACATTTGCTGTATGTACAAGACACTTATAAACAAGGTTACCTGCGTGAATATCAGGGAAGATAATAACATCTGCATCACCGACGATCTTACGACCTGTAGCTCCCTTATGTCTTGCTGCCTCAGGATCGATAGCAAGATCAAGTGAAAGAGGTCCGTCAACTATACAACCTGTAATCTGTCCTTCCTCATTCATCTTGGCAAGCTCTGCTGCCTCAACGGTTGCAGGCATCTTAGGATTTACAACCTCAACAGCTGCAACAGGTGCAACCTTAGGGCACTCAAGACCACAAGCATGAGCAACCTCAACGGTATTCTTTATAATTCCTGCCTTGTCCTCAAGTGTAGGATAAGGAATAAATGCAACATCTGAGAGGAAAAGCAATCTGTCATAGCCCTCAATCTCAAATACGGCAACATGTGAAAGAGGCTTACCTGTTCTTAAACCTACTTCCTTATCAAGCACGCTCTTAAGGAAATCCTTAGTATCTATAAGACCCTTCATGTACATATCAGCCTTGCCGTCATGTACAAGTGAAACTGCAACTCTTGCAGCCTCAATCATATCTTTAACATCTATTATCTCAAAATCGGAAATATTAATATTCTTTGAAGCAGCTATTTCTTTAATTTTATCCTCATCACCAACGAGAATAGCATCTGCAATGTTCTTATCCTTTGCTGCTCTTACAGCCTCAAGAACCGCATCATCCTGAGCATTTGCTACTGATACCTTCTTAACACTACATTCTCCAATTTTTGCAAGTAAAGCGTCAAAACCTTTGTTCATTTCTTTTAATCCTTTCATAAATCAATTTTTTGCCGTTCATAAAGCAATTACCTTAGATTATAACACGAATGTCAAGTATTATAAAGATTTTCTTTTGGTCTGACCTTAAAATAAGCAAGCCATAAAATAATTGCCATAACTACCCAGCTTATAGGCTCCGTAAATGCAACGCCCTTGTAGGCAAATCTCGGAACCAGAAACAAAACGGACATAATCTTAATAAGCATCTCCGTTACGCTTGAAATAACAGGCATGATCTTATGCCCCATACCCTGAAGCGAACACCTCATAATAAATAAAGGTCCAAGTACATAAAAGAACAAAATACTTATCCTCATATACATAACCGCCGGATCGACTATATCCACATCATCGGTACTTGTCAGCCATTCTATAATCGGTCGGCCCAGGATATAACATACAGCAAGAAGAATTGTTGTCATTACGGTAACTATAATATGTGCATGCAAAATTCCCTTTTTTATTCTCTTAATCTCTCCGGCTCCCATATTCTGGCTTGTATATGTCGTCATGGCAAGGCCGATGGAATACAGGAAGATAGTCAATATATCAAACAGCTTTCTTGCCGCTGTATGCGCGGTGGTGATTGCAGTTCCGAGTCCGTTAATTGCACCCTGCAAAATTATGGTTCCTATATTTACTATACAGGACATAAGCCCCATGGCTATTCCCGTCGTGAAAAGATTGGAATAATCCTCCGACGAAACCTTCCAGTCCTTCTTTTGCGGAAGAATATCTTTATATTTTAATAACATATATGTAAGACAGGAAAATCCGGAAACGGCCTGGGCCAATATCGTTGCATATGCCGCACCGTTTATTCCCCATCCAAAGCCTTTTACAAAAAGTAAATCCAGAATAATATTAAGGCAAACCGCTGCCATAAGACAGTATAGCGGTGTTTTGCTGTCACCAAGTCCTCTTAACATATTGGCGCAAAAATTATATAAGGTTGCAAAAGCAATTCCGGCCAATATTATACGTACATAAGAAACGGCATACGGCATAACCTCATTAGTAGTATTTAACGCCTTCAATATCATTACAATAAAAAACTCGCTTAATCCTGTCAAAATTATGGCTGCGGAAAAGGTAAGCACTACCGCACCGGCAACAAACTTTCTGATTTTTTTATAATCCTGCGCTCCGAAAGCATTTGCTACAGGTATCGCAAATCCCTGTGTCAAACCGTTAATAAAACCGATTATTGTATTTGATACAACCGCCGTTGCCCCGATTGCGGCAAAAGCATTAGTACCGACATATTCACTTACAATCTTTGCATCAATCATATTATACAGCTGTTGAAATATAAAGCTGCACATTAGAGGAAATGCAAATGCCAGTATAACCTTTGCCGGATATCCCTTAGTTAATTCCTTCAATCAAAATCACCACGAAGCCGCTTTCCCATATTTACATAATTTATAAGTTCATCAATCTTACCTTTTGTAAATATCTCGCCCCTTTTTACTATATATATTCCGGGCGGATAAACATAAATATTATCCTTTGCGGCTGTCCCTTCCATGCTTCTCAGTTTATTTATCATATCTTCATTGCAAGTATTATCCGATATAATTGTGTCAAAAGTGTAAATTCGTCCTGTTATTTTTTCTATTTCTTTTATTTTTTTTATATAATCATCATAATTATCATCAATTTTTTTCAACGCTTCATAAAGGCGTTCAAAATCCTCTTGCTTATCAAAGCATGACGATATAAGAACTATATAATCCGGTCCGGACATTTCACAGACTATATCAAATTCTTCATATAATAATCTTTCCAGACCCGCTCCGCCAAGTGACGGTCCCGAAAACAAAACAATCCTGGTAATATCAAGATTGTAATCTGTTTTTGTTTGAATGGTTTTTTCATCCAATAAAGTAAATATTTTAAACTCATTGCATTTCTTTCTAAATTCCGAAAGAAAACCCGCATATTCCGTAAAATCATATTTATCCGCTATATCAATGGCTCTTTCCATATCATAGAGCATCACATAAGACGGCGATGAGCTCATAAATACAGACAGCTTTTTTTGTATATCAGAATTAATTCTATCATCCATAACATGTAAGATTGCCGTCTGCGTCATGGACGGTAAGGTTTTATGCAGACTTTGGATTATGACGTCCGCACCCTGATAAACGGCAGACATCTTATTATCTTTACGATACATAAAAGGCAGATGCGCACCGTGAGCCTCATCCACGATGAGCTTAATTCCGTAATTATGCGCGATTTTGCTTATTTTTTCTATATCAGAAATAATCCCCTCATATGTAGGTGATGTTATCACAATCGCTTTGGCATCCTTATTTAATCCGCAAAGTCTCTCAATTTCTTCAGGCTCTATACAGGCACCAAGCTTATACATAAATCCTTCATTATCAAAATCATCTTTTTTTGATATAAGCATGCGTGACGGCTCGATATAAACTGCCGAAAGACCTAACAATTCAATTATATTATGAACCGATTTATGACAATTTCCGGCAACTATCACTTTATCACCCGGTGAAGCACAGGCTGCGACGGATGCCATGATTCCACAGGTTGAACCGTTAATAAGATAATAGCTTGCAAATGTTTTATAAACCTTTGCAAGCTCTTCATTGGATGCTTTAATCATTTCATGAGGATTATGTAAATCATCAAGCCCGAAAACCTCAGTTACGTCCATACCATGAATCATGTCAATTATTTCATCATATTTTTTTATTTGCCCGTCATCATCATAAGTATACCCGGGATATGCCGGTTTTCTTTTATGCCCCGGCATATGCCAGACACCGTGATTTTCGTTTATATATTTACTTAATCCTTCCGCTATATGTCTTTTCATATTCCTGTTCTTTCATATACTATTATTTAAAATGTGACCGGGACTTTTTTATTCAAGCTCCAGATTTTCCACATCGGCAAGCTTTATAGTCATAAGCTCGTCTTCATTTATATCCATATCCGTAACCAGACGATTTGCCTGATTGCTTATGGCTCTTTCAAGATAATTTCTAACCGAACGTGCATTACCGAAATTATGCGGCGGTGATATAAGAGTTTTTTTGAATTTATCCGTGATAAAGGAAATTGCTTCATCATCAAAGGTATAATCCAGTCTCTTTGCTCTGTTTATTATTATTTCGATTAACTCATCGGCAGAATAATTCGGAAACTCGATCGTCCTGTTAAATCTGGAACGAAGTCCCGGGTTTGCGTCAAGAAAGCTCTGCATCTCATCATGATAACCTGCTGCTATTACAATTAAGTCATCACGAAAATCCTCCATGGCTTTATTCAAAATATCTATTGCTTCCTGTCCGAAATCACCATCCTGTTTATTGGAGGAAAGAGCATAAGCCTCATCTATAAAAAGAACTCCACCCTTTGCTTTTTCAACAACTTCCATAACCTTCTCACCGGTCTGACCCATATAACCGGCAACAAGCCCCGAACGGTCAACCTCAACCAAATGACCCTTGGAAAGAATTCCAAGATTATGATAAATTTTTGAAAGTATTCTTGCTACGGTTGTCTTACCTGTTCCCGGATTTCCCAAAAAAACAAGGTGATTGGTAGTCGGCGGAACCTTAAGACCTTTCTTTCTTCTTAACTCACATACCTTAAGAAGGTTAACCAGATTATTTACCTCTTTCTTAACGCTTTGCATGCCTGTCAGGCTGTTAAGCTCTTCCATCAGCTTCCCAAGGTTAATTGTATCCGGATCTATTCCTGCGTCTTCAATATCATTTTTAACATCGCCCTGTGAATCAGCATTTAAAACTTCTTTCTTTTCTTCTCTGTTAAATATCCTGTCGCCGATTTTTTTCTTTACATTTAAACCATCTTCATTTCGTCCGAAACTTATATTATTATCCTCATTTTCTTCGTTCGGCTTAATATCATAATTTGTTTCTCTTATATATCCCGTATTGGACGACTCATTTGAACTTACCGAAAATCTATCGGATTTAAAAGCGATTGTAGGCTTTTCTTCTTTTATCTTTCCGTTAATAATATCAATATTTTCACGAAGCATATTTATATAAGAAGAAAGACAATCAAGCTCGCCCTGTCTTATATTTTGATTACATGCTATCAAATCATTTCCTATATAATTAAAGGTTGTAACATAAAGCATAAGCAAATCATAATATCCGTTGCTTACCTCTCCTGTCTCGGGACCGATATTTGAGCGCACAAATGCCTCAAGTGACATAGGCGGTTTTTCAAGGATTTTTTCACTTCGCAGTTCAAGCCCGTCAGCATATTGACCCATAAGAGCAAGTGTAAAGCAGGAACCGGTGAGTGAATTAACATATTCTATTTCTTCCGAACTTATATCCCCGTCAGCGCAAACTATGTACACAAGAAAACGAAGCATATCATCCTTATACATTTCAGTAAGATCGATACGGCCTTCACTTCTTATAAATGCAGCTCTGCCTATACTCTCCGCACGTTTTAAGCAAAGATTATACATCTGTCTGCTTTCTTCTTTAACTATATCGCCTTTAAAAAAACTAAATTTTTTTCTCATATTAACCCCTGTCAAATATCTAATTTAAGTTTTTTAATTTCCTGATAAACCCTTGCAATCGGCAATCCTACTACATTATTGTAATCACCGTTTATTTTTTCGATATATATACCGCATAAACCCTGTATACCGTAAGCTCCCGCCTTATCCATCGGTTCCTTTGTTTTAATATACGATCTTATCTCATCATCCGTCATTGGATAAAATATAACCTCTGTTTCCTCATAAAAAGTATGACACTTTTTTTCCTCATCGGCATTATACACAAGGGATACACCGGTATATACCTTATGACTTTTCGCCTGAAGCCTCTTTAACATATTAAAGGCATCATCTTCATCCTTCGGCTTTCCGAGTATCTCTTTGTCTATCGAAACCACGGTATCGGCACCTATGACAAGCAAATCCTTTTCCGGATCGGCATTATTCATATGTTTATCAAATACATAATTCGCTTTCTGCCGAGACAATTCCATAACAACCTCTTTCGGTATGCTGCTTTTTACGATTTCTTCCTCATCCGAGGGCTCTATATCAAATTTATATCCTGCTCTTTCCAGAAGCTCCCGCCTTCTCGGCGATTGCGACGCTAAAATAATGTGCATAATAAACTCCCTGTAATATTACTTAAAACAAGTTTATTATAACCCTTGGCATATCTTTATTGCAATACTCTTGATTAACATAATCAGCAATACTTTGCTCTTTCTCCACCGATTAACTTCGGTCTTGTTTTTGCACAGACAACATGTGCTTCTCCTATATTTTTTGTCTCTACTCTTATCGGAACGGCAACATTTTTAAGATGCATTCCTATCATAACATCCCCAATATCTATACCCATTTCGGCACTTATATGTTCAACGGCAACCGCATCCGGCAAAAGTGAATACGCCGCTGTCGCAAATGAACCGCCTGCCTTAAGCTTCGGAACAACACTTACAATTTCATATCCTCTCTTTTTAGCGACTGACTTTTCTATTATAAGTGCACGGTTAAGGTGCTCACAGCATTGTGCAGCCAAATGTATTCCGTGTTTTTTACTTGCTTCAAAAAATGTCTCTGCTATGGCAAGCCCTATTTCTTCGCTGGAAAAAGTTCCGAGTTTTTTTCCGGCAACCTCGCTGCTTGAGCAGCCGACCACAAGAATATCATCCTCCTCAAAATCCGCCTGCTCTATCAATTCATTAAAAACTCTCAATGCTTCTTTTTTTATTTTTTCAATATCTTTATATACTTCATCAGATATTCCGTTTGCCATTTTAACTCATGCTCCTTTTATATATTAAGGCTTCCGGTAAAACCGAAAGCCCCTTAACTAATATAACCCAATTTATTCTATGAAGCAACAAAAACTGCTGCCGCCGAAAAATTATCACTGTTTTTCGGTGCCCTACTGTCAAGTAACAGCTTCATTCCGTTAAGCCATTCCTCAGGTGTGTGAGACTGCTTAAGAATTTTGCACATTTCCGCCTCATATACATATTCCCAAAATCCATCCGTGCAAAGTAAAAATGCATGAAAACCTTTTTCCGCTTCAAGATGAACATCATCCATAATCTCAGGCTCGCTACTGTCGCTTCCGAGTGCTCTCAAAATCTTGTTTCTGTCCTCATGGAAACGAATCTGCGCAGTGCTTATCTCATTCATATAAACTGCCATTTGTGAAACACTGTGGTCCGCAGTCTGAAATATAAGCTCTCCGTTCTTAAATCTGTAAAGTCTGGAGTCACCCACATGTGCCCATCTTGCGTTTTCATCTTCATCAATAACAAGACAGACAACCGTAGTTTTCATATGAGTATTGTCATTTTGCTTTTTCTTAACCTCTTTATCGGCAAGATAAATCGCTTCTGCCATCTCATCCTTATTGTTCATACGGTTATTCAGAAATTGTTCGATAATCGATTCTACTGCTGCCTTGGATGCGATTTCACCGCCGCCGCAGCTTCCGACACCGTCAGCCACAACAACGCAGGTACGATTATTATCCTGTGAAATCCCAACGGTATCTTCATTATAATCTCTTCCGCCCTGTCCGGTAAGCTGTGCTACTTCTACCATACTATCTCCACCTTCAATAAAAATTCCATCTTATTTCCTAATAATTCTGAACTTCTACATTCTCCGGCCACTCTACCCGGCAATCACAATCGGCATTATATTTTACGAGAGTCAAGGTGTCCGGCATACCTGCATCACCAAACAAATCGGCCGGTATGGTCATCAGGCTTTGCGGAAAATATATCTCCTGTAAGCTTGAACAATTATAAATTGCCGCAGCTTCCATGAGGTTTCCGCTCTTTGATAAATCTATCTTCGTTATACCCTGACATCCTATAAACGCAGGGCCAATCTCACTAAGCTGTGATCCGTCCTCCAGACTTACATCTGTTATAAGGTCACAATAAATAAATGCTCCTCCGCCTAATTTTGTAACCTCGGCAGGAATCACTATACTTCCCGACTTCTTCGGCGGACAAACAACAAGAGTCTTCATATCCTTCAGATAAATTATTCCGTCCTTTGATGCAAAAACATCATTGGCTCTGTCAACCTCAAACTCCTCAACCTCCGAATAAGTAAAGGATGTCGTATAAATATTTTCAGTATTTTTCGGAATATAAACCTTCTTCAGTTTTGTGTTGGCAAAACAGCCACCACCGAGTGTCGTAAGACTTTCCGGTAAATCAATTTCCGTCAATGCCGTCTGCCCGAATGCATCCTGACCTATTTCTTCCAATCCCTCGCTAAAGCATACATTTTCAAGCTTTGTACAATTATAAAAGCCGTCCTTGTCTATCTTCTTTACAGTCGAAGGAATAGCCACATCGACTACATCACTTGCTTCAAAAGCATCGTCTCCTATTTCAACTACCGGAAGCCCTTCTATTTCCTCCTGTATCATAAATTTATCGATATCTCCGACAAACTTTGTAATTATTATACCGGTACCGTCGTCTGTTTTCTTATATTCAAAATCCTCGTCTAAGCTATATACATAAAACTTTTTATCCGTCGGAAACTCATCCGGTTCCAGGCTCGTAACCGCTACTCCGTCGATATAATAAGGTACGCCTACAACATCTTTATCTCCCTCATATCCGTAAATAACATAGGTTTCGCCGTCATCCGCAAGCCTATAAACAAAACCGTCATCCGTCTTCATTACATCCGGCTCATCTATCAGGATAACGGACGTACCATCCTTGTAGCATATATACGATTGCGTTAACGTAGCATTTCCTTCATCATCTAATTTGCATTCCATTAGCCAAAGCTCATCCGAGTCAAAACATATGGATATAAAATCTTTATCATCTATAAGCTTCGCATTTGCCGTACCATCCTCTCTGATACGATATACTCCTTTCTCATCCGGATTTGAATAATATATCCAGCCGTCACCGTATCCCACCGTAAAACGACTTAAATCAAGCTTAACATCGTATAAAACATCTTTTGTTTTACCCTTCATATCAAGCAAATATAAAGCATTATCCGAAATTGAATACAGAAAGATTGTATCATTTTCAATAAATCCGTAACAATAATGATTTTTATCACTTAATATCTTTTTATGTTTACCGTCAAGGTTTGCCTTTTTAAGTAACATATTGCTGTCTTTTCCGAACACGGTATAATAAATCGAAGAACCATGTAAGTTATACCAACACATATCCTCCTTAATAACCGTCTCGATTTTTCCTGTTTTAGCATCACATCGATTAAGCACCGGACTTGTTCCGTTGTCATTCATGGTAATATAATAAAGATATTCTTCACCGTTTGACAAGAGTGCATATTGCATGAGCATAGAAGTATTCAGACCTTCTGCCACAACTTCTATATTGCTTCCATCAAAATCCATTTTACAGATTTTTATATTTTCGGTACCATCATCCTGCATAAAATATACCTTGTTTTTTCCAAGGTTGATATACATGGCATTATCGGTAATTATTTCCGATGTATCCACATAGAAATGACCGTTATATCCGTCATAGGTACACATTCTTAAATTATTATTATGGTCAAGGAAATATTCATATTCCTTTTCTTTTATTACAAGACCGCCATCATTAAGCATATTGGCGTTGGAATTTCCCAACTGTTTTATTTTCGGAAGCCATGGTTTAAACAAAAACAGCAAAACCGTTGCAACAGCAACAATAATCAAGCTTAATACCGGAATCAAAACCTTTGCGACTTTCTTTTTATCTTTCTTCTTTTTCTTTTTCGGCTTAGCTGTCGCACTGTAACTCTGCATGGCAGTTAATATATCCTGATCAGGCGTTGTTATATACGGTGCCATCCTTGTCAGAAGCTCATCCATACTACGAATTCTGTTTTCGGGAAGAACAGCCAAACCGTCGGTAAGCGTTTCCTTTAAATCATCCGGAAGCATACTTCCGTTAGGAAGAGGAGGAAATGAGAGCACATCTCCCACAAGTCTTTCCATCGCTTCCGGAATAAGTTTTCCGTACATACAATAATATATGGTTGCGCAAAATGCATAGACATCCGTCCATGCACCAACCGATCCGCTTTCCATATATTGTTCGGCAGGAGAAAAACCTCTTTTGGTAACAAGCTGGGACATTCCTTCCCCACCCGTGCTTACATCTTTTGCCGCTCCGAGATCAAGCAGCATAAGCTTTCCTTCCTTTGTTACCATTATATTATCGGGACTTATATCTCTGTGTATAAGTCCCTGTGTATGAACCTTACTTAGACTTCCCATCAAAGGAGAAAGCATGTTGATACAGGTCATATAATCAAGAGTTCCGTTTACTTCAAGATATTGCTTTAAAGTTTTTCCTTCTATGAAATCCATAATAATATACGCAGTTTGGTTTTCATAAAAAGTATCCCTAACCCTTACAATACCCGAAATAGAATCCAGCTTCGCCATCTTTCTGGCTTCCTTAAGGAAGTTATCACACCCCTGTCTCCATTGATCTTCCTGATTTGATGCAAGATTCCATTGTAAATGATTGCTTATCGTATTATCCCTGCTGACACTTCCCATAGGAAAATACTCTTTGATTGCAACCTTAATATTGAGTAGCAAATCAAAGCCGATATATGTCATACCGAATCCACCCTGTCCGAGCATTCTTCCGACAAGATACCTTCCGTAAAGAACGGTATTTCCCTTAAGCGCCATAGGTGACTGTTCGTAAATCTTATAAAAATTATACCCACACTTAGGACAAATCGCATCTTCAATTTCTTCCATGCAATTTAAACATCGATTAACTTCCATAAATATTTCCTTCATTAAAAAAATTAATTTAAACTGATTTATTGTAAAATCCTGATCTGTTCATTTCCAAAAGCTATGACACTTCCCCTTGATGCTTCCACCCAGTTTCCTGAAGGAATTTTCTGTCCGTCGAGAAATGTTCCGTAAGATGAATTTTCATCCTTAACCCAGATTTTGAAGTTTTCATCGACGTAAACCATACATTGTCTTCTGCTTACGCCGCCCGTACTTGGCGGAAACTGTATGTCACAGCTTGCATCTCTTCCTATAACCACACTGGACTCAGGCTTCATATACCATTTTTTACCATTCAGACTTCCGACAAATTCAAGATGCGGAAACCTGCTCTGACCGGTAGGCTGACCCGGAGCACTTCCTATATAAGTCCTCGGTTCCTCTGTTCCGAAAAGGTCTCTGGAAAGCTCGGCCACATTCTGGTATCTGTTTTCAGGCATGGTTGCCATTCCCTTATGTATGGCACTTGCAACATTATCCGGAACATCCGGACAAAGCTGCTTTATGTACACAGTCTTATCCGACATAATTCTGTCCGGTGCCTTAGGCGGCAAAACTCCTCCCAGGGAATAATACATGGTTACGCATAATGCATAAATATCCGTCCATGGGCCCTGATTACCGTTTGTCCTGTATTGCTCATAAGGAGCGAAATTGTGCTTTAATATTGTTGTTAGTCCGTTTGGATTGTTGTAGCTTCGAAGTGAGCCGAAATCTATAAGCTTGGCTCTGCCGTTTGTAGTAAGAAAAATATTATCAGGACTTATATCTCTATGTATAAGTCCCCTTCCGTGAATTGACTTAAGGGAATTGATTACCATGCTTATATATACCGAAAGCTGTTCCCATTTCATCTTTCCGCGCTTTAAGAGGGCTGATTTCAAATCCATACCCTCAAGATATTCCATAGCATAATATGCAGTGTTGTTTTCCTCAAATAACCGGTAAACATTTATAATATCGGGCTCCGAGGAAAATGCATACAAAGCCTGCGCTTCCTCAAGAAAGCGCTTCTTAATATGTCTTACATAATCTTCCTGCCCCAATACAACATTAACATAACATCCGTTGTGATCTCTGGTTACATCCTTATTCGGATATAATTCCTTGACTGCAACCCTTCTCTTATTATTGATATCCCATGCAAGATAAGTTATTCCGAAACCGCCACAACCTATAACCTTTCCGAGATAATATTGGCCTCCGAGAATATACTTTGAAGGCAAAGCAGTAACAGGTCGGTTGGTGTCCCAATCGGCAGGTTTACCACAGGAAGGACATATATATCTTTCCGTAGAACCGTTCATACAATTAGTGCAAAGATTATATAATTCCATAATACCTACCCCACATTTCAACATAAGGCATCACCGGCTAAGCCGGTGATAATACCTTAGTTTTTTATTTTTTATAATTCCATAATAATTGCAGTGAAATTATCCTGCTTTGGATTCTGTCTTCTAAGTACTTCCTGCTCAAGTCTTTCCGCAGCAACCTTTGCCGAAGGTGCCTCGTTCAAAAGTCTGCACATATCAGGCTCCGGAACGGTATTAAATACACCGTCGCTCATAAGAAGAATCCAATCTCCCGGTGCATAAGTAACCTTCTCCATACTTCCGTCAATATATTTAAGATTACCCATTCCGATAAAGCTTGTAAGACCGTCCTTCTTAGGATTTGTCTTAACATCGGCAAATGTATTCTCACCGTTAATTGCCTTTTGAACAAGTTCCGCCTCATAAATATGCTCACGATTCATAAGAAGAAGCGTTCCCGCTCTGAAAAGGTAAATGTGGCTGTCACCGACAGCAACCCAATGGAATCCGTCACTTTCCGCCATAACCGCAAGAAGTGTTGAACCACTCTTGTAAAGGCCTTCCGGTCCGAGCATCTGGTTAACTTCTCTGTTTGCGTGAGAAACCATTTCATAAAGTCTGTTATCTCTCGAAGCGCCTGCTATGCTTGCCGAGTCCTGAAGAAGTGTCATAACAATCTTCTGACTTACTCTGTCACCGTCAGCAAGGCCGCCCATTCCGTCTGCCACGACGGCAAGCGTTCCACCGTTATATTCGGTAAGACCGAGACTATCCTGCTGTCCCTTTCTTCTTCCGATATTATGAAGCTTACCTATTTTTTCTTCTGCCGATTTTGAAACCGATTCAACAGGTGCAAAGGTTGGCGCAAATCTCGACGGATCACTTCCGGCATTATCGACATTATTGATATTATCCGAATCGCCGAAATTACCCGATCCTTCCTCGTCATCGACGGAAGCATTATTCTTTCCTTTAAGCTTTGCGAGCATGCTTGCAAGATAAATAACCACTAAAAGAAGTACCGCACTTGTAATACCGAAAATCATTGCCAGATCCGGCTTATCTTTCGAACTTGAGCCGCCATCAGGAGTTCCTGTTTCGGTAGTTACGCCGTCTTCTTCCGTAGAATCCGCATCACCCTTTGTTGCAATTAACAAGCCGCCTTCTGTTGTGTCATTTTGACCGCCTGTGTTTTTTTCTTCCGTGGTGTCTTCGCTTTTTTCGGGTTTGCCGATATCTATAATCGAATCTCCCGATTCGGTTTCTTCACTATTTTTTATATAATAATTATATCCTTTATAAATCATACGCATCACTCATTCCAATCAAATTTTTCTCCGCAAAGAGGGATAAACAAAAGCTTAGTTGAACCTATGGTAATCTCATCATGAGGATTTACCTGCATAGGTGTCATAACCATCTTGCCGTTCAATCTTACAATACTCTTTCCGTCAGCAGGTCCGAAGAAAAATACTTTTTCTTCCTGATCATAAGCAATGAGCGCATGTCTTTCTCTTCCGATTTTCTGATCTCCCTGGATGCTTATATCCATATCTTCGCCTCTGCCTATATAGTTGTAACCTGCCTTGATTTTATAATCGGTTCCTCTTGCAGGACCGTCTACACAAACAAGCCATCCGGTAACAGGTGAAAAACCTGCTATACCTCCCATATTAACAGGCTGAGTAGCTCCGTCATAATCCTCTACACCATTGTTTACACTCTGCTCCGGCTGCTGAAATAATCCAGACGGATTATTTACCGGCATAGTTTCGCCCATAGCTCCCGCAGGCATTGTTGCACCATATCCCATAGCCGCCTGAGTATATGTCGGCATTCCGCCGCCGGCCTCTGCAGCACACTGTGGACAGGTTGTGTTTGCCTCGGCATCGTAAAAATGTCCCTTCTCACATCTGACAATTTCCATAAGTAAATCCTCCTTGTAATTAAAGTTTTAATATAAATGAATTCTTTTGTTCACCAATACAGAATTTATCTCCGGGCTTCAACTCAACAGGAGCCTGTGCAACAATCTTGCCCTTACCCTCAATAAATGTTCCGTAGCTTGAGCCAAGATCCATAAGCATAACCTTGCCGCCTTCCATATAAAGCTTGCAATGAATACGGCTTACACCCTTTGTTTCCTGAGGAAACTTTATGCTTACCGAGTTATCACGTCCGAATGTAATTTCCTTGCCATCAAACGGATAAACTCTGCCGTCCATATATCCACCGACTGCATATAATTTATAATTCTGAGGTCCGACAGGCGCTGCAGGAGCAGGTGTTGGTGCCGGTGGCGGTGTTACAGGCATTGCCGGAGCTGTCGGAGCTATATCCTCAACCGGTGGTACGTATGGAGTGGTCGCTCCGATATTACTGCTTGCAGGACTGCTTGAACCTCCCAAACCTCCGTTGTACGGGCCTCCGTCCAATGCAATATCCTTTGCGGAACCGGCATCCTCATTGCCATATCCGCCGTTTGTCTGTTTCCTGCTGTTCATATAGAAATAAGCAGCGGCTGCTGCCGCAATAAGAATAGCCCACCAGTATTTCTGGAAGAAATTTTTATCATCCTTGCTGCTTTTGTTATTATTGTTATTATTGTTATTATTGGTTGTTGTTGTAGGTTCAGGATTGGTACCGCTTCCGCCACCATCGGAACCGTAGAAAAGATTCTCATCGAAGTAAGGAGCCATTACTCCTCCACTAAATACCATCGCTACAACAGAACCGTTCGCGTCACAAATTACCGCAGGGTCCATAATCTGAGAACTATCAACATTTGCTTGTACGGAAAGCATACAATAATCATTTACTATGTTATACCCGGTTATTACTACAGGTGCTGATTTTGAATTTCCGTCCGGGTCAATATAATATAAGGTTGCCTGCTGATTTTCATATGGATAAGTAACATTCATAAATGTCGAATCCTCAGCACCGCTTGTTATGGACCACTTGGTTGCACCAAGGCTTGAATCTGAAGCATCCAGCTTAACAACACACTGGCCTTCCATAACCGAAATAAAAGCATATCCGGCTGCGCCCTCAGTATATGCGCTTGTCGTTGAGAAAATTATTCCGCCGCTTAAAGCTATCGCATAATCTACACTCAATACATTTCCACTCGCATCCACGCTTCCGACTATACCCGATATTCCGGCAAATCCACCGGAACCCGTATTGGCACTTTCCTCAATAGCCACTTTTTCAAGTGCCTCAAAAATATCCTCATCCTCTGATTTTGCAGCCTTAGCCGGTTTAACAGCCGTCAGCGCAAACAAAAATGCAAACATAATTACAATTAAGTATTTTTTCTTCTTGATTTGAACCATACATTTTCCCCCTGTCATATTATTGTAGTTAAATAATGCTTATATTCTTCAAGCAATACCTAATACACCTTAATCTTTTGTTTAAATCTCATTAAGAATTATATGAAATCTTAAACGACTGTTCATTACTTCCGAGATAGAATACATCCCCTTCTCTTAACGGCTGCTCTATTCCCGGTGCAAGCTTTATCTGATTTACCGATGTTCCGTACGAAGAGTTAAGATCGGTAATTGTCCATCCGTTCGCCGAATATCTGATAATGCAGTGCTGTCTGCTTATGCCGGCAACCTCAGGAGGGATCTTAAACCTGTTACTGTCATCCCGGCCTATGGTCAACACGTCTCCCGTGCCTGCCGACTGCCATACCGCTCCTCTTAAGACACCACTCATACAAACAACTGTAATTCTTGCAGGTGCCGCAAAGGAAGCCTGATTCCGATTCATTGCAGCCGCTCCCATCTGAACCGCCGCCATATTGTTTTCCAGATTACCAATTGCCTGAGTATAACCGATTCCCTCTCCGCTTTGGTATCTTCCGATTGATATAACCTGATACAAGCATTTTCTTATTATGTACAAAAGTATGATCCATTCAACAATACGAAGACCGATTTGACCGAAAATATAAATCATTTCATTTGCACTGCCATCATCATTATTTGCTCCTATTAAATCCCAAAAAGCGCTCGAATTATTGACAAAATGCATAAATACCGCTGCCACAAACATAATCAGGAAATCGAAATTAAAAAATGATTCGGCAGAAATCTTTGAATTTCTTGTATGCAATGCCAATGCCGCAGAATATCCGGCGCACCAAACGGTATGCATTCCAAATCCACCTATAAAGCGGTTTTGTAAAAAGAATTTTGCGATTTCAATATTGTTGCTTAACAAAGTAAAGTTAAGGTTATACCATACCGATTCAAAAGCTCCGAATCCCGCACCTGCGGCAGCACCAATCAACAGACCGGACAGACCATACATTTTCTTCTTTTTAAATAATATAGCCAATAAAACCACAGCTGCAATAAGCTTAGCCGGTTCCTCAAAAACTCCCGCATATGCCGGATCCTGTTGAAGTGAATCCGAACCAATCATTCTTATTACAAGATTTGAGAAAAGAGAAATCACTCCTCCGCACATAAATGCCAGGAACACTTCATAAAGTGCAACATTTCTCGGAATATTAAGCTCCCATAAGAAAATAGTAATTATCAAAGGAACTATCATTGGCGGTACGATAATTGCCATTGTCGCCGATGCCGGATAAAAACCTCCTTCTCCAAGAAGGCTTTTCGAAAGGGCATCAAATCCGAAAATCAAAACCAAGCCTATAAGTCCGATTACCGCCAGCTTATAAAAAACCCAGGGTTTTTGCCATTTCTGAAGCATATCCTGTTCGGTAGCACTGTTGAACTCACTTCCCGCCGATAATTGATAATCAAAATCTCTTTTGCTGTGTTTTTTTCTGCAATCCGATAAGATTTCCTTGAATGTAATTTTATTAGGATTTTTCTTTACGTCCCTGTAAAAAACTGTATTAGCCAAGCTATCCCCTCCCTGTTTATATATAGCTTTTAATATATTTGTTTACATATATTTTCAATGTTTATAATCACTATGATTTATACGAAATCTTAAAAGCCTGACCGGAGCCTCCGAGATTTATAACATCTCCTTCTTTTAAAGGCTGCTCTGTATTTGGCGGAATCTTAACCTGATTAACCGAGGTTCCGTAAGACGAATTAAGGTCGACCACAACCCATCCGTTTGAAGTATTTTTTATAACGCAATGCTTTCGGCTGATACCGCCGATATTCGGAGGAAGCTTAAATATATTTCCATCATCACGACCTATGGTAAGCACTTCTCCTCCGTTAGACTGCCACACGGCACCCTTTATGGCTCCATCTACGCTCATTACAGTAATTCTTGCAACGCTTGCGGCTGCCGCCATCTGAGCATTTGCTGCCATCTGACCGCCGATTGCACCGACAGCCTGTGTGTAACCTATGCCTTCTCCGCTTGCATATCTTCCTCTTGCTACCGCCTGATAAAGGCACTTTCTTAATATGTACAAAAGAACAAACCATTCAACTATGTCGAGGCCTGTTTTGAAAATATAATATTTCATTTCAGTGTCTAAATTCAGAGCAATATGAACATCGTCCGAATTGTTAATAAAATGTGTTGTGATAGTTGCCACGATCATAATAATAAAATCGGAATTCAAGAAAGAAGAGAGCGTTATTTTATTCTTCTCGGCATGTAAGGTTACGGCTCCGGTAATCGCAGCTGCTCTGGTAAGATGTCCCGCAAATGCTCCGAGAAATCTTGACTGAAAATAAAACTTCGCCATTCCTGTAAGATCACCGGTAGACATAAGGTTAGAAAAAACATAGGATATCGATTCAAACGCAGAAAAGCCGGCTCCTACAGCGCCTCCGATTACTATTCCCGTTAAACCGTAAATCTTTTTCCCTTTTAGCAATACCGCAATTATAATAAGCGCTGCTATAAGTTTAGCCGGTTCTTCGTAAACACCGGCATATGCGGCCTCATGAAGCTTTTCCGATCCGAACTTATTGATAACCATATTTGCAAAGAAGGATATGGAACCACCTACGATAATAGAAAGAACCACCTCATATAACGCTATATTTCTCGGAATATTCATTTCCCAGAAAAAAACGGCAACTATAAAAGGAACAAACATAGGAATAACGAACATTACCATGATTGCGGTTCCGTAATCCAGCCCATCCAAAAGTTTTGGCATAAGCCTATAAAAACCGACAATTATGCCTGTCAATATCGCGCAAATTATAAACAGCCTATAAAACAGCCACGGTTTTTGCCATTTTTGTAACATATCGCTTTCCGACGCTTTGTTAAAATCCATGCCGGCAGACAACTGATAATCAAAATCTCTTCTGCTGTGTTTTTTGGTACAATCTGAAAAAATTTCTTTAAATGTAATTTTGTTGGGATTTTTCTTGACGTCCCTATAAAAGACAGTATTACCCATAAGCATTTACCCCCATTGCTTTTAGATTTTAAAACATATATAAAGTATATCAAAATTATCTCTGATTTGCAATTTTTTTTACCACTCGGCAAGTACCGTAAAAACGTATTTCAAAAGCATTTACCACTTTTGTCACAGATCGACCCAACAGTAGTATCATAATAGCAAGAATTAGTTGGCAATTCCGTATTTTACCGTCTTGTCAATGTTTTATACAATCCGGTGCTTTCAAAAGATTTTTTACGAGAAGATTCCGTTATACCTACAAAACACATTCTTAAGAGCGCCACGTAAAATCATCATTAAATACAACCCGATAAAACTACTTAACTATTTTGATAGATTTGACAACCCAATCCATATCCTCTATATCATAAGAATTTCCGCAATAAGGACAGGTTCTGTTTTTGGTTGCATCGAAACTTCCGGCGCACCCCGGGCATTGAATCTTTTTTATCGAGAAACCATAATCTATAGGTATGTCTGTTCTTCTCTCTAATTCAACATTTATTTTTTCTTCTTTTCTTTTTACTTTTCCGTTTCTTTCATAAGTATTAATCATATATGCATCAGCATAAGCGCATATCTTTCCGTTTTCTTCTTTGATACTTCTTAATGCAAGTGCACCCCGAAAATCGGTATCTATCACATCATCAAAACATCCGTTTACTCCGTCTCCGGTATAAAAAGGCAGATCAACAGGATTATCCGAGAACACTATTACCCTTATCATGGACACAACCTTAGATTGAAAGTATTCAAAAGAAAATTCAGGACTATATTTCTTCATGCAGTTTTCAAATTTCTTATTTGACCCGGCTGTGTTCGAAAGAAGCACTATAGATTTTCCCGCCTCTTTAAAAAGCTTTCCGAGTTTTTTATACACCCATAATATATAGCCCAAAAATCCTCCAAAGATAAAGCCAAAAAGCACTCCCGGAATCGCCGAAAGCAGCAAAGAATGACCGGTACCGTTTTTTTGCACCGAAAAAACAAATGTAAATAAAATGCTGAATCCAATTATCATCGGCCATATTATTTTTCCTATTTCTGATTTCAACTCGTTTTCCGTTTCACCAAAATCACTGATAAAATAGTACCCCGAAACCTTTGGATACAACTCGTCCATCTTAAAAAAAGTACCGCAATACGGACAACCCTCAACAAGCTCACCGATTTTTACATTCGCTCCGCAATTCGGACAGCAATAAAAATCATCTTCGACCCTGGCACCGTCAAGAACATCAGTCACGGTTTGGTACATAACCTTATTGTCACCATTGGAATAAACTTCTTTTCCATCAACATATACAGCTTTATTTAAGCGACAGGTTCTGTGATATACCTTGCTGCTATAATGTTCATCTTTCCATTCGCGCGAGTGAGACGAATCCGCAAACAACCCGCGTGGAATTATATCATACGAAACCCCCAGTTTCTTTTTATTGAGACGATTTCTCCAAAGCTCTATGCCATATTTTATATCCTGATCACCGGAAGACACTTTTTCACCTGTTTCAATTCCACTTTCCAGTTCAGCAGCGAATTTCTCATACAAATCGTCGCTGGTTCTTAACCACTTTCTTTCTTCTGTTTTTTTCAATTTATACAGACACCCCTAACTTGATTATTTCTAAGTAAATATATTTTGTTTGTATCCAATCATCATCCTTACCATCAATATTATACCAATTATCATCGCTCGCTTTCAAGAGGTATAAATGCATATCCTGTACGAATATTTTTCAAACTGCACATCAACGCTCAACCCGGAATCACGCAGATATTCGAATTCAAACCGGTCATCCTTTGACTTGAGTATATAAATCCATTTCATATGTTATTTTATTTTTGGACGCTGCATATATTATATCATAGAGACCTCATCACTTATTTGGTTATTTGATTTATCCGCACTATCTTTCGACGAAGCATCGACATATTGTACCTTAATAAATCGCGGCACAAATTATTGATTATATTTTGCAATTTCAAAAAGTTATCAACATTCCTTCGCGGCAATCCCCAAAGTTATCCACATTGTCCACCGCATTATTCACGTTACACGTGAAACAACAAAGAACCTTCCTTCTTAATATCATTTTGCAAGTTTCAATGTTTCACGTGAAACATTTGAGGTTTGATGATTGCAACCCTTATTTTTTATAGCAAAGCACAAACAATAGCCGGGATATTTACTATTATAATGATTTTAAAAAAGTACAACAACAAATAGTATTTCAAAATTCAGTAACAGCTGACGTTTCACGTGAAACATAGACGACGCGATTATTATACAAAAAGCAACAACTCCAAATTGTTTCACACGAAACATTTGTGAATAACGAGGCAAGTCTTCAAAAGCCAAACTAATTCAACCAGGAATATAATCTATAAGTCAGCTAAAAATTTTGAGTTCATCAATAAACAACTAAAGGCACTATCAAACATGTTTCACGTGAAACACAAAATCAAAAGACAAATTCATAGTATCAGAGCATAGAGAAATACAAATTATAAAATTCATATAACAATACGAATAACTACGTTTCACATAAAAATCTAATTCTAAAGTGCAAACATCAGAACATGGATGAGCAAGATACAACAAGTATCATAATAGAAATCAATTCATAAGGAGTATTGTTTCACGTGAAACACAAGAGGAAAAGACAAATTCAAAACGCAATTAACAAATCAAGAAATACATAGAAATACATTCCAATAAATCATTCCAATCAACAAGAACGAATCCAAAGTTGCTCAATTAAATAATCGAGTACCAATACAAACCAAAACCAGAAGCGAATCTTAATCATACTTATAAAGCCAAATCAAAGCAGCGAGCAAATTCCAAAGCAGAACAAAAAAGAAAAAGCCAAGCAAAAGAAGAAAGTGCAGTACTTCTAAGTGATTCTAAAGGCAAATAATTCTTCAATTATCATACAATAGATGTTTCACGTGAAACATTCTCACAGAAACAAGAGTCAAAGCAATAGAATCAATCCTCTCAGGATAGAAACGTGCAAAATATTCTATATATTGTAGATACTAGTGATTTTAAACTATATTTAGATATAGCGAAAAAAGTCGGTTAGTGATATAATGTTGACTACATACGGAGGTTTAGAAGATGGGAAGAGTTATAGCTGTCGCAAACCAAAAAGGCGGCGTTGGAAAAACCACAACCTCAATTAATTTAGCTGCTTGTCTTGCAGAAAAAGGTCAGAAGGTTCTGGCAGTAGATATGGATCCGCAGGGAAATATGACAAGTGGACTTGGGGTTGATAAAAATTCTTTACAATACACAATTTATCACGCCATGTGTGAAGAGTGTAATATCGGAGAGTGTATGATCGTTCATCCGCTCGAAAGCAAAAAATTAAATTTAAGTTTACTTCCTGCAAGCAGGGAGCTTGCCGGTGCGGAAGTTGAATTTATAGATATTGATAAGCCACAATATATTCTTAAGAACCTGATTGCAAAGGTAAGGGACAAATTTGACTATGTAATTATTGACTGTCCTCCTGCTTTAGGAATCTTAACAGTTAATTCAATGACTGCAGCCGATACGGTATTGGTTCCTATTCAATGTGAATTTTTTGCATTGGACGGACTCACCCAGTTGATGTACACAATCAATCTTATTAGAAAGAAACTTAACAGGTCACTTGAAATTGAAGGTGTTGTCTTTACAATGTTTGATTCAAGAACAAATCTTTCATTGGAGGTTGTTGAAAATGTAAAGAATAACCTTGACCAATTTATTTACAAAACCATTATCCCACGAAATGTTCGACTTGCAGAAGCACCAAGTTTCGGTCTGCCTATTAATTTATACGACAGCAGATCCGCCGGTGCACAAGGATACAGAGATTTAGCCGAAGAGGTAATTAATAACAAATTATTTGCCGGATTATAAATATACATATTGATAAAGAGGAGAGATAAAATGGCGGTAAAAAGAGGTTTAGGAAGAGGACTTAATACACTTATTCCTACCGGTGAAGAAAAAAAAGGAAAAGCACCTGCGGCAAAGCAGCCGGTAAAGACAGAAACAAAAGAGACTGTAAAAGAAGTTGTTAAAGAGGTTGAACGTACTATCAACATTAATAAGATAGAACCTAACAAGAGTCAGCCCAGAAAAAATTTTGATGAGGATGCACTTGCAGAACTTGCGGATTCAATTAAACAATATGGCATTATCGAACCACTCGTAGTTACGAAGCGCAATAAATATTATGAAATAATTGCAGGTGAAAGACGATGGAGAGCTGCAAGACTTGCCGGACTCAAAGAGGTTCCTGTCGTAATTAAAGAATATACCGATCAGGAAATAGTTGAAATTGCTCTTATTGAAAACATTCAACGTGAAGATCTTAATCCTATTGAAGAAGCTCTTGCTTATGACAGATTAATTAAAGAATTTAATCTTAAACAGGATGAGGTTGCGGAAAAAGTATCAAAGAGCAGATCGACCATAACCAATTCATTAAGACTTTTAAAGCTTGCCGAACCTGTTCAGCAGATGCTTATTGATGATATGCTTACCACGGGACATGTTCGTACTTTAATCAGTATTGAGGATACCACTCTTCAATATGAAACCGCACTTTATGTATTTGATAAAAAACTAAGTGTGCGTGAAACAGAAAGCTATGTAAAAAAAGTTCTTCGCGGAGCAACAGCAAAAAAGGAAGCTGCTGTCACGGAAGATTTTTCTTTCCTGTACAGGGAGATAGAAGAGCGTCTTAAAAATGCTCTCGGAACAAAAGCTACTATCAAGGCTTCAAACCGAAACAAAGGAAAAATAGAAATAGAATATTATTCCGAGGAAGACCTGGACAGAATAACTCATATGTTATATAACGCAAAATAATAAAAACGACGGAGTATATATTAAATATGGAAACTATATTTGGAATCAAAATTAAAACATTTTGCGTTATCATGTTTATATTGTTGGTTATACTTTTAGTATTACTTTTTGCTGTTATAAACAAGTTAAATGTTATGGCAAGAAAATACGAAGCTCTTATGAGCGGAAAGAAAGGTGCCGATCTGGAAAAAATAATCCGTATCCGATTTAAGGAAATGGATCAGGTCAAAGCAAATGCAAAAAGAATAACCAAAGAACATAAAGAAATAAAACGCAATCTTAAATCCTGCTACAGCAAACTCGGAATAGTTAAATATGATGCTTTTGAGCAGATGGCAGGAAAACTCAGCTTTGTAATCGCATTGTTAAACGAAGACAATTCCGGATTTGTATTTAATTCAATGCATTCTCGTGAGGGATGTTTCAATTATGCAAAAGAAATAATTAAAGGTGAATCCTATATTCCTCTTTCCGATGAAGAAAAGGAAGCAATCGAAAAAGCTAAGACTGTCGAGGAAGAAATCGACGACTTAACAAGTGATGCAGATAATGATTTGAATTTTGAATTCGATATTCCGGTAAATGACCTTCAACCAAATCAGACTTATGCGCAAACGGAAGCTGACTATAACGCTCAAGCTAATCCTTATGCAACTGCATTTCAGGAACAGCCGGATGAAAACGAAGTTGAAATCGATGTACGAAATTTATAATAATTAACAACTATACAAACACATAAGAACTATGTATAAAATAAACAACTATATAAAGTCATAAGAACTATGTATAAAATAAACAACTATATAAAGTCATAAGAAATTTATAAAAAGGAGAAACACAAATGTTAGATATTAAATTTGTCAGAGAAAACCCGGACATAGTAAAGGAAAATATTAAAAAGAAATTTCAGGATAACAAGCTTCCTATGGTTGATGAAGTTATCGAATTAGATAAAGAGGTAAGAGAGATTCAGCAGGAAGCCGACGGACTTCGTGCAAAGAAGAATACCATCGCAAAACAAATCGGTGCACTTATGGCACAGGGCAAGAAAGAAGAAGCTGAAGAAGTAAAAAAGGAAGTTGCAAAAAATGCAGCAAGACTTTCAGAGCTTGAGGCAAAGGAACCTGAGGTAAGAGAGAAACTTACAAAGCTTATGATGGTAATACCAAATATCATTGATGAAACTGTTCCTATCGGAAAGGATGATTCCGAAAATGTCGAGCTAGAAAGATTTGGTGAACCTGTTGTCCCTGATTTTGAAGTTCCGTATCATACAGACATTATGGAAAAGCTTAACGGCATAGATTTAGATAGTGCAAGAAAAGTTGCAGGTAACGGTTTCTATTATCTTATGGGTGATATCGCAAGACTTCATTCAGCAGTAATTTCTTACGCACGTGACTTTATGATTGACAGAGGTTTTACTTATTGTATTCCTCCTTTTATGATCAGAAGCGATGTCGTTACGGGTGTTATGAGTTTTGCAGAAATGGATGCCATGATGTATAAGATTGAAGGTGAAGATCTTTATCTTATCGGAACAAGTGAACATTCCATGATCGGTAAGTTTATAAACACTATTACAGAAGAAGATAAACTCCCTCAGACTCTTACAAGCTACTCACCTTGTTTCAGAAAAGAAAAGGGTGCACATGGTATAGAGGAAAGAGGAGTTTACAGAATTCATCAGTTTGAAAAGCAGGAAATGATAGTAGTATGTAAACCTGAAGAAAGCAAAATGTGGTTTGATAAGCTTTGGAAAAATACAGTTGATTTATTCCGTTCAATGGATATTCCTGTAAGAACCATCGAATGCTGTTCAGGTGATTTGGCTGACCTTAAGGTTAAGTCATATGATGTTGAAGCCTGGTCACCTCGTCAGCAGAAATATTTCGAGGTAGGAAGCTGTTCCAACCTTGGCGATGCTCAGGCAAGAAGATTAAAAATCAGAGTTAAGGACAAAGACGGCAATAAGTACTTTGCCCATACATTAAATAACACAGTAGTTGCACCACCTCGTATGCTCATCGCATTTTTGGAGAATAATTTAAATGAAGACGGCAGTATCAATATACCTGAAGTTCTTCGTCCATACATGGGTGGTAAGTCAGTTATAAAATAAATGACGGTGCTGATGCACGATTTTGTCATAAGAGATTATGACGTATAGGAGAAAGTATGCATTCATATCTTAGAGCGATTGGTTTTAGCAAATGTAAAACAAGAAAACAACTTGAAAAGATTTACGCTTCTGCTTTGCGTGATCCCAATCGTAAAATGGTCACCACTATAAGTATAGACACTTCACTTATACAATTTGAGAAAGACTTCGGACCGTCCTTCGGTTTATCTCTTATCGGAGAATACGGTATCGAAGGTGATCTTTCCATTGAACATTATTACCCTTACGTTAAGGGCAGTTCAAATATGGAAATTGAAAATATATATATTGAAAAGCAAACCGATAAAGAATCCTATGCCGGAGTCTGCGAAGATTCACGTCTCGGTATGACACTTATTTTTTATTTGCAAAATATTTCGGATTACGCTAAGTCCAAATGGTTTAACTATTCAAACAAAAGCTTTACCCGTGTACGTTTTTCTGCACTTTCAACCCAGGGAACCATACTTCTTGGAATTAAAAAAACAAAGATGCAGAAGATTACAGATTCTCTTGAGAAAAGCTATCGGGATAATCTTATGTATGCAGTTAAAAAAGGCGACAAAGAAGCACTCGAATATTATGCTCATGATGAGATTCAAACCTACAGACAAATTGTTGAGCGTTTGAAATCCGAGGATATACTTTCAATTATTGATACGACAATTATGCCTTGCGGTGTTGAGTGTGATCATTATTCGGTAACCGGAAATATAATAAGTGTCCGCGAGGAAAAAAATTCTTATACCGATGAAACGGTATATAACCTTCTTATCGAAACATATGACATTTTGATTAATGTCGGTATTAACAGCCTCGACCTTGAAGGTGAACCGCTTCCCGGAAGAAGATTTCGTGGAGAAATCTGGTTGCAGGGTTATGTAAAAATATAATCAGTTGTACTTGTGAATTAACGCTATACGTTGTATAATATATTGAGTGTTTTTTTAATGTTTCCGTAGCTCAGCAGGATAGAGCAACCGCCTCCTAAGCGGTAGGTCGGGCGTTCGAATCGCCTCGGGAACACTATATTTTAACTGTATTTTTACAGTATTTATCAGAAGAAAAGGGGGTTTTATCATGAAGCATAAAAAGAGTGCGACTTTGACAATAAGTGCCGTAGCATTTGTGGCAGCATTGCTTGTGGATTTATATATGATAATTGCATATCCTGCAAAGCTTAATGTTATAATTGCAGTTTCGTTGATTGTCGTGATAGATACTTATTTTCTTGTCGACAGCATTCTTTCGCTTATCGATGATATAGCATCCATAAATATTGATAAACAAAATGAACTTACAAAGGTTCAAAAGGGAATTTATTCTGTTGCAAAGCGTGAGGAAATTTCACGAAACGAAAATATGTCTTCACTCTTTGATACACTGACAAGCATGAAGGAAGAAAATGCAAAACTTATGAACGATTTGCTTGAGCAGGATAAGGTTGTTAATAAGCTTCACATTAAGAAAAATATGGACAATACCACACAGATAGTAAACAGCAACGAAAAGCTTGCTATGCTTATTGCTAAAATGGCTACTGCCAATGCAAAATCTTCTGATGAAGCTATTGAAATATTAAATGACATATGTAAAGAACTCGAAGAAAGAAATGACAGCTACACAAATTCCAAAGATCATTCTCATCTTAGAGTTATGAAATCAAACGTCGATTGATTTTGGAGTATACTATGGACTACATTGTATTTGATCTCGAATGGAATCAAAGCTACGGATCCCGTGAGATGGAAGAATCCCGTATGCCCTTTGAGATTATCGAAATCGGTGCAGTAAGGCTCGATAAAAAATTCAATTTAATAGACCAATATTCAAGCATCATAAGACCAAGACTCTACAAAAGACTTCAGCCACATATAAGAGAAATCTTAAATTATGATGAAAAGGTTCTCAAAAAAGGACGACCTTTTGATATGGTATGCAGAGAGTTTTTAAAATGGTGCAACTCCGCTGGAAATTTTTCATTTGTAACCTGGGGTTCTATGGATTTGAACTACCTTCAGAACAATATGGAATATTACCACATGAAGCCGCTTGAAACACCGCTCAAATATTATAATCTTCAAAAAATATATGCGGACATTCAAGGTGAAGAGCTTATAGCAAAGCTTGAAACGGCAGTAAATACTCTGGGTATAGAGTCTGACAGACCTTATCACTCAGCCCTGAACGATGCTTATTATACCGGAGCGGTATTGAAGAAATTACGTCCATCCGACTTAGAAGATAGATATTGTTATGATATATATTACAATCCGAAGGAAAAGGATGACGAGATAATATCTTATCATAAAAATTTCATGGAGCACATTTCCATGGAGTATGATACAAAAAAAGAAGTCATGGATGATAAGGATTTACTTAATGTAAAGTGTTATAAATGTAACAAGAAAACTTCCAAGAAGGTTAAATGGTTTGCAAATACACCTAACTCGTATGTATGTGTATGTAAATGCTGGTATCATGGTTATATATCGGCCAAGCTTAAATTTAAGCAGACTAAAGAAGGAAAATATTTCGTTATAAAAACCGTTAAACCTGAAAATAAAAAAGGCGTGGAAGCCATAAAAGAAAGACAAATCGAACTTCGGGAAAAGCGTCAGGAAAAACGCCATAATCGTAAAAAAACAGCCTCTTAAATTTAAAGAGGCTGTTTTTTAATATCTTCTTAACCTTATAAAAGCGGCTGTTTCTTTGCTGTACCGGCCTTACGAGGATAAGCTTTCGGAGTAGGCTTTTCTTTTTTAATAAATATAAAGCTTCTTCCGTTTCCTTCTATATCAAGTTTTTCAACTTTCTTTATTTTACCTCCGAGAGCGGAAACAGCTTTTTTTCCTTCATTTAATTCTTCTTCAATCTCAAAAGATTTATAAGGTATAAAATATCCTCCGGTCTTTACAAAAGGAAGACAATACTCAGACAAAACAGCCATATTGGCAACGGCTCTTGAAACCGCTATATCATAGGCTTCTCTCATAGTCTTATCACGCCCGCCTTCTTCAGCTCTGCCATGAACAGCTTCAATTTTCTTAAGCCCCAGCTCATCTATTACTTCCTGAAGAAAAAGCACTCTCTTATTAAGTGAATCAAATAAAGTAACCTTAATATCAGGGCATAATATCTTTAAAGGAATGCCCGGAAAACCGGCACCTGTTCCGACATCTATTATCTTTTCATCAGTCAGCTTATGGAACTTAAGCAACGCCGCGCTGTCGATAAAGTGTTTAAGAACTACCTCATCTCTATCGGTTATTGCCGTCAGGTTCATAACTTTATTTTTCTCAACCAAAAGCTCGTAGTACTTTTCAAACTGCGCAAGCTTGTTATCATCTACCAATGTAGTATCAATTACATCCAAAAATTTTCTCAGTTTTTCCATAATACAATCTCCAATATACTAATCATACACTTCGCACCGGCTGAGATAATATAGGTATATAGCAGGCACGCTTTCGCTACTCTCGTCTCGCAGCGGTTCTAAGCTCGATAATACCTCGCTAAGAACCGGCGGACTCAAAGTACCTGCAAATACACCTATATAATCTCAGCCGGTATGAAAGAATTCATGATTTGTTATTTGCCGTAAGATATATAAGAAGTACGGATACATCGGCCGGTGATACTCCCGATATACGTGATGCCTGTCCGATAGATGCAGGACGAATAGCCGCAAGCTTCTGCCTTGCTTCTTTGCGAAGATTGGATACATCATCATAATTAATATCATCCGGTATAAGCTTCTTTTCCATCTTCTTAAACTGTTCAACCTGCTGTTTCTGTCTTACTATATATCCTTCATATTTAATATCAATATTTATCTGCTCGATTATCTCAGGTGAAAGCTCACCGACTTCGCTTCTTCCTTCATCTATAACAGCTATCTTTTCATAATCAAGCTCCGGTCTTCTTATAAGCTCGGCAAGTGAAACTGCAGTCTTTAACGGCGTACTGTCATGAGCTTCAAGAAATTCCTGAACCTTTTTATTACCGCCTACCATCACTTCGTTTAATCTGGCAATCTCATTATTTATCTTATTTCTCTTATCGCAAAATGCTGCATATCTTTCATCATCGATAAGCCCGATTTCATGTCCTATATCCGTGAGACGTAAATCCGCATTATCCTGGCGAAGCAGAAGTCTGTATTCTGCTCTTGACGTCATCATTCTGTATGGCTCCTGAGTTTCTTTTGTTACAAGATCATCGATAAGAACACCGATATAACCCTGTGATCTGTCGAGAATAACAGGCTCTTTACCCTGAAGCTTTCTTGCTGCATTGATACCTGCCATTATTCCCTGGGCAGCAGCTTCCTCATAGCCTGAGCTTCCGTTAATCTGTCCTGCGGAAAAAAGTCCGTCCACATCCTTAAACTCAAGATTTGCATTAAGGTTAACAGCATTTATACAATCATATTCTATAGCGTAAGCATTTCTAATTATCTTAACATTTTCAAGTCCGGCTACGGTACGAATCATCGCATACTGAACATCCTCAGGTAATGATGAAGACATACCACCCATATACATTTCGTTGGTAAACTCGCCTTCCGGTTCGATAAAAAGCTGATGCTTATTTTTATCCGGAAACTTCATAACCTTATCTTCAATGGACGGGCAATATCTCGGACCTGTTCCCTCGATAAAACCTGAGAAAAGAGGTGAACGATCAATATTGGCTCTGATAATCTCATGTGTTTTTTCATTTGTATAAGTAAGCCAGCAGGAAATCTGATCACGCTTTATATCTTCTTCCTTATTTGTAAAGGAAAACGGCACGATGTGCTCGTCGCCCTTTTGCTCCACCATCTTGGAAAAATCGATAGTCTTCTTATCGAGTCTTGCAGGTGTTCCGGTCTTGAATCTTCTTATAAATATACCGGCATCCTTCATCGAATCCGAAAGATGATTGGCAGCCATAAGTCCGTTCGGACCTGTATGATTGACCACATCACCATATATACATCTGGCTTTAAGGTAAGTTCCTGTACAAAGTACGACAGCTTTCGAATAATAAATCGCACCCGAAAATGTCTTTACTCCTTTTATGACCTTCCTGACATTATCTTCCTCATTTACTGTCTCATATAAAAGCTCGGAAACCTCAGCCTGTCTTAAAGTAAGATTATCCTGATTTTGAAGTGTAAGTCTCATCTGTTTGGTATATTCAACCTTATCAGCCTGAGCTCTTAAAGAATGAACAGCCGGACCCTTCGAAACATTTAACATCTTGGACTGAATATATGTCTTATCAATATTTTTACCCATCTCACCGCCAAGTGCATCAAGCTCGCGAACCAGATGTCCCTTTGAACTTCCTCCGATATTTGGATTACATGGCATCATCGCAACGCTATCCATACTTATCGTAAAAAGAATTGTATTCATACCCATACGTGCAGAAGCAAGTGCTGCCTCGCATCCGGCATGACCCGCACCGACAACTACTACGTCATATTCTTCAACTACCGCTTTAACTTCCATTATTTTGCCTTCCTTATTCTCTGCAGATAATCTATATTTATATATCTATCGCAGGCACGCTTTCGCTACTCTCACATGCAACGGTACTAAGCTCATTATTATATAATTCGCTAAGTACCGGCATGTTCAAAGTACCTGCTTATAGACATATAAATATAGATTATCTGCATGAATCATATACTTACTTTGCCTATTATACACTTTTAATCAAGGTTACTCAACTCAAAAATAATTGACTTTTAAAATAGATAATCTATAATGTACTTAACAAGCAGATATATTTCTTAATCATCCATGAATTATTTTTCTAACATAATTCAAAGAATTAACTGCTTAATTTTTCCCAATACAAAAATAGAATTAAATAAAGGAAGGTGATTTAAGAATTTTTGAAATCAGCTTATTTTACAAGAATAACGCCACTAATGTCTTGTGCTTATAAGTCAAATAACCTTGCATTGAAAAATGCAATATTGTAAAATAAGGAGGAAAAATAGATGATTAATAATGAAATAAATGCATTAAGGGAACATAATAATTCAAATCATTCAAATACATTTGATGATGTATTTCAGTCGCTTAAAAGCAACCATACAAGACTTTTTATTCCCTTAATAAATGACAGATTTAACAAAGATTATTCTATGAATGAAGCTTTTGAGCTGTTGCCAACCGATGAATACATAACCGAGTATTCTGAGGAAAAAGATAAGCCTAAGATAGAAAAAAGAATTACGGATTTTATAATTAAAATACGTGGAGACAAATATCTTTTAGAATGTCAAAGCTACAATGACGGTTCAATGGCTTTAAGGATTGCCGAGTACACATTTCTGACAGCTAGGCAGAATGCAGTAATTGATAACGGAAAACTGAATATAACTATGCCGTATTATTCCGTTATCTACATAAGAAGTAACGCTGCAACACCGAAACAGACAAAAATAACATTTACATTTCCCGGCGGTGATACAGTTGATTACAGTGCCGACAATCTAATTCTTAGTGATTTTACAAAAGAAGAAATAATAGAAAAGAAACTTTATGTACTTATACCTTTTTATTTGCTTAGATATGAAAGTATTATGAAGGATGATAATGCAAGTGAAGATGAAATAAGAGAAGTTGAAAATGACTTGTTGTTTTTCTTAGATTTTCTGGCAAATTCATGGCATAATACATCCATAACAGAGTATGATTATAATAATATATGTTCATATATGAATATGGTTATTAAGCAAGTAGCGAACGGTAATAAATGTGAAAAGGATTTGGTGAGTAAAATGGGTGGAAATGTAATTGTAACCGAAGCAGATAAGTTCTTCTTTGCCGGTAAAGAAGAAGGCCGTGCCGAATGTCAAGAAATTATTGCAGAAAAAGATAAAATAATTGATGATTTAAAAAAACAAATTGAAGAATTAAAAAATAACTCTATCAAATAATAAAAATTTTTCCTGTTGACAACAAATAGGTAATATGTTACATTGTTTTTGAAATGTAATATATTACCTATTTTTATGACAGGAGGTATACCGGTGAACTACGATAAAGAAATGAATATGACTAATGTAGAATTTGGAGATATGCCGCCACAGGCATTTCTTCTGGGACTTCTAAGTGCATTTGATAATCGTTATCAGGCTGCGGCGGATGCATATTTTAAAGAAATAACCTGGAAACAGTTTTTTGCAATTATCTGTATTAATCTCTGTAAAGAAGCTCCGACCATAAATGAACTCTCTGACGTAATGGGAAGCTCTCATCAAAATGTAAAGCAAATACTTCTCAAGCTTGAGAAAAAGGGATTTATATCCATGGTCAGTGATGAAAAAGACAAGAGAAAACAGCGTATTATTGTTACTGATTTTGCCAGAGAATTTTTGGAAAATAATGATAATAACGGACAGCAAAGCCAATATGTAATCGGACGCATTTTTGAAGGTGTTGATGAAAAAAGCCTTATAACCACAATTCAAACTATAATGAAAATGGAAAGGAATCTGAGTAAAATATGAAAACATTAATTATTTATACTTCTCAAACCGGTTTTACAAAAAAATATGCCGAAGGGCTCGCAGAAAGAATGAAAGCAGATCTTATAGATTTGAAGGATGCAAAAAAGAAGGACGCAAAATTCTTTAATGATTATCAGGCAATTGTCTACGGAGGATGGGCAATGGCTGGAAATCTGGTTAAATCAAAATGGTTTCTGGATAAATCTATTTCCTGGAAGGATAAACGCCTTGCAATGTTTTGTGTCGGAGGCAGCCCAAATGATAATCCGGATGTTGAGACAGCTCTTAAGAATATGCTCAATGATGAACAAAGAAAGTACATCAAGGCATTTTATTGTCAGGGAGGTTTTAATTATGAAAAAATGAGTGGACCTTCAAGGCTTGCAATGAAAATGTTTGTCGGTACACTTAAGAAAAAGAAGGATGCAACCGAGGATGAAAAGAAAATGGCAGAGATGATTTCTTCTTCCTATGACATATCGGATATTAAATTTATCGAACCGATTGTTGAATATCTTGAAAGCGGTGATAAATAATGAAACGACCACTAAAGAAGTTTCTCGTAATAGCTGCAGTTTTTATACTATTTATGATATTAATCTGCGGTGTAGTAATGATACGTATGAATAAACAAATTAATGCTTTTGATACAACACCGGTAGATATAAATAACGTTGCCGATGGAGTATACGAAGGACACAGCTCTACAGATCTTGTCAAAGTCGATGTCCGCGTAACCGTATCAGACGGAAAAATCACTGATATAAATATACTCAGACATGAATGCGGCAAGGGAGGACCGGCCGAAAAAATGATTCCTGTTATGATACAAAACAACGATGTTGAAGTAGATGTCATATCAGGAGCGACCGTCTCAAGCGCAGTAATAAAGGATGCCGTCAGGGATGCTTTGAGAAAAGGTTATAATAATAATTGACATTAAAAAAAAGATAATCTATAATGTACTTAACAAGCTAGTCGGGAAGGTGAATGTGACTCACCTGCTCCGGCGAAATATTATGTTAAAACAGCCGCCTGCTATTTGCCAGATTTAGGACGGCTGTTTTTATTTTCTTTATGTAACTTGACTATATCAATTACCAATTTCAATATGGCAACAATAATCATCAGTACTTCATAAATACTCATAGGCATCACCCTTTCTGCAAGCTCAGAACAGGTGAAAGCACGTCCCCCCGACTAACCGGTTAAATACATTATAGATTTTTATCTTTGGTGGAATTAAAAAAAGAAATTAAAATATATGAATAATATAATACTTAATTTGACAAAAGTAAACACTTAATTTATAGAGTCTTTAAAAATTCTGCTAACTTATTCTGCTGTTCTTCAGATAATTTAGAAACCTGATGCAATACTTCTTTTTGAGATGGAGTAAGATTAGGTATATTTTCACCATCTTCCATAAAAAACTGAGACATCGTAATTCCAAATGCATCACATATTTTTAGAAGTGAAGGAATGGTCGGAAGAGTATTTAATCTAAACCACGCAGAAATAGTAGACTGTGTAATACCGGACCTCTCGGCAAGCTGATATTCAGACCAGTTTCTCTCTGCACGTAATTCTAAAATTCGATTTAATATATCCATAATTCTCATACCCCATCACTTCTTATTTGCGTTAATTATACTCAAAATATGTGTTGTATTTTAGTATTAATATGCGTATAATAATTACATATATATAGTGTTTTCTGTATTTACAAAATATTTCTAAAATGAAAGGAGAAGCTTATGGGGAAAGAACATGTGAAAAAAAATAATGATAACATCGACGATTTCATTTTTGACTTTATCTACCGAGAAGCATTAAATGATGCTACTAATCGTGTACTTGAGGAAGGATTAAAGAAAGAAGTTAGTGATAACCAAACATTAAAGACGGCGATAAGAGAATATTTAAATGATGTAATAGCCGGCAAAAATCCAGACTTTAGTAAGACTATTGAAAGTATTGAAAAAATGTTACAAAAAAATAATATTGATTATTTTACATTTGGTAATATTCAAAAACTTTTATCTATGACTATGAAATATTACTATATTCGATATTATGATCGAGAAGAAGCGAAATACTTTGATTGTTGTCCCGCACCTATGGATATATCTATGAGAGATAAAGTTTATAAACTATATAAAGAAAAAACAGGAAAGGCACCGGCTTTTTCACCAGAAACAGCATGGAGTAAAATAACATCAGACAATCCTGAAAATGAAAAATATAAAACAGAAAACTATTATAATTACCAAGAGGCTATAGATGAAATTATTTCAGATGAAAAAATGAATTGCAATAAAATTGAATTTGACTATAGAATCTGGTAACTAATAAATAAGCTCAAATGTTATCACAAACATTTATTATATTTTATAACTTATCGAAGGAGGAATTATATGAAAATAAAAAAGATACTAGCTTTTGCTATAGTTAATGCCTTAATTATATCTATCGCTTATAACTACTCAATTGCTTATGCAATTGATGATAATATCCTCTGTCAAGAACAGAACACCGATACTATTGATGAAGAATTAGAAGAGACAACTGAATTAAAAACTTTTTTATCAGGCATTTCCACAGATTCCTTAACACATCCCGATATTTTTAAAAGTAAACCTTACAAAGAGGAAGTATATGATGGAAATGGTGATTATTGCAAAACAGTTTATTATAAATATGACGAAAATAATAATTTAATATGTGAAACCGATACAAATGGAGAAAAAAAAGAATATAAATATAATGCACAGGGATATTTAATTAATTACACGTCTTATTTAGCTGATGATTATAATAAAACCTTTAATACTTTAGAGTATGAGTATTCTCAAGAAATAATTGATGGAAAAAAAATCATTACTATTAAAACATATGGTTCTAATGCCTATATAGAACCATATCTCGTTAATTGTTCAGAATTATACTATGATAATAATGACAGATTAATTAAGTATACATATGGTGCTGCAAATCAAGATGACTATTTTTATGATGTAGATGGGAAGCTTACTAAAATAAGATCTTCAGAACTCGGCTATAGTCCATATAGTTATACATATTTTGAATATGATTCAAATAATAATTTATCCAAAGAAAATGATAAATACTTTGATGTAAATTATAGCTATGACAACTATGGTAATCTTATAAAAAAAGAAGTATTATCATATGACAAATATAGAAATTCTGAAACTTCCTATTACTATTACGATAATACCATTACTACCACCGGTATATACTGTGCAAGTAATTATCCATCCATTCAGGCAGGTATTAATGTGCAAAAAGGGAATCTGGGCGACACTGTTGAATACAGATGGGTAGCATGCAATAACAAAAATCCCGATCAATGGTTTGAAGTAAGTCCTTGGACAAGGGATAACAATTGGATAAATTGGACCCCTGAAGAATCCGGAGGATATGTCTTTGTTTGTTATGCCAGAGTTGTCGGAAATGAAGAGGAATCAATGATACAAAGTTCTTTTGGAACTGAATATCATAAACATATTAAAGGAATCTGCCAGATGCCATACACCGGTCCCAGCGGTGGATATCTTATAGGAATCGAAAGCTACGATAATCCTAACCACTCTTATAAATATGAAATGTTAATTCTTGATTGTAACCTGTACATGCAAGGTAAAGATGCCTGGGTATATACAACCGGCAAATGCGGTGCACCGGAAAACTGCTTGTGGACAATCTGGCAACCACAATATGGTTATTATTGGACATTGTTCAGAATCTATGATCAAAACGATAATCTTATAGATGAAGCTTGCTATGGATTTGAAAATGTATATTAAAATAATATTTTTTGAGCATATGAAAGGAGAAAATATATGAAGAAAGATTATTTTAAAATATTTATGTCTATATGCATATTATTTATATACTCATTCAGCCCATTAACAGTATACGCCGAAGAAAATGAATACATATTTGAAGAAACAACTGAAGATGTAACAGAATTTGATAGTAATATAAATTCCAACGATTATTCAAATTCAAATGATAATCCTTTACAAAAAAATAATAATGATGAAATCTCTTCCGAATTGGAAGAAAACGGAGAATTAATTTGTAGCTCGTATAAAGAAGAGGCTGTTAATTTACAATTAAATACTACAAATTCTTTTATTCTCAATGAATATAATACTAGAAAAGTATATAAAATATATATAGAAAAAGACGCTATTCTTTCATATTCTGGCCGAATTAATTCAGAGATGTACGCCTTTTTCTCTATAATAGATGAAAATGAAAATCTCATAGATGAAAAAGACTTATACACCAATAATATAACTGAAAGTGGAAATTTTAATGGAGAAATATCTTTATCTAAAGGTTATTATTATCTAGTTTATAGTAATTATTATGGATACAGTGCAAGTATTTCTTTCAGCTCCAATTTATATTATCCACGAAGTACCGAAATTGAAAAGAATGACCGATTTGGAAATTCCCAAACAATTTCTATAGATTCAACTCAATATGGTGTATTAACGTATGGTGATGAATCTGATATTTATAAAGTCAATATTGATTATGACGGAATAATGAAGTTTAATTTTGAAGGAAAAAAAGTTGGTCAATATAGCGATGGGTATTATATAAATATTTATGACTCTAATTTTGAGAAATACTCTTACTTTTGGGATTCATATAATGAAGGCTTAGATGTCTATATTGCCAGTAAAGAAATTGAAATGCCACAAGGAATATATTATATACAAGTAAGAAGCAATTATCAAGGATATTATAATTTCAACATTGAACTTACTAACCCTTCTTATGGCGTTATAACAACATCAGGTATTTATTGTTCTCAAAATTATCCTTCAATAAAAGCCGGAATAAATATACAAAAAAGCCGTCCAGACGATATTGTAGAATATAGATGGGTAGCCTGTAATAATAACGAACCTGATAATTGGTTTGAAATAAGTCCATGGACGAGGGATAACAATTGGATAGACTGGACCCCTAAAAAATCAGGTGGTTATGTATTTGTATGCTATGCAAGAATAGTCGGTAAAAAAGAATCCGAAATACAAAGCTCTTTTGGAACAGAATATCACAAACAAATTAAAGGTATTTGCCAAATGCCGTATACAGGTCCCGGCGGTGGATATCTTATAGGAATCGAAAGCTACGATAATCCTAACCACTCTTATAAATATGAAATGTTAATTCTTGATTGTAACCTGTATATGCAAGGTAAAGATGCCTGGGTATATACAACCGGCAAATGCGGTGCACCGGAAAACTGCTTGTGGACAATCTGGCAACCTCAATATGGTTATTATTGGACATTGTTCAGAATCTATGATTCCAATGATAATTTAATTGATGAGGCTTGCTATGGATTTGAAAATGTATACTAATCAATGAAGGGAGCTGTATAATATGATAATGATATTGTTAATTGCCATATTAGGATGTCTCGTATATATAATAAAATTTAAGTAATATATAAATATTAACCCAAATGTCTGTATGAATGATATTCATACAGACATTTTTTATCTAATCTATTGACAACAACTATAAACGAATATAAAATTTTTTAGAAAATATAAACGACTATAAAAATTTTTTAAAACTATAAACGAATATAAACCACTATAAATTCAGGAGACGAATATGAGTGATACTATAGCAGCGATTGCTACCGGGATGGGAAACTCCGGTATCGGAATTATAAGATTAAGCGGAAACAAGGCGATTGAAATCGCCGACAAAATCTTTGTGCCAAAAAATGATAAGAAAAAAATAAGTTCACTTCCAAGCTATACTGCTGCCTACGGACATATTTCTTATGATGATGAAATATATGATGAAGCTGTTGTTTTGGTTATGAAAGCTCCACATACCTATACTACAGAAGATGTTGTCGAGTTCGATTGTCACGGTGGTATTACGGTTTTAAAAAGAATTCTTGATCTTATCATTAGTCTCGGTGCAAGACCTGCCGAAGGCGGTGAATTTACCAAGCGTGCATTTTTAGGCGGGCGAATAGATATGTCCCAGGCCGAAGCAGTTATGGATTTGATTAATTCAAAAAATGATTATGCGGCCAAAGCTTCACTTAAAAAGCTTCAAGGCGGTTTAAAGAATATCATAACAGATATGAGAGAAAAGCTTTTATATAATATTGCTTATATAGAATCCGCTCTTGATGACCCTGAAAACTACTCCCTGGACGAGTTTCCACATAAGTTAAAAGGTGTTGTGGAAAACCTGTTGATAACTGTTGACAACTTAGTAAATTCAAGCAGTAACGGACGACTTATAAATGAGGGTATAAAGACCGTTATAGTAGGTAAACCAAATGCCGGTAAGTCTTCCATACTTAATATGCTGCTTGGTGAGGACAGAGCCATAGTAACAGACATCGAAGGTACCACCAGAGACACCCTTGAAGAATACCTCAATATCGACGGAATCTCGCTAAATATCGTGGATACAGCGGGTATCAGGGATACGGAAGATACCGTTGAAAAGATAGGTGTGGACAAGGCAATTGATACGATAAATGACGCTGATTTAATACTCTATATCGTTGACGGAAGTGTTCCGCTAAGTGACAATGATCACACAATAATGGACAAATTACACGGAAAAAAAGTCATTACTATCATCAATAAAAATGATATGGATGTCGTTGTGGATAAGTTGTGGATAACTCGGAATATTGATACAAAAATCGTGGAACTTTCAGCAAAAGAACGGACCGGCAGGGATGAGCTTTATAATATCCTTAAAGAAATGTTCTTTAACAATGAACTTTCTTATAATGATGAAATTTATATTACAAGTCTCCGCCACAAAAATCTCCTGCTTGAAACTAAGGAAAGCTTAAACAAAGTACTTGAAAGCATTGATCTTAACATGGGAGAAGACTTCTTTACCATTGATCTTATGTCAGCATATGCATCACTTGGAAAAATAATCGGTGAAGAACTTGAAGATGACCTTGTAAATAAAATCTTCTCCGAGTTCTGCATGGGTAAATAAATTTCTGTTTATCTTGCATATGCAGGCAGATAACCTATTCATATACAGACAGAATATCAATCCTGTGCGAAAAACAGCACGTGTTGTGCTGTTTTTTCGCTACTGACATAAAAGCTTCTGCTGACAGAATCAAAAAACTATATATGATGTAAAGAAAACACGGTGGGTAGCTATAACATTATCCGATTTGCGTTAAATCAAAAGCGAAAATTCGCAGGTATTTGCTTTAAAATTGATTTGTTTGAGCGAAAGCGAGTTTATCAATTTTATGCAAATAACAAGAATTGAGTGTACTGATTTAGCAAATTGATGATACGTTATAGCTACCCACCGTGCTTTAATTACATCATGTAAATCTGATATTAAATCTGTCAGCAGAAGCTTTTATGTCAGTCATACTGCGACAAACAGAATTTTATGCCTTTTTGAGATATACTACAACCTTGCGGTATGGCTCTTCGCCTTCACTTCTGGTTGCAACATATTTATCATTCTGTAATGCTGAGTGAATAATTCTTCTCTCATAAGGATTCATTGGCTCAAGAGTAAATGTTCTTCTTGTTCTCTTAACCTTGAATGCAATATTTTTAGCAAGATTCTCAAGAGTATCCTTACGTCTTGCACGATAATTTTCTGTATCAAGCTTAACTCTGATGTAAGATTCACTCTTCTTATTAACATATAAGCTTATAAGATATTGAAGAGCATCAAGAGTCTGACCTCTCTTACCGATTAAGATACCCATGTCAGGACCTTCAAGATCAATAGTCATGGAGCTGTCAGCTTCATCATATTCTATATTAACCTTGGTTTCAATATCCATAGCTCTGAATAAATTATCAAGATATTCTTTGATATCATCTATAAAAGATTCTTTCTTTCTGGCTTTAATAATTGCCGGCTTAGAACCTAAACCAAGAAAACCTGTGCTTCCTTTTTCGACTACTTCATAATCGAGGTCTTCACTGGCAACGCCGAATTCCAAAGATGCTGTAGTAATTGCTTCTTCTACAGTCTTTGCTTTGAATTCTCTGTATTCCATTAATTATTACCTCCGTTTTTATCGTTAAATCTCTGCATGGCATTTGCCCTTGCTGCGAGACTTCCTTCTCTGTACTTTACACCGCCATTGTTCTTTGACATTGTACTTGATGAATAGCTTTTTAAGCTCTGGGAAGCAATATTGCTGTTAACCTTAGGATTTGAGCTTGCGTCCTGTGGACCGTAAGCAGCCTCCTGCATTCTTTCCATAAATGACTTCTTGCCTGAAGCTTTTTTCTTTTCCATCTTAATGGCAGCTTTTTCCTTGGACTTTTCAATAAGCTTATCCATATCACAATGCTTGAAGTAAACATTAATTCCAACAGATGTAAGGAAACTTATAAATGCACCTGTTGCCCAGTATAAACCAAGACCTGCAGGTACCGAAACAGTTATGAAAAATGACATAAGAGGGAAGATATACATCATAGTCTTCATCATCTTCATACTCTGCTGCTGTGAAGGATCACCTGTGTTTTGCTGAGGTGTAACCTTCATACTTAAAAACTGAAATACAAGTGAAAGTACAGGTATTGCTAATGCTGCGGAAATTGCAAATCCCGGTGCTACAGAAAGATCAATACCACCGATAAAGCTGTTAACATCAACTATTTTTCCTTTATACTGTGAAATAGCCGAAACAACATCAGGATTGGATACGGTATCCTTGAAAGCATCCCAAGCATTTGAAGGGAACTTTACAAGAGTATCAATAATTCCGTTTACGGAATCCAATGAAGTATTTACGCCGCTGAAATAACCTTTATACTCATCCATTTTCTTAAAGGTTTCCAAAGCTGTTACGGAAGCATCATCAGCATGAATAGCATTTGCAATTGGCAAATATAAATCTTTTACCTGACTAACATATGCAGGTACATTTTGTATTACTCGATAAAGTGCTAAGAAAATAGGCATCTGGATAAGAGCTGTAAGGCAGCTTCCTGTCATACTTACACCGTACTTCTGCTGAAGTTCTCTCATCTCACGCTGCTGGGCAAGTATGGATTCCTGATCCTTTTTACCCTTATATTTCTTAGTTATCTTATTCATTTCCGGTTGAATGTAAGCTGTAATTTTAGAAGATTTGTTTGACTTAAACATAAGAGGAGTCAAACAAAGTCTTATAATGACAGTAAATATAATGACAACCAGACCTATATTTACTATCCCGATTTTGTCAAACACATCATAAATAAGTCCGAATATTAATCCAAACAATTTAGCAATGGGTCTGATAATAAATCCACCTTGCTGTGTTAAAAACATATTTTCCTCCGAATTAATATCTATGGTACAGGATCGTATCCACCCTTTGAAAACGGATTACATCTTAATATTCTCCAGGCAGTAAGCAATGTTCCTTTGAAAAAACCATACTTTTCGTATGCTTCAAGGGCATATTGGGAACACGTCGGAGTATATCTGCATGAACCGTATTTCTTATAAGGCGAAATATTTTTTCTATAAATCTTAATTAGTGCTATACAAATTTTTTTCATCATTTTCCTTTATAATATGATGTAATTTTGCAAGATGCATAAATGCACTTTCGATATCA
>ODAI012907649.1_pt1 | contig 50536 bp, 35 predicted proteins | sample 1539321 | NCBI WGS metagenome assembly ODAI01 (sample SAMN02144231, study PRJEB22623) | gut metagenome | biome: sheep rumen | host: Ovis aries | place: New Zealand
CCGATGGGAATGCCACCGCAGGGTATGATGCCGCAGGGACAGCCACCGATGGGAATGCCACCGCAGGGTATGATGCCGCAGGGACGTCCGCCGATGGGAATGCCACCGCAGGGTATGATGCCACAGGGACGCCCGCCGATGGGAATGCCGCCACAGGGAGTACCACCGATGATGGGTCAGGTACAAAAGCCACAGGGACCACAGGGAATGCCACAGCCTAATGCGCCTGTGCCACCAAAGACCGAAGGAGTACCGCCAATGATGGGTCAGGCACCAAAGCCACAGGGATCACAGGGAATGCCACAACCTAATGCACCTGTGCCACCAAAGACAGAAGGAGTGCCACCGATGATGGGTCAGGCACCAAAGCCACAGGGAGTACCACCGATGATGGGTCAGATGCCACCAAAGACTGAAGGAGTACCACCGATGATGGGTCAGGCACCAAAGCCACAGGGAGTACCACCGATGATGGGCCAGATGCAACCAAAGACCGAAGGCGTACCACCGATGATGGGTCAGGCACCAAAGCCACAGGGAGCACCACCGATGATGGGTCAGGCACCAAAGCCACAGGGAGTACCGCCGATGATGGGCCAGATGCCACCACAAGTTCAGCCTGAACAGAAAAAAGAAGAAATTCCTATGCCGATGTCAGTTGCAAATCAGATGCAGGAAGAAAAGCCGGCCGCTGAGGAAAAACCGGTACAGGAGGAAAAACCTGTAGTTGAAGAAAAACCGGTACAGGAAGAAAAAACTGTAGTTGATGATAAAATCAAATTTGAGGATATAAAGCCTGTTACAGGCAATGACAATAATTCAAATAATACAGACAGCCTTGTTGGAGTTGAGACTCCGAAGACTGAGATACCGGTACCGAATGGTCCGGGAATAATGATGGGAGGTTTGTCCGGTCAGATTTCATCAAGACCTGTTCCACATTTTGTAAGAGTGAAAACAGGTGAGATAATCAATATAACAAAACCGGAATTCACCATAGGAAAATCAGAGTCTAAGGCTGACTATACCATAAAGGATAATACTGCTGTCAGCAGAGTACATTGTATAATTGTCCAGAAAGACGGTGTGAATTACATAAAGGATAACAATTCAACAAATCACACTTACTTAAATGGAGTGGAGCTTGAACCGGGAAAGGAAGTTTTGCTTAAGAACAAGACTACCGTAAGGATGGGTGATGAAGAATTCACCTTCTTGCTTAGAAAAGAATAATATAGTCATAGCCGGATTATAATTTATAGTCCGGCTGGATATGTTTAAAAAGGAGAAAATCCTAAACGGATTTTTTTGAACTCGCTCAAAGCCGCGAGGGGCTCCCCTTCGCATACGCTCGGGGCAGAAAAAGGAGAAAAGCATGAATTACGTTGCTGCTTATCATACGGATGTAGGATTAACAAAAAAAACAAACCAGGATTCATTGGGGATAAAAATAGCTGAAACCAACAGTGGGCAGGCAGCTTTCGGAGTGGTTTGTGACGGAATGGGAGGCCTTTCAAAGGGCGAACTTGCAAGTAAGGAAGTGATACTTGCATTTATGAATTGGTTTGACAGGGTGTTTATGGAGTCTGCGTGTAGCGGGGAATATGACACTTCCAAAATCAACGAAGAATGGAATGAAATAATACAAAGACAAAATAAAAGTCTCGGACAATTCGGTAAAGAACATGATTTACAGCTTGGTACAACTGTCTCTGCAATTTTACTGTATAAAGGTAGATATTATATAGTTCATGTCGGCGACAGCAGAATATATCAGTTGTCCGGAAGCAACGCATTTCTTCTTACCAATGACCAGACATTTATTGCCAGAGAAATAGCGGCAGGAAGAATGACAGTTGAACAATCAAAAACAGATCCGAGAAGAAGTGTTCTTCTTCAATGTGTCGGGGCATCCGAAATTGTTGAACCGGAGTTTTCAACAGGAATAATATTTCCGGATACTACATATATGATATGTTCCGACGGATTCAGACATCAGATATCCGAAGAGGAAATGATATCAAAAATCGGACCGCAAAATGCATTCGATGAAAAGAGTATGAAAGACGGATGTGTATATCTTACACAGCTTGTCAAAGAGAGAAGAGAGACGGATAATATTACGGTTGGCTTGATTAAGACTGTATAAACAAAAGTTTCATTTACAAAAAGTTGGGAAGGGAACATCATGACTAAGGAAGGTACTGTTTTAGACGGTAAATATGAAATATGGAAAGAGGTCGGCAGAGGTGGTATGTCTATCGTATATCTTGCGAGAGACAATCGACTCAACAAGCAGTGGGCAGTTAAAGAAATAAAAAATGACGGCTCGAAGTCTGCCAAGACGCTCTTGAAAGGTCTTGAACGTGAAGCAAATATCCTTAAAAATGTAGACCATCCGGTACTGCCGAGAATAGTCGATATTATTAATCAGGATAATATTATTTACGTTGTAATGGACTTTATCGAGGGTGAAACCATAAGTGAAAGACTTAAAAAAGAAGGCGCACAGCCACAGGAACTGGTTGTTGAATGGGGAATCCAGCTCGCAGGGGCATTGGATTATCTTCACAATATGAACCCTCCTGTAATATACAGGGATATGAAGCCTTCCAATGTAATGATTAAACCTGAGGGCGGAGTGAAGCTTATCGATTTCGGAACCGCCAAAGAGTATGACGTTGAAAATAATGCGGATACCACAGCTTTGGGTACAAGAGGATATGCCGCACCTGAGCAGTTCGGTGATAAGCAGGGACGAGGCATATACAATACCGATGCAAGAACCGATATATATAATCTCGGTGCAACCCTTTATCATATGGTTACCGGAAATAATCCGTGTGACCCGCCTTACGGTGTTCATCCGATAAGAGAGATGAATCCGGCGCTTTCGTCAGGACTTGAAAAGATACTTTTGAAATGTACTGAAGACAACCCGGCAAAGAGATATCAGAACTGCTCTGAGCTTATATATGACCTTGAGCATTATACGGAGCTTGACGATTCATATAAAAAGAAAAACAAAAGAAAGCTTACAACATTTATCGCAACATCCGTGCTTACCATAGCAGCAGCCGTAACTTCAATCTACGGATATGCAGGTTTAAAAAAGATAAAGATGGAAAATTACAATGCTTATATAGAAGCGGGTAATGATTATAAGATAGAAGAAGATTATTCAAGTGCGGTAGAAGAATATAAAAAAGCTTTCGAGCTTGACGGTAAAGATGCCGAGGCTTATGACAAATTTATCCAGACATATATAGATGCTTCTCATGAAATAAAAGAAGATGGAACAACTCCACTTGATTTGCAGACGGGGCTTAATGTTGTGGCTAACCGTATTAAGTCGGGTTATGCCGGTGTCGATAAAAATGATGAAGTGTTGTATAAGATGGCTATAACATATTTTGATGAGCTTGCTGATTATAAGACAGCTACCAAGTACTTCAATATGGTTGACAAGAAAGACAAAAACTTCGGTGAACTTGCATCTTACTATGGTTCGGTATCGCTCATCCTTTCAAGTACATCGGTAAATATTGATGAACTTCTTGAAGAAGTAAATGATTTTGCCGATTATAACCAACGCGAATACACTAACCAAAATGAAAATAAATTTATAAATTACAAAACGATAGGACAGATATATGCGACATATATAAATACCGAGGGCGTCGCAAAGAAAGCCGAAGAAGTAATGAGCAAGGCGGTTGAAGACCTTGACGAGTACACAGGAACAAAGCTTAATACCAACGATTATTACTATGCATATTATGATAACCTCTCAGTTATATACGAGCAACTTGCAAAAACTACCGAAAATGAGTCTGAAGCACATACATATTATGATGAGGTTATAGCTTATTGTGATGATTACCTTACAATTCTTGATATAAAGGTAGAAGAAAACGGCGAAATTGGATATGGCGGTGATAATGATAACGTATTCAATACAAGCTATTTCAACAAGATGATGAAGAAAGCATATTGCTATGAGCAGATGGGTGAGTATGACAATGCACTTTCGACATATAAGGAGCTTGAGGGCGTTTTGGGAACAGGAAATGTACTCAGCGCAAAAGTATATGCTGCGCATCTTGATTATATTTATACAGTATGTGAGGCTACAAATCAGGATCCTGCATATTGGAATGACCAATGCAAAAAGCAGTTGACTGACCTCATAAGTGTTTATGAGGAGGGTTCGAAAGTAGCGTCCATAGACAGTAACAAAACATGGAAAAAACGTAAGGACACGGTATCATCACTTGCCAATGGAACCATTAAAAAGCAGGATGATGCGGATGAACCTGATGATGAAAAAACATCCGAAGAAGAAAACGAAAATTCGGATGATAAAGAGATAGGAGAGTGATAGCTATGAAAGATATTTACAATTTATGCTTTTATGGCGGAATGACACTCGCCATAATCTTACTTATAACAAGTATAGTTTTATTTATAGTATTTAAGATTCCTAAAGTAATTGGAGATCTGACAGGTAGAAATGCCCGAAGGGAAATTGCCGAAAAGAAGAAGAAAAAGGGAGGAACCGAAAAGAGCAACAGCAGTAAGATTTTGAAGCAGGAGCAGAAAAAATACTACAATCAGGATACAGGAAAGATTACTATCAGAGACTCGGCAACAAATGAAGATGTTACTCGAAAGATTACAAGTAATATCGACCCGGCCACGATTAAATCGGTTGATATAAAACCTGAAGAAAGAGAAACGGATATCTTAAGACCGGAAGATGAATATGATATCAATGATTTATCCGTTGCCTCGGGAGAGGAAGAAACCACAGTACTTGATAATTCGGAAGCCGAAACTGATGTCTTAAGACCAAATGAGTCAAAAGAAAAAACATATTTTGACGATGACTTTGATCCTGACGGAGAGACAGATGTACTTAAGGCAGAAGATGACGGGCTTAAAGAAGACTCTGATTATGACGATTTCGATCCTGATGCGGAAACAGACGTCTTATGTTCAACAGACAGGATTGTAGCGGAAGACGATGACGAAACAGCAGTCTTAAAGGCTTCAAATGAAGACGAAGAAACAGTAGTCCTAAGATCCTCGGATAAAAACGATGACAGCGAAGCGGCAACCACGATATTATCCGGCGAGAAGAAAGAGAGTGCTACATCCCTTCCGATTGCCGATGATATAAATAACACCGAACATATAAAGGGTGTTGATAAAAAGCGATATATCTATGATGTAGTAGTTGTTCATACAGAGGAAAGCTTATAGGGAAGGAGAGAGAAAATTAATGAGAGAGTTTTGGAAAAAAACAAGCTTGCTTTATAAGTTAATAGCTGTGATTCTTACCGTCGTGATGGTTGGCACTACTTTGTATTTCCATTTTGACAGGAAGTATAGTGCGAAGGCGGAAGGTGAAATAAGAGCATTTCTTGCTTATTTACCTAATGATAATGACACGGAAAAATATGGCGCTGATGGTTGGATAGAGGTAATAAATGATAGCAGCGTTGGAAAAGGTGAGCGTGAATTTGCATATTTTATCGCTGTTCCTAATAGTGAAAACCTTGAAAAAATATGGTATACGACCGATGGAACAGCGGTTAATGTTGAAAATGCTACTCAAATAATATGTAGCAGTGACCAGTCGTCTGAATTATCAGGGTTTGTTGGCTATAAAGTTTATAAAATCCCTATTAATGATTATGATAGTGCTGCAAGCCTTAAATGGAAGTATACCTTTCCGAGTGCAACAGCTGTTGATGGAAATGTAGTTACGTTTAACAAGCAAACTTCTTGCAATACAATGACAGTAAAGCATGGAGAGGATGCTGTTTCAGATAACGCTATGGGTTATTATAATAATGGTGATACATTAACTGTTGAAATAACTACAACGGGTACATTAACAGCTTTAACTGTATTAGATGATAATGTGACTGTAGATCCTCAAACGAACGATAAATTGACTCTGGTTACAAATGAGCAGTCATTAGTAAATACATATACATATACATATACGTTTTCTGGAGATGTAAACAAAACATATACGGAGAAAGTTATAAGTGCAACAACAACAATTTCAGAATCGATACCAATACCATCAATAACTTATGCAACGCTAATATATGATCAGACAAAACCGGTATTAAAACCTACTGTAAGTGGGTTAGTGTTTGATCCCTCGAAATGGTATAAAAGCGATGAGCTTAAAGTGGAAATATCATCCGGAGCCGGAGATTCTGAGTCTCCAATTAAAGAAATAGAGCTATCTCCAACTAACGGTACTTGCGAAGGTGGGGATGATGTCGTTACTTTTAAAGCAAATAGTAGTGGTACAGCAACATTAAACGTTGGTGTCACGGATAATTCAGAAAATCAGACAAGCGAGTCTTATTCGTTTAAGGTGGATAAGGAACTTCCGGAGGTATCATCAATAGATGTTTCGGAAAAAAATCCAGATGGAACGAATTATTATGTTAAGCTTAATGATGACAATGAGGTTATAATCAGAGGTACAGTGAATGAAGCTTTTTCCGGTATAGCAGACGCTGGTGGACTTATGTTTCATGCAAAAAAAGATGGAGCAGGTGGTCATGGTGATAATCATAGCTATACCTTAGAAAGTGGTAATAATTCATATAACTTTTCAATAAACTTTGGCGCTATAGTGGGTAGTAATGTTGATTTTTCAAATCACAATAATGATGCTACCTATGAAGTTTGGGTTGTTCCTACTGATAATGCAGGAAATGTGGGCTCAGAATCGGATCATATTACCTTTATTCTTGATACAACAGCACCGGAATTGACCGGTACATACAACACAGATGTGGTTATTCAAAGACACAGTATTACAAGTACAATAACCGATGAAACTGCTGACGGTTATTGGGAAAATGTACCTGCCACTGAGATTGCAAACGGAAAACATCTTGTAAATAAAGCAAAATATAACAGAATCAGATATAAGGTTAAAGCAACCGATACTAATTTCGGTACATTAAAGTTTGTATCGGGAGAAACATATGACACAAAATCCACCGATGACTGGTATTATTGTGAGGTTCCTTTAAATGATATTACCAAGGCGAGTGCCGTTGAGTATTCAGTTACTGCAACCGACAAGGCGCTTAATGAGACAACGGCAGTTTTACCGTCGCTTCAGGAAGTTAATTCGGATCTTACAGTAAGCCTTGTATCTATTAAACATAATGGAACAGATGTAGAAGGAATAACTTCTTTAAGCGATTTAAAAACTTATTTTGCTAATAATTCCGACGTGAGCGGCTTCTATAATATTACCGTTAAGGCAACTTCGGGATATACTGTTAAGGAAATAACTTTAAAACAGGATACAAGTGATTATAAAAAATATCATAGCGGTGAGAACGGAGGTTTAACTAACAGCGCAGACACTGTTACAGGAATATTTACAACCAATGAAGTTACATTTGCTATTCCGGCTGTAATTGCCAATGTTGTGCTTGAAGATATGTCTTTATATGTTGACGATAGTAATCCTACACCAGGTCCGGTTACCGTAGATATCGGTGACTTGGTTTGTGATAATACTGCACCTATTGTTATTAATATGGGAACACTTGATGCGGCAAAATGGTATCAGGAGTATAATCTTCAGGTTGATGTTCAATCAGGTCCTAATGTATCGGATTCGGCTGTTGAGTCGGCTTTAAAGACTGCTTCATATTCGATTGACGGTTCTGCAGCTACCGGCATTGATATTCCGGCAGGAAAAAAAGTAGTTTCAAAAACAATTAGCATACCTGAATCAACTTCTACATTGGGAACAAAGGTAGTATTTGAGGCAAAAGATAAAGCTACAAATTCGGTAGATACAACAACCAACGAGTTTTATGTAAAAGTTGATAAAACAGCACCGGCTGTTGCACCGATAACAGTAAACGGAGAAGTGGTAGATGAGAGTGTTGTTTTGGCAGGTACACCTCAACTTGCATCAACCGTAACCGATAACCTTACGATAAATAATTATCATGTGTCGGTATTATATAACGGTGCTGCATACGCTGATTATCCTGTACTTGTGCAGAAAGACGAGACTTCTGAAAGTATTGATTACACTTTGCAGCAGTTCCTCGGAGACAAAGCACTTAATGATGGTAGATATGATGTAAGCGTTACGGCATGGGATAAATCGGGAAGAGTTTCCAATGTTTCGTCGACAGCATTTATAGTTGATAACACAATACCTGTAGTTACAGCTGACATTGTCGGTGGAACCTCGGGAAAATCGAATGGCTTCTATAATACGGATGTTACGGTAAGACTTACATGTAAAGATAATAACTTCAATCCTGCTGCTATGGTTGTTACAGATAACGGAAGTGCCGTAAATGCAGACTGGAAGGTAGGAACGGATGTATACTATGCAGATATAGTGCTTTCATCCGAGGGCATGCATAATATTATAGTTTCAGGAAATGACAAGGTTGGAAATGCTGCGGTATCAAAGCAGGTAGTATTTACAATAGATAAAACAGCACCGACTGTTTCACTTCTTGTAAACGGCGGACAGGTATACAGTGAAAGCAGAGGAACTCTTAATCTTATGGGACCTCTCACATTGACAGCGTCCATAACAGATACAAATGAGGATGCAGGTGATTTGAGAATTCAGGTTATCAAGACTATACCTGACACTGCTACTACAACTTCTGATTATATGTCTACCGGTGACAGAACATTTACTTTTGCAGATGAGGCAGATTATACAATAAATATATTTGCTGTTGATAAGGCAAATAATCAAGGTCCGACAAGAACTATAAGTTTCAGAGTTGATTCGACTGCTCCACAGCTTACCATAACAGGTGCAAACGGAGGAACTTCGGCATCTGCTACAACAGTTTCCTTCAATTTAAATGAAGCATTCTGGTCAGACGCAAAGGGTACGGTTGAGATATATCGTAAGGCCGGTGATGGTGTGGACGAAGTTCTTTTCAAGACCCTGACACTTACACCGACGCAGAAGAACTATTCACTATCGGAAGTTTTGACCGAAACCGGTATTTACAGATTTGAATTTAATGCAAATGATAAGGTTGGTCATACCGCGACAACTTCTCAGAAGGTTACGGTCGACAGAAATAAACCTGAGATTACATTAACGGGTGTAAATAATTACGATTCAACGGACGGAGAAGTAAGCATATCAGCTGTAATTAAGGATGAGTTTTATGCAAATAAAAAAGTATCCATTTCGGGTACCAGAATAGATGCGAACGGCAAGAAGACAGCAGTAAGCTTTTCACCTTTTGCTGCTACGGCAAATCCTACAACTATAAGTGATACATTTAAGGAAGAGGGTATCTATGATATAACCATTACCTCAACCGATATAGCAGGCAATGTATCAACAAGCAGTGTTCACTTTACTATAGATACATCAAAACCAAATATAGGTGATTTGTCAGACTTTGACGGAAAGACATTTAATAAGAAGACATTTAATGAGCTTAATCTTGATGAGCTTGAACTTGATAATCTTGTAAGTGATCTTACGGTTTGTCAGATTCGTATGTATCTTAACGGAAGTGAGTACGATGGAATTGATGAAATAGAAGATGGTTCATATACGCTTCTTATCACTGCTGAGGATGAGCTTGGACATAAGAGTGAAAAGACAGCAACTTTTGTTATAGATACCAAAGATCCGGTGTTTATCGTAACAGGTGTTGAAGACGGAGAAGTAAAAAATGAGGATTACAGCATAGAGGTTTCACTTCAGCTTGATGAGGATAAGCTTGAACAGGTTACATTGAACGGAAAAGACATTACACTTAAGAATAATGAGGCATCACTTAATGTAACCGAGAAGGGTGAATATGAGCTTTATATGAAGGCAACTGATGAGGCCGGAAATGAAGCGGAGCAGACCATAACATTTACATTTGGTGAGGAAAGTGTTGCAAGCGCTGTTTCCGACGCGGTTGAAAAAGCTGCAAGCCATTGGTGGATGTGGGCAGTACTTGCAGCTGCAATACTTGCGGTCGGAGGTTTTATCTTTATCGTTCTTAAGAGAAGAAAAGAAGATTAATTGACAAAATGTAATTTATGGTATATGTTAATCGGAGAATTAAGATATCTTAATTCTCCGATTTTTAAGATGGAAAAATGTAGGAAAAAAGAGTAATTAAACATGAGCTTACAGCAGCGAATGAAAACGGATTATAACAACAAAGACATTAGGAGAAAAACAGATGTTTGAAGCAGTAGTGTTTGATATGGACGGAGTTATCTTTGATACGGAAAAACTGTATCGAAGATTCTATATGGAAGAAGGAAAGAAAAGAGGCATTCCCGATGATATAATGACGAAGGCCTGCGAGCGAATAGCCGGAGGAACCAAATTTGACAATAAACCGAGATTTGAAGCTATTGTGGGTCGGGGTATTGAGTATTTGGAATTCCGTGACAGAGTCATGGAAAACTTTGAAAGTTTTGTATTAAAAAACGGAGTTGAGATTAAAGAAGGTGTTATAGAAACACTGGAATATTTAAAGGAACACAATATAAAAACAGCTCTTGCAACATCTACTATGGAAGAAAGAGCAAAGAGATATCTTGCTTCAAGAGATATGAATAAATATTTTGATAAGATTATATATGGAGATATGGTTGAACACAGCAAGCCGGATCCTGATATATATCTTAAGGCGTGTGCTGCGGTTAACGTTGAACCCGCAAGGGCAATAGCGGTTGAAGATTCCATAAACGGAATTGTATCGGCCGGAAGGGCAGGCATGTATCCGGTTATGGTGATTGACCTTATACAACCCAACGAAACGACAGCACAGTACGCTAAACAAGTATATGACAATATTAAATCAATTTGTGAACTGATATAAGATATAGAAATTAAGAAAATGTTTATGGGATATCTGCATATTATTAATCGTTAAGCAGGTACTCTGGAAACGCCTGTACTTAGCGATTTTTTGAAGCCATAATTGCTTTACAAAGTAAAAGCAGATTATGGCTTGAAAAAAGAGCTTAGTACAGCTGCGTTGGAGGGTAGCGAAAGCGTGCCTGCGAATGATTAATAATATGCAGATATCCTTCAAAGAAAGGAAAAAAATATGAATCTTTTGATTGTTATTTTGAAAAAAGCAAACTTAGTCAGTGAGCTTTGCAAGGAGCTTGCTGAGGAGGGGGTACACGGCGGAACCATACTTGACGGAACCGGTATGGCAAGCATTATTGAGAAAATGGATGATCTTCCGATGTTTAGTATGCTTAAGTCCATACTTGCGGATGATGATGAAAATGAAACAGTAAAAACCATGCTCTTTGTTATGGATGATGCCGAGATGGAAAAGGCTAAAGACGTAATTAGAAAAGTAGTAGGGCTTGATGAGCCTAACACAGGTATCATGTTTGCGGTTCCTGTATTATTTGTAGAGGGACTTGGTGCATAGATATGAGAATGAACACTCTGATAAATATTGCGATAATGCTTTTTGCTGCACTTATCGCGGGAAAGATTGTAAAGAAATTAAAACTGCCTAATGTTACCGGTTATCTGGTTATCGGACTTTTGATCGGACCGAATTGTATAAAGCTTTTGTCCCAGGAATTTTTGGACAGTGTTTCTATAATTTCGGAAGTTGCGTTGGGCTTTATAGCGTTTTCAATCGGTGCGGAATTTAAGATTTCGTTTTTGAAAAAAATTGGAAAAGCTCCTATAGTTATAGGTATTACCGAGGGGCTTGGAGCAGTATTTGTGGTTGATACGATAATGCTTTTATGTGGTTTTGACATACCGTTTGCACTTGCTATGGGTGCTATAGCTTCGGCTACGGCTGCAGCATCAACGCTTATGATAGTTAAACAATATAAAGCAAAGGGTCCTGTAACACAGACGCTTCTGCCTGTCGTTGCGCTTGATGATGCGGTTGCACTTATGGCATTTGGTATTTCAATGGCTGTTGCAAATGTAATTGTGGCGCGTGGAGATGTCTCTCTGGGCAGACTTTTGCTTGAACCGTGCATTGAACTTTTGGGAGGAATTGCCTTTGGTATATTGCTCGGAATTATAATGACATTTCTTGTAAAGGTTTATACGGGAAGAGGTAACAGACTTGCGGTAACCATAATGATGATTTTTATCTGCCTGGGTGTATCTGACGAAGTAGGCTTTTCATCACTTCTTGCCTGTATGATGCTTAGTACCGTATTTGTTAATCTGTCAAAATTCAGCGACAAGATATATGAGCCGGTTGACAGAATTACACCGCCTATATATATGATGTTTTTTATAATTTCCGGAGCATCGCTTGATGTAACGGTTATTACATCGGTCGGACTGGTCGGAACGATTTACGTAATAGGAAGAGTTATAGGAAAATATCTCGGGGCTTCATTTGGCGCACGGGTTACAAAAGCACCTAAGCCGGTAAGAAAATATCTGGGATTAACTCTTGTTCCGCAGGAGGGTGTTGCGATAGGTCTTGCTTCTTCGGCGGCGGCTACACTTCCGGAGTATGGCGGAAAGATAAAAACCATCGTTTTATGCGGTGTTGTAATATATGAGCTTTTTGGTCCTGTTATTACGAAAATGGTATTGAAGAAGGCAGGAGAGATAACGGCATAAATACCAAAGCTTGTGCATATTAATTATTAGTAAAATAATATGCGGAGGTGGAATATGTCTGTTGCAAAGAAATTTACAAATGTATTAAGAGCACTTATTATATCCTATCTTGTGACAGGGCTTATGCTTCTTTTTATAGCGTTTCTTATGTATAAGCTCGGACTTGACGAAGGCAAGGTTAATTTTGCCATTACGCTTACCTATATACTTGCATCCTCTATTGGGGGACTTGTTATAGGAAAGTGCATGAAGGAAAAGAAGTACCTTTGGGGACTTTTACAGGGGGCATTGTATGTGGGGATTATATTGCTCGCGTCGATACTTATTTCACATGGAAATAATGTGATATCAACCAGGGGGCTAAGCACTGTTATCCTGTGTATTTGCGGCGGTATGCTCGGCGGAATGATTAGCTGAAAAAATAGCTTTTCTTTATAGTTTTTTTATGTTATAATATGCGTTAGCTGTAGCATTTTATCAAAAAATGTTATGATTTGCATGATGTTTTATGCAACGAAAAAAATGAGATAAACTCAGGAGGAATTTAAAAATGAAGAGAATTAAGACTTTAACTGATAAGACTTTAAACAGCACAGTAGTTAAGGGCGGTTGTGGCGAGTGCCAGACTTCATGCCAGTCAGCATGTAAGACTTCATGCACAGTTGGTAACCAGAGCTGCGAGAATAAATAATAGAAAGACGATACATAATATCCTAATTAAAGGGGATTATCTTCGATAGTCCTCTTTAGTTGCGTTATTAAAAGAGGTACCACAGATGGTTTATCAGTATATCAATAACGGATATTATATCGTTCTTGATGTATGCAGCGGTTCGGTTCACGTAGTGGACGAGCTTGTATATGATATGATTGCCCTGTTTGAAAAAAAAGACAGGAAAGCGATAGCTTCAGCAATCAAAGAAAAGTACGGTGATAAATATTCGGAGTTTGACATCTATGAGGCGTATGCGGATATCGAAGAGCTGAAAGAATCGGGTCAGCTTTTTACGGAGGACGTGTACAAAGATGTAATAGTCGATTTTAAAAAGAGAAAAACAGTGGTCAAAGCCTTATGTCTTCATATAGCGCATGATTGTAACCTCGCCTGTAAGTATTGCTTTGCGGATGAGGGCGAATATCATGGTCAGAAGCGTGAGCTTATGAGTCTTGAAGTAGGAAAAAAGGCTATTGACTTTCTTATAGAGAATTCCGGCAGCAGAGTAAATCTCGAGGTTGACTTCTTCGGCGGCGAGCCTCTTATGAATTTTGAGGTGGTTAAAGAAATAGTTGCCTATGGAAGAAGTAAGGAAAAGGAATTTAATAAAAACTTCCGTTTCACGCTTACTACCAACGGAGTGCTTTTGGATGATGATGTTATAGAATTCTGTAATAAGGAAATATCAAATGTTGTCCTTAGCCTTGATGGTCGAAAATGCATACATGACCTTATGCGGCCTACCAGAAACGGTAAAGGAAGCTATGACGTAATAGTTCCTAAGTTTAAGAATTTTGTCGAGAAACGAGGAGACAAGAGCTATTACGTAAGAGGAACCTTTACCAGAAACAATACGGACTTTTCCAATGACTTCAAGGAAATGGCTGATCTCGGATTTAAGGAGATTTCCATAGAGCCGGTTGTTGCGGCACCGACAGAGGATTATTCTATACGTGAAGAAGATTTGCCGCAGATATTTGAAGAATATGACAAGCTTGCGCTTGATATCATAGAAAGATATAAGAAGAAAAAGCCGGTTACGTTTTTCCATTATATGATTGATTTAAACGGCGGACCTTGTGTCTATAAGAGGCTTTCAGGCTGTGGCTCGGGAACGGAATATCTGGCGGTTACACCGCAGGGAGAACTTTATCCTTGTCATCAGTTTGTAGGTATAGATGGATTTAAGCTTGGAACGGTATTTGACGGAATAGAAAATACGGATGTGGTGAACGAATTCAAGCTTTGCAATGTATATGCCAAGGAAAAATGTAAGGATTGTTTTGCAAGATTTTATTGCAGCGGTGGTTGTGCCGCAAATTCTTACCTTTACAGTGGCGGTATACTTGATACATATGACATCGGCTGTAAGATGCAGCAAAAGCGTGTCGAATGTGCCATTATGATAAAGGCTGCTTTGGCCGATTTAGAAGAGGAGTGTAGAGATGAAGAAAGCTAAAAAAAATGCTGTAATTAAGCTGCTTGTATTTCTGCTTTTGCTTGCAGGAGCGATTTACATGGCAATTGCAGGTGTAGGAAAGGAAAAAACAGGTAAGGCAAAAGATATTCCTTTGGGCCTTGACCTTCAGGGAGGACTCAGTGTTACTTATCAGATAGAAGATGAGAAACCTTCCGATGAAGAGATAGATGCAACTATAGACAAGCTTCAGCGAAGAGTTGATGAGTACAGCAGCGAGGGTGAGGTTTATAAGGAAGGCGATAACAGAATTACCGTTGAAATCCCTGTAGACACCAGCAAATATGATGCTCATGATATTCTTGATGAACTCGGTCAGCCGGGACAGCTTTTGTTCCTTGATGAAACCAATTATGCTTATTGGTCACAGGGACTTGATTATGAAGCAGCACTTACCGGTGCTGATGTAAAAGAAGCAGCTGCGGCAACAGATACAAATGATACAACAGGTATCAGAGAATATTGCGTTCAGCTTAACTTTACCGATGACGGAACAAAGAAATTTGCTGATATTACTTCCGCAAATGTTGGAAATATCATTTATATAATCTATGACGGTGAGGTTGTAAGTGCTCCAAGAGTTAAGACGGCAATTACCGGAGGTAATGCGGTTATAGATGGTATGGAGGACTATGATGAGGCTGAGAGACTTGCATCAACTATCAAAATCGGTGCACTTCCTCTTGAGCTTTCACAGCTTCAGTACAATATTGTAGGTGCAAAACTTGGTCGTGAGGCTATTTCAACAAGCCTTATCGCAGGTGCAATCGGTTTTGGTCTTGTATGTCTTCTTATGATCATACTTTACTTATTACCGGGCTTCCTTGCTTCAATTGCACTTGTTTCATATATTGTGCTTATGCTTTTAGTATTAAGCGTAAGAACAGTTACACTTACCCTTCCGGGTATTGCAGGTATCATACTTTCAATCGGTATGGCGGTTGATGCGAATGTCATCATATTTACACGTATCAGAGAAGAGATAGCAGCGGACAAGGGTGTAAGAAACGCTGTTGAGGCAGGTTTCCATAAGGCTCTTTCGGCAATCCTTGATGGTAACATCACAACTCTTATCGCAGCATTCGTTCTTATGATGCTTGGTACAGGTAGTATTAAAGGATTTGCTACCACACTTATGATTGGTATTATCCTTTCAATGTTTACCGCTATTGTTATCACTAAGCTTTTACTTAAGATTGCGGTAGATCTTGGACTTACCGGTAAAAAGCTTTACGGTTCGGCTAAGCCGCCTAAGAAAGTTAACTATATTAAGATTTCAAGAGTTTGTATTGTTATCTCTCTTGTAGTAATAATCGGAGGACTTATCTTCCTTCCTGTTAACAAGTCAAGAAAGGGATCATCTCTTAATTATGCACTTGAGTTTACAGGCGGTACTTCAACTACCGTTACATTTGAGGGCGAGGAGGTCTTTGATCTTGAAAAAGCAGAAAATGAGGTTGTTCCTGTTATAACTGATGCAACCGGATTATCTGCCGCAAATATTCAGATTCAGACAGTTGAGGATTCAAATCAGGTGATTTTCAAGACTCCTGAGCTTACCGAGGATCAGGCAACAAGCTTTGAAAAAGCAATCAAGGATAAATTTGAAGTTTCGGAAATCAGTGAGCAGAGTATAAGCTCAACCATAAGCGGTGAGATGAAAAAGGATGCCATTATAGCTATCATCATTGCATCCATTCTTATGCTTATCTATATTGCAATAAGATTCTCGGATTTAAGATTTGGTGCATCTGCGGTATTGGCACTTATCCATGACGTTATGGTTGTGTTCGCTATTTATGCAGTAGCAAGACTTTCGGTTGGTAACACATTTATTGCATGTATGCTTACAATCGTAGGTTATTCTATCAATGCCACCATCATCATATTTGACCGTATTCGTGAGAATATGAAGATTATGGACAGAAACGTAGAACTTGATGAGGTTGTTAATACAAGTATTGCCCAGACACTTACAAGAAGTATTTATACTTCACTTACAACTTTCATAATGGTACTTGTTCTCTTTATTGTGGGTGTTCCTGCACTTAAGGAATTCACATTCACTCTTATGGCAGGTATCGTATGCGGTGCTTATTCTTCAATCTGCATCACAGGACCGATGTGGTATTTCTTCAAAAAGCATATCGGAAAGAAGAAAGCAGAAGAGGCAGCATAATATTCCTGTTTACCTAGCAGGATTGAAAGAAAGGGTTCCACTAACGGAAGCCCTTTCTTTTTTTATTCGACACGAGAGAAAAAACATAGGGTATTTACAACGTGCCTTCAATTTGCTAAAACAGTGATTATATATGAAAATTAGTCTGCTTTTTTGGTTATAAAGCCATCTTTTTACCACTTCACAAACCGGATATTTGGACACATTCAAAATGGGGTATTTGATCACATTCAAAATGGGGCATTTTATCACTTCATAATTGGAAAAATATTGATAAGTTTGGTGCATTGATGTATAATTTTGACTATGTATAAAGTTTTTTCGGACGGTGTATTATGGAAGAAAAATGGACAGTCTATGCCAAGAGGGCAGACTTTAATGAAATAGGGAAAAAATATAATATCGACCCCGTTGTGGCAAGAGTTATAAGGAACAGGGATATAGTCGGAGACGAAGCGATAGAAAAGTACCTTCATGGGAAAATGTCTGATGTGCATGAGCCTTCACTTATGAAAGATATGGACAAAGGCTGTCGTATAATGTCCGAAAAAATAGAAGCCGGAAAGAAGATAAGAATTGTATCGGATTATGATGTGGACGGCATAATGTCCAATTATATATTGTATAAGGGACTTCTTGAGGCAGGGGCCGATGTAAGCTATGAGATACCTGACAGGCTTACGGACGGTTACGGTATAAACAGAAGGATTATCGATGAGGCAAATGCTGATGGAATTGATACGATAATAACCTGTGATAACGGAATAGCTGCTTTTGAGGCGATAGAGGCTGCCAAAGCTTACGGAATGACGGTTATAGTAACCGATCATCATGAGGTTCCGTTTGAGCTTGATGAAGAAGGAAATAAAAAGTATAAAATAGTATCGGCGGATGCGGTTATTGACATTAAGCAGGAGGATTGCAAATATCCGTTTAAGGAAATCTGCGGAGCGGGAGTTTCATATAAATTTATAAGAAACCTCTACAAAATAATGGGAATTGACTGGCCGGATGAAGATAAATATATAGAGATGCTGGGACTTGCGACCGTATGTGATATTATGTCGCTTAAGGATGAAAACAGAATATATGTAAAAAGAGCACTTGAAATAATAAAGGATACAAAAAATATCGGACTTAAGGCACTTATCAAAGTAAACGGTCTTTACGGAAAAGAGCTGCACGCTTTTGATTTCGGTTTTGTTTTGGGACCGTGTTTTAATGCAACGGGCAGACTTGAGAGTGCGAAGGTCGGTCTTTCACTTTTGCTTTCGGATGATGAAGCATATGCTGTCAGTGAGGCCGAAAAGATAAAAGAGATAAATGCCGAGCGAAAGGACATGACTGAGGAAGGCACAAAAAAAGCTATAGAGATTGTTGAAGAACAAAGCAAGGATGATACAATTCTTGTGGTATATATTTCGAAGCTTCACGAAAGTCTTGCGGGAATAGTTGCAGGAAGAATAAAGGAAAAATATTACAGACCTACGCTTGTCTTTACGGACGGTGAGGGCGACATACTTAAAGGCTCGGGGCGTTCCATAGAAGGCTATAATATGTTTGAAGAATTAAATAATGTGAGAGATTTATTTTTGAAGGTCGGCGGACATGAGATGGCTGCAGGCTTTTCAATAGAAAAAGATAAGCTTGAAGAGCTTAGACGAAAGCTGAATGAAAATCAAAAGCTTACCGAAGAAGATCTATGTTATAAGGTTCGTATAGATGTGGCAATGCCTTTTTCATATATCAGTGAGGAACTTATTAATCAGCTTAATCTGCTTGAACCATACGGAAAAGATAATCCGAAGGCATTGTTTGCCCAACCGGGTTTAAGCGTCGTAAGGCTTAAATTTATGGGCAAGGATAATCAATACGGACGCATTACATTTCAGGATAAGGACGGATTTAGGATAGAAGCGGTGGATTTTCACATAAATTCTTTCCTAGAACGCATAAAAATGTGGTTTGGAGAGCAAGAATGTGATAGAATGGTAAAAGGACAGCCCAATAATATCAGGCTTAACGTTGCTTATCATCCGGAGCTTAATGATTATAATGGAAAGACCAGTATACAGATAAGACCGGACAGGTATCAAAAAGCGGGCTGATTATAGTTTAATCAGTTATGATGGATATCAAACAACAGACAGATTAATATATAGATTATACAATATGAATAATAAAGAACAGGAGAAAAAATGATGAAAGAGTTAAAAGATTATATTACCAATATACCTGATTTTCCGAGCAAGGGAATAATATTCAGGGATATTACAAGCGTGCTTGAGGATAAGGACGGTTATGCACTTGCAATTGACGAGATGAACAAATTTCTTGACGGTGTGGATTATAATGTGATTGCCGGTACGGAATCAAGAGGATTTATATTTGGTGCACCGCTTGCTTATATAAATAAAAAGAGTTTTGTTCCTGTAAGAAAGAAAGGTAAACTTCCGAGAGCTACGGTAGAAAGAAGTTATGATCTTGAATACGGAACAGCTACTATAGAAATTCATAAGGATGCTATTAAACCGGGAGATAAGGTTGTACTTGTGGATGATCTTATTGCTACCGGAGGAACTATTGAAGCTGCCGCAAAGCTTATCGAGGAGCTTGGCGGTGAAGTTGTTAAAATGATTTTCCTTATCGAGCTTACCGATCTTAAGGGAAGAGAAAAGCTTGATGGATATGTAGTTGAATCGGTTGTTCAGTTTGAGGGAGAATAATAACAGGCAGGGAGCGTGGTATTATGGCAGATACAGCTAAATTATCACATAATATTTTGAAAAATGATCTGAGTAAGCCAAGTGACTTTACTCCGCCGGAGGAGCTTTATGAACAACTTAAGAAGACTGTTCTTAAGTATCACCCGTCCGATGATTTATCTATTATCGAGAAGGCGTATAAGGTTGCATGTGAGGCACATAAGGATCAGAAACGTAAGTCGGGTGAACCGTATATTATTCACCCTATTTGTGTTGCCATAATTCTTGCGGAGCTTGAGCTTGATAAAGAAACCATTGCGGCAGGACTTTTGCATGATGTGGTTGAAGATACCGTTATGACCACCGAGGAGATTTCAAAGGAGTTTTCGCCTGAGATTGCTTTATTGGTAGACGGTGTTACAAAACTTACTCGATTGGATTTATCACAGGATAAAATCGAACTTCAGGCAGAAAATTTAAGAAAAATGTTTCTTGCCATGGCAAAGGATATAAGAGTTATCCTTATAAAGCTTGCCGACAGGCTTCACAACTTAAGAACCTTACAATATCAGACTCCTGCCAAGCAGATAGAAAAGTCAAGAGAAACCATGGATATATATGCACCAATTGCACACAGGCTCGGTATTTCCAAGATTAAGATTGAGCTTGATGATTTGTCCATGCAATATCTGTATCCGGATGTCTATTCAAGCCTTAAAGAGGATATAGAAAATTATGTTTCCGCAGGCGAGGAATTCATCAACAATATGGTGGAGGAAGTAAGCGGATTTATGAAGGAGGCCGGAATAGAGGCCGAGGTTGACGGAAGAGTCAAGCACCTTTTCAGCATTTATAAAAAAATGGTTACACAGGGTAAAACCCTTGATCAGATATATGATATACATGCGGTCAGAATTAAAGTGGAGACGGTTAGGGACTGCTATGCCGCACTTGGTATAATTCATGAAAAATATAAACCTATACCGGGACGTTTCAAGGATTATATAGCCATGCCTAAGTCCAATATGTACCAGTCGCTTCATACCACACTTATCGGTCCGGAAGGAAAACCTTTCGAGATACAGATAAGAACATTTGAAATGCATAAAACTGCTGAATACGGTATCGCAGCACACTGGAAATACAAAGAGGGTGTGGGCGGAAAGAAGACGGAAGAAGAGAAGCTCACATGGTTAAGACAAATTCTCGAATGGCAGACCGATACTACCGATAATAAAGAATTTGTCAGTGCAATAAAGACAGATTTGAATATTTTTTCGGATCAGGTTTATTGCTTTACACCGGCAGGAGATGTAAAGAACCTGCCTAAGGGCTCAACTCCGATTGATTTTGCTTATATTATTCATACCGCTGTCGGAAACAAGATGGTCGGAGCGAGAGTAAACGGTAAGCAGGTACCTATAGAAACGGAGCTTCATAACGGTGACCGTGTCGAGATAATAACCTCGCAAAATTCAAAGGGACCGAGTCTTGACTGGCTCAATGTAGTTAAGAGTACGCAGGCAAAGACCAAAATCAATCAATGGTTCAGACTTGAAAACAAGGATGATAATATCCAGAAGGGCAGAGATGCAATAGCTTCATATTGCAAGGCAAAGGGTATTACAGCTTCCGATATAATGAAGACCGAATTTATGGATAAGGTCTTGAAGAAATATAATTTTGCCAATTGGGAGGCACTCCTTGCAAGTGTCGGACATGGTGGAATTAAAGAAGGTCAGGTTGTAAACAGACTTCAGGAAGAATACAAAAATGAGCTTGCGCGTAAGGTTACCGAGGATGATATAGTAGAGAAGATTAATACGCCGGGACGTACCGCAAAAAACAGCAAGGAAGGAATTGTTGTTAAAGGTATTGATGATGTTGCGGTAAGATTTTCCAAATGCTGTGCGCCTGTTCCGGGTGATGAGATAGTAGGATTTATCACAAGAGGACGAGGTATATCCATACATCGTACCGATTGTATAAATGTCCTTTCCATGAGCGAGCTTGATCGGGACAGACTTATAGAGGCCGAGTGGGCGGATGACCAGGCCGGAAGTTCAAATTTTTATACTGCCGAGATTAATATCTATGCAGTCGAAAAGCAGGGACTTATATTTGCACTTACCAAGATATTTAATGAGGAAAATATAAACCTTACGGGATTAAATGTAAGACTTAACAAACATGGAAAAGCGACGATTTCGGTCAAGTTTGATATACATTCGAAAGATCAGCTTATGAAGATAATTGCCAAGATAAGAAGTATAGAGGGCGTTATCGATATCGAAAGAACTACCGGCTGATGAATTAAAGCCGAGATTATCATAATGATGTTGATAAAAGGCAGATAAGATAAAAGAAAGGAAAATATATGGCAAATATTATTACCGTTACCAATGTGCTTGGAGCGATGGCGACAAATTGTTATATGGCGGTTAATACCGATACCAGAGAAACCGTTATAATCGATCCGGCAGCGAAACCGGAATTTATAATAAAAAGATGTAAAGAACAACAGTATAAGGTTGTGGCTATCTTGCTTACGCATGGACATTTTGATCATATAGGAGCACTTGCGGGAGTAAGGGCCGAGTATCCCGATGCTAAGGTGTATGCAGGAAAAGAGGAGGCTGATGTACTTCATAATTCAGCTGTAAATATGTCTATAGATTTCCCTCCGGAAATATCAACGGATGCGGATGAATATGTGGACGACGGAGAGATACTTAAGCTTTTGGATACGGAAATAAAATGTATTCATGTGCCGGGGCATACAAAGGGCGGCGTGTGCTATTACTTTGAAGAAAACAAGATTCTTTTCTCAGGAGATACGCTTTTTGAAATGAGCGTAGGACGTTCCGATTTCCCTACCGGAAGCTGGGAAGACTTATTGGAAAACATCAGCAAAAAGCTTTTGACATTGCCGGAGGATGTGATTGTTTATTCGGGACACGGCGGCAAGACAAATGTAGGAAGGGAAAAGATGATGAACCCTTTTTTTGCTGACCTGTAAAAAGGAGACTGACTATGATTTTGCTTGAGCAAAATGTGCAGGATTATAATAATGATTTACGTGCCATGATTATGGCTTTTTTTCCCGGAGAAAAGATTGTTTCCGGTGAAAAAAAACAGGAGGCTGATGGAGCGGCTCGCTTTAAACTTGAGGCACATTTCGGTGATGAAAGAACAAGCCTTACTTTGATAAAACCGGACGGATCGATTGCATATGATAAAATCGTATACGGAGGCTACCGCGACAGAAAAGCATTCAGAAATGAGTTTAAACTTGCATTATACAGACTTTTGTCGGGATATACCGGCAGGAAACTTCCCTGGGGAGATTTGACCGGAGTAAGACCTACCAAGATCGCCATGAAGGCAGTTAAGGAAGGAAAAGAAAAATCAGAGATAACAGATTATTATATAAAAACATATGACACCTCCGAAAAGAAAGCTTCGCTTTCCTATGATGTGGCAAAAAATGAACTTGAACTGATTAAGACGATTGATTTTAATAATTCCTATTGTTTATATATAGGGATTCCTTTTTGTCCGAGCAGATGTCTTTATTGCTCTTTTGCGGCATATGCGATTGAAAGCCAAAAAGACAAGGTGGACAGGTATCTGGACAGGCTGTGCGAGGAATTGTCATTTATAGCCGAAAAGTATAAGGACAAAAAACTTGCAGCTGTTTATATGGGTGGAGGAACTCCGACATCGATAAGCCACGAACAGTTGGATATGTTGCTTTTTCATATCGATGATTTGTTTGATTTGAACAAAAACAACCCGGTTGAATATACCATAGAAGCCGGAAGGCCGGACAGTATTACAAAAGAAAAACTGCTTGTCATGAAAAAACACAGTGTGACAAGAATCAGTATAAATCCGCAGACCATGAACGACGAGACGTTAAAGAAAATCGGTCGCGCACATACCGTAAGGCAGCTTGAGGAAGCCTTCAAGACGGCAAGGGAGTGCGGCTTTGATAATATCAATATGGACATTATAGCGGGACTCCCGGGTGAAGATAAAGCCATGATGGAACACACTCTTAATAAGATAAGGGATATGAAGCCGGAAAGCCTTACTGTTCATTCGCTGGCGATAAAAAGAGCGGCGAAGCTTAACGAGAGCCTGGATGATTATAAGGCGGATATTAATCATGATGTGGATGAAATGTTATATATGGTTAATGATACGGCGAAGGAGCTTTCCATGAAGCCTTATTATTTATATCGCCAAAAAAACATAGGCGGTAATCTGGAAAATGTAGGCTATGCAATTCCCGGTAAGGAATGCTTATATAATGTGCTTATCATGGAGGAGCTTACGGATATAATTGCGGCAGGCGCAGGAGCATCGTCAAAATATGTTATAAGAGACGAAGAAGATAATGTCATAAGAATTGACAGATCGGAAAATTGCAAATCTCTTGATGATTATATAGACAGATTCGACGAGATGATAATGCGAAAGCGTTAGAAGAAAAACGTGTGTCGTATAAGAATTGATTATATATTTTAAATAATTGACGGAATTTATTTCAGGAGGAAAAGATAAATGGCTATGAAAAAGAAGCCTGTTACAGGTATGAAGGATATACTTCCGAAGGAGATGGCGATAAGGGATTATTGTATAGGACTTATTAAGGAAACCTATAAGACCTTTGGTTTTACATCAGTTGAAACTCCTTGTGTAGAGCATATCGAAAATTTAAGCAGTAATCAGGGCGGAGAAAATGAAAAACTCATATTTAAGATTTTAAAAAGAGGCGATAAACTTGCTTCTGCCGCTAAAAAGCTTGTTGAAACAGGTGCGGATGAAGAAGGCGTGATAGATACAGGTGTTCTTATGGAGGAGGGACTCAGATATGATCTGACACTTCCTTTATCAAGATATTATTCCAATAATGCCAATGATTTACCGAGTCCTTTTAAGGCTCTTCAAATGGGAAATGTATGGCGTGCCGACAGACCTCAGAGAGGAAGATATCGTCAGTTTATGCAATGTGATATAGATATACTCGGTGAGCCGTCGATTATTGCGGAAATTGAACTTATACTTGCGACAACGACTCTTTTGGGAAAGCTTGATTTTAAGAATTTTACAATAAGAATAAATGACAGAAGAATACTTAAGGCTATGGCTGCATATTCGGGATTTCCGGAGCAGGATTACGATACGGTATTCATAATACTTGATAAGATGGATAAAATCGGACTCGGGGGAGTTAAAGAGGAGCTTGTTTCCTGCGGTTACAGTGAAGCTTCGGTAGACAAATACCTTAATCTTTTCGATAAGGCATCGGGCGATATCGAGGGAGTGAGATTTATCAAAAACGAGCTCGGAGATTTCCTTGATGCAGAGGTTTCGGAAAATCTCGAGACCATCATAACAAGCGTTGAAAATGCAAAGTCTGCCGAGTTTAAAATGCAATTTGATCCAACTCTTGTTCGCGGAATGTCATATTACACCGGACCTATATTTGAAATCTCGATGGATGAGTATGGCGGTTCTGTCGGCGGCGGAGGACGTTATGATGAGATGATAGGTAAATTTATCGGAACAGCTACACCTGCTTGCGGTTTTTCAATCGGCTTTGAGCGTATAATTATGCTTCTCCTTGAAAATGATTTCAAGATACCGGGAGAAAGCAATAAAAAAGCTTATCTTATAGAAAAAGGCATGCCGGCCGACAAGCTTCTTAAGATACTTGATAAGGCGAAGGCAGAGAGAGAAAACGGCACATTTGTAAATGTGGTAATCATGAAGAAAAACAAGAAATTCCAGAAGGATCAGATGGCGCTTGAAGGTTATAACGAATTCGTGGAATTTTTCAAGGATAGAGATATATAAGCAAAACAATATGCACAGGCGTATAAGCCTCATTAATAATGAATAATTATATTTAAGATTTAAGGAGATATATAAGAAATGGCTGAATCAATGAAGGGACTTAAGAGAAGTCACAGATGTACTGAAGTTAGTAATGCACTTATCGGTAATGAAGTAACCGTTATGGGATGGGTGCAAAAGAGCAGAAACAAGGGTGGTATTATCTTTGTCGATTTGCGTGACCGTACCGGAATACTTCAGATAATATTTGAAGAAGCAAATGTTGGCGCAGAAGGATATGCAAAGGCTGAAAAGTTAAGAAGCGAATTTGTTGTTGCAATAACAGGAAAGGTTGCAAAGAGAGCCGGCGCCGTAAATGAAAATATCAAAACCGGCGATATAGAGATTATCGCTTCCGATATAAGGATTCTTTCGGAGGCTGAAACACCTCCGTTCCCTATAGAGGAGAACAGCAAGACAAAGGAAGAGTTAAGATTAAAGTACAGATATCTTGACCTGAGAAGACCTGATCTTCAGAAAAATATCATGTTAAGAAGTAAGGTTGCCACACTTACAAGAGCATTTCTTGCAGAGGAGGGCTTTATAGAGATTGAAACACCTACACTCTGTAAGTCAACACCTGAGGGAGCAAGAGATTATCTTGTACCTAGCCGTGTGCATCCGGGCAACTTCTATGCACTTCCTCAGTCACCACAGATATATAAGCAGCTTCTAATGTGCTCGGGATATGACAGATATTTCCAGATAGCAAGATGTTATCGTGATGAGGATCTTCGTGCCGACAGACAGCCTGAGTTTACTCAGATAGATATGGAGCTTTCTTTTGTGGATGTGGATGATGTTATAGATGTTAATGAGCGTCTTCTTGCTAAGCTTTTTAAGGAGACTATAGGAGTTGAGGTTTCACTTCCTATCCAGAGAATGACCTACAAAGAGGCAATGGAAAGATTCGGTTCGGATAAGCCTGACTTAAGATTTGGCATGGAGCTTAAGGATATAACCGATGTTGTTAAGGATTGTGAGTTTGTTGTATTTAAGGGTGCAATCGAAAACGGCGGAAGTGTCAGAGGTATTAATGCCAAGGGACAGGGCAATATGCCTCGTAAGAAGATAGATGCACTTGTTGACTTTGCAAAGGGATACGGTGCAAAGGGTCTTGCATACATTGCCATCCAAGAGGACGGAAGCTATAAATCTTCATTTGCAAAATTTATGACAGATGAAGAAATGAGCAATATCGTTTCTGCCATGGAAGGTGAGAAGGGCGACCTGCTTTTATTTGCCGCTGACAAGAATAAGCTTGTATATGATGTGCTCGGCGCATTAAGAGTTGAGCTTGCAAACCAGCTTGGTCTTCTTGATAAGAATGAATATAGATTTGTATGGATAACAGAGTTCCCTCTTCTCGAGTGGAGCGATGAACTCGGAAGATTTCAGGCTATGCACCATCCATTCACAATGCCTATGGAGGAAGATTTGCAATATATTGACAGTGATCCGGGCAGAGTGCGTGCAAAGGCGTATGATATAGTGTTAAACGGAAATGAAATTGGTGGAGGTAGTGTACGTATCCATCAGAACGATATACAGGAAAAGATGTTTGAAGCTCTCGGCTTTACTATGGAAAAGGCATATGAGCAGTTCGGGTTCTTATTGAATGCTTTCAAGTATGGAGTACCGCCACACGCAGGACTTGCATACGGACTTGATCGTCTTACCATGCTTATGGCAAAGGAAGACTCGATCCGTGACGTGATCGCATTCCCTAAGATTAAGGACGCTTCATGTCTTATGAGCGAGGCACCAAACATTGTTGATGAAAAACAGCTTGAAGAGCTTGGAATCAGTATTATTAAATCAGACAGCGAAAGTGAAGCTTAGTACCGCTACGTCGAAATCTGAGCGAAAGCGTGTTTGTGATGAGACTTAATTAATACGGTACGCAATAGGAGATTAAAATGAATAAAAGAAGTATGCGTGTACTTGAATTTAATAAAATACTTGAGATGCTTACAGGGTATGCTGCTTCTGATATGGCGAAGAGACGCTGCGACAGAATAAAACCGCAGCGTGATATAAATGTAATTAATACACATCAGGAGGAGACAAGAGATGCACTCCTTCGTCTCAACAGGCAGGGAAATGTATCATTTTCGGGGTTGAGAGATATACATGCATCCATAAAAAGACTTGAGGTTAAGGGTGCTCTTACCACGTCGGAGCTTCTTGATGTGGCGGCAGTTATAAATACCGCTTTGGAAGTCAAGGCTTACGGCGACGGTTCGGATCTGGCCGATACCGTAACGGCAAGAAATTCGGAGTCGGAAAGCGGCATGGTGTTTGATTCCTATGATTCGCTTACGGAACGTTTTAATCAGCTTGTTCCTTTGGAATATATTTCTTCGGAGATAAAAAGATGTATAATTTCGGTTGACGAGATAGCTGATGACGCCTCCTCGACTCTTAAGAATATACGAAAAAAAATAAAGCTGGCAAATGATAAGCTTCATGATCAATTGCTTAAGATCGTTAAGAGCGATGCCTCTAAGGATAAGCTTCAGGACAGTATAATTACCATGAGAAACGGACGTTATTGTATACCTGTAAAACAGGAATACCGTTCACAGTTTCCGGGTATGATACACGACCGTTCTTCGTCAGGTTCAACACTTTTCATTGAGCCTATGGCGGTTGTCAACCTTAATAATGAAATCAAGGAGCTGGCAAACGAGGAGCTTATAGAAATAGAAGAGATTCTTGCGAATTTAAGCAGTCTTGCTGCCGATGCCGTGGAGGATATAGCGTTTGATCTTGAGCTTTTGGTGGACCTTGATTTTATATTTGCAAAGGCAAAATTTGCGCGTTCCTATAACGGAAGTCAGCCTATTTTTAATTCAGACGGAATAATAGATATAAAGCAGGGAAGACATCCGCTTTTGGAAAAGCATAGCGTGGTTCCTGTAGATATAAGACTTGGTGAAGATTATAACCTTCTCATAGTAACAGGTCCGAATACGGGCGGTAAAACGGTTTCACTTAAGACTCTCGGATTGTTTACTCTTATGGGACAGGCGGGATTGCACATTCCTGCTTTGGAAGGATCAAGACTTGCAGTATTTGATGATGTATTTGCCGATATCGGAGATGAGCAGAGCATAGAGCAGAGTCTTTCTACATTTTCTTCGCATATGAGTAATATCGTATATATCATTGATCATGCGAGCATGAATTCGCTTTGCCTCTTTGATGAGCTGGGAGGAGGAACGGATCCCGTTGAGGGTGCCGCACTTGCGATAGCCATTCTTAATCACCTTAAAAATATGGGTGCCAGATGTATGGCCACGACTCATTACAGTGAATTGAAAACTTATGCTCTTTCAACCGACGGAGTAGAAAATGCTTCATGTGAATTTGATATAAAAACTCTTCAGCCGACATACAAGCTTATGATTGGTATACCCGGTAAATCAAACGCTTTTGCCATTTCAAAAAAGCTTGGCCTTCCGGATTATATCATTGATTCCGCAAAGGAAAATGTGGATTCGGACAGCGTGGATATGGAGAGCCTTATAGCAGATCTTGAGAAGAGTAAAAAATCGATCGAAGAAGACGAACGTGCTATAGAGCAATATAAAAAAGAAGTAGAAGAATTAAAACTAAGTCTCGAAGAAAAAGAGAAAAATATAAAAGAAAAGAAAGCGGATATTCTTGCCGAAGCAAGAATGGAGGCTTCAGAAATAATAGATGAAGCAAAGGAGCTTGCCGATAAGACAATTCGCGATTATAACAAATGGCGCAATAATCCTGAAAAAGCAGATATGAGGATTATGGAGGAAAAAAGAGGTAAGCTTCGTGATAAGCTTAAGAGCTATGATCAGGGAGGAAAGAAGGAAGTACCTAAACGTACCTCGCATCATAAAGCGAAGGATTTTCATATAGGTGATATGGTTGAGGTTATAAGCATGGACGCAAGAGGAACCATAACCGCGCTTCCGGATGCTAACGGAATAGCGGGAGTTAAAATGGGAATTCTTAACTCGAGACTGCCGATAAGCGATCTTATCATAATACCTGATGAAAAGCCGAAACAAAGCTATGGCGTTAAGGCTAAAAATTCAGCCATAAAGGGCAAGGCGATGTTTATATCGCCTGAGATAAATGTTATCGGAAAGACAGTAGACGAAGCAATTTCACTTATAGATAAATACCTTGATGACGCGGCACTTTCGCATCTTGAAAAGGTAACGATAATTCATGGAAAGGGTACCGGTGCATTAAGAAACGGAATACATCAATACCTTAAAACACATCCGCTTGTAAAATCTTTCAGAGCCGGTGAATACGGTGAAGGAGAATACGGAGTAACGATAGTTGAATTTTAAATATGCAGGGAGGTTATTATGGATAAACAAAAAATACTTATCGTAGACGATGATGAAAATATCGCAGAGCTTATTTCGTTATATCTGACTAAAGAATGCTTTGATACGGAGATAGCATATAACGGAAGAGATGCTCTTGGTCTCGTTAAAAGCTTTAATCCAAATCTTGTATTGCTGGATATAATGCTCCCTGACATAGACGGATATGAGGTATGTACCGAAATAAGAAAGACTCTTCAGATACCGATAATAATGCTTTCGGCAAAAGGAGAGATATTTGACAAGGTGCTTGGTCTTAAGATAGGTGCAGATGATTATATGATTAAGCCGTTTGATTCAAACGAGCTTGTAGCAAGAGTTAAGGCTGTACTAAGAAGGGCAAATTATACACCTGAGAGAAATACGATAGCTGTTGATACGGATCATAACGGTGATTTCGTGGAATACAACGGATTGCTTGTAAATATTACAAATTATACCGTTATATTTGAGGGACGGCAGGTTGAGATGCCGCCTAAGGAACTTGAGCTTTTGTATTTTCTTGCGAGACATCCTAATCAGGTTTTCACAAGAGATCAGCTTCTTGACAAGCTTTGGGGATATGAATTTGTCGGTGATTCGAGAACCGTTGATGTACATATTAAGAGACTCAGAGAAAAGATACATGATGGAAGTAATTGGGCGATAACCACTGTTTGGGGTAAGGGTTATAAGTTTGAGGTGAGATAACATTTGAAACGTTCGTTATTTGATAAAATATTTTTGGGATTTCTGTTTTTGTCAATAGCGCTTTTTATTTTTGTTGTTGTTTATTCGACATTTACAACAAGAAGATTGATGGTTAGAGAAAAATCGGAAGTCCTTACCAATGAGGCGTTGCTTATTGCCGATCAGACGGTTGCTGATTATTTACAGGGAAATATAAGTCACAGTCAGCTTATAAATAACCTTGATTATTACAGTGAGACGCTGGCGGCCAGCATATGGATAGCTGATGAAAAGGGAATAGTAGTTGCTTATTCAAGAGCATCCTCGCATCCCGGTGCACCAAAAAATGTTTTGTTTTTGAATCAGGATTTTGATTTAAATACAACGCAGACATTTTCGGGGAATTTTTTCGGACACTTTGATAGGGACGTCGTAACCGTGGCTATACCGATTAAGGTTAACGATGCTCCAAAGGGAATGATATTGATGCATTCCACTGAAGAGGAATTAAAGGATCTGCAGGGGAAAATAATTCAGGCAATCTATGTACCGTTTCTGGTTATGCTTATAATTTCATTTGCGGTACTCGGACTTATATCCGGACGAATAATGCGACCTATAATGAAAATAAATGCTGCTGCGGAGCAATACTCAAAAGGAAACTTTGATGTAAAGCTTAATATAAAATCTGATAACGAAATCGGACAATTGGCTTCATCTTTGGAATATATGGCTTCCGAGCTTTCAAAGCTGGAGGAGTACAGAAAAGATTTCATATCAAATATTTCGCATGATTTCAGATCACCGCTTACATCCATAAAGGGTTATGTTCAGGCTATTCAGGATGGAACCATACCGCCGGAAAAACAGGATAGATATCTGAATATCATAGTAAATGAAACAAACCGCCTTTCCAAACTGACAACAGGCTTGCTGGAACTTAATAAATTTGATTCCTATGGAATATGGCTTGTGGCAAAGGATTTCGATGTGCTCGAGCTTGTACGTATGGTAATGAATTCGTACGAGGGCAAGTGTATCGAAAAAGGTGTTAAGATATGGCTCAACAATCATTGCGAAAAAACTATGGTTCGCGGAGATAAAACAAAGATTCAGCAGGTTATTTACAATCTTGTAGATAATGCATTGAAATTTACACCGGAGGGTAAAAGTATTTACATAACACTCACGGATAAAAACGATAAATTATTTGTATCGGTTAAAGATGAAGGCTGTGGAATCCCTAAGGATGATATACAAAAGATATGGGTACGTTTCTATAAAGCCGATGCTTCACGAGGAAAGGACAAGCTGGGAACTGGTCTCGGGCTTTCTATTACGAAGGAGATTATTAAGGCTCATAATGAGAACATAACTGTTGTAAGTACGGAAGGTGTAGGAACGGAGTTTACTTTCTCACTTGCGAAGTCTTCTGTTGATAAAGAAACAAATACAGAAATATTAGTTGGAAACAAATAAAGAATCCGGAAAGGAACAGACATGAATTATATCAATGAATTAAGAGAAGGCGAAAATATTTCGGAGGTTTATCTCTGTAAAAACAAAACGCAGGCAACGACAAAAGCAGGAAAGAATTATTACAGCATAATACTTCAGGATAAGACAGGAGTTGTTGACGGTAAGGTTTGGGAATTAAATAACGGAATAGAGCATTTCGAGACAATGGACTTTATTCATATCGAGGCACAGGTTACGTCTTTTAACAATGCCCTGCAGCTTAATATCAAAAGAATAAGAAGAGCCAATGAGGGTGAATACGATCAGGAGGATTATTTCCCTGCTTCAAAAAAGGATGTTAAGTCGATGTATGACGAATTGCTGGCTGTCGTTGATTCTGTCAAGGAAGAACATTTAAATAAAGTTCTTAAGATGTTCTTCGTGGAGGATGAAAATTTTATAAAGGAATTTAAAAATCACTCGGCGGCAAAGTCTATTCATCATGGATTTATAGGCGGACTTCTGGAGCATTCCCTGTCGGTTGCAAAGCTTTGTATATATATTGCCGATAATTATCCTATTATAAAAAGAGATTTGCTTGTGACGGCTGCGTTGCTCCATGATATAGGAAAGGTAAAGGAACTTTCGTCCTTCCCTGAAAATGATTATACGGATGAGGGTCAATTTATCGGACATATAGTTATGGGAACCATGATGGTTGAAGAAAAAATAAAGTCTATAGAAGGATTTCCGACGGTACTCGGAAATGAGCTTAAGCATTGTATTTTGGCACATCACGGAGAGCTTGAATTCGGTTCGCCTAAAAAACCGGCTTTAATTGAGGCTCTTGCACTTGCTCATGCCGATAATCTTGACGCTAAGCTTGAAACCTTTAAAGAACTTATAGATTCAAATAACGGGAAAAAGGATTGGCTCGGATACAGTAAAATGTTTGATGCCAATGTAAGATTGACAGAAGATATGTAAATATCAAGAATGAATTTATTCGACAAAAAAGATGAGAGGGAGGATAATGATATGACGATTTTGGTTACCGGTGGTGCCGGATACATAGGAAGCCATACCTGCGTAGAGCTTTTAAATGAAGGTTATGATGTTGTTGTAGTCGATAACCTTTATAATTCAAGTAAGAAGGCACTTGACAGAGTTGAACAGATTACAGAAAAAAAGGTTAAATTTTATGAAGCCGATATATGTGATTTGGATGCAATGAATAAGGTTATGGATGAGAATAAGATAGATTGTGTTATTCATTTTGCAGGCCTTAAGGCAGTTGGAGAATCGGTTGAAAAGCCGCTTGAGTATTATCAAAACAATATAGGCGGAACGCTTACTCTTTGTGATGCTTTAAGAAAGCATAATGTTAAAAATTTGATTTTTTCTTCATCCGCAACCGTATATGGAGATCCTGCTTTTATACCTATTACAGAAGAATGTCCGAAGGGCGTTTGTACGAATCCTTACGGCTGGACAAAACATATGATAGAGCAGATTCTTACAGATTTACATACCGCTGATAAGAATTGGAATATAATACTTCTCCGTTACTTTAATCCTATCGGAGCTCATGAAAGCGGACTTATAGGAGAGGATCCAAAGGGTATACCCAATAATCTCGTTCCTTACGTAGCTCAGGTGGCTATAGGAAAAAGAGATGTACTTGGCGTGTTCGGTGATGATTATGATACACCTGACGGAACCTGTATCAGAGATTATATACATGTGGTTGACCTTGCGAAAGGACATGTGGCAGCAATTAATAAAATTAAAGAAAATCCGGGAGTAAAGGTTTATAACCTCGGAACGGGAAACGGACAAAGTGTACTTGATGTAGTAAAAGCATTTGGAAAGGCATGCGGACATGAAGTGCCTTATGTTATAAAGCCAAGACGTGCGGGAGATGTTCCGGTGTGTTATTCGGATGCAAGCCTTGCGTTAAAGGAACTTGGATGGAAAGCGGAGTACGGTATAGATGAGATGTGTGCATCTTCCTGGAAATGGCAGAGCATGAATCCGGACGGTTATAATACTGCCGATTAGATAATGACTGTTACAGTAGAGGTAAAATCAACAGGTAAAACACCTTGATAAAGCTTGTAAAGGGGAATTGGATGAAAAAAATAAATGAGCTTTCAAATTATATAAAAGAAGGTAAGCTTGATGAAAAGCTTAAGGATATATATGTAGATGGAAATAAGCTTGCTTACCAGAGAGACAGATATGTCGAGGCACTTTCGGAATATGCACGGATATTTGCAAACGGAAACGGTGATGCGGAGGTTTCAATATACAGTGCACCCGGAAGAAGTGAGATAGGCGGTAATCATACCGATCATCAGCATGGTAATGTACTTGCGGCATCTATTAATGATGATGCACTTGCGATTGTTGGAAATAAAAATAGTGATAAGGTAAGAGTTTTATCCAGGGGCTATGATATGATAACCATTGATATGGATAAGCTTGAAAAGAATAACAGTGAAGAGGGTACGACCGTTGCGATTATAAAGGGCGTTATATATGGCATAAAACAGGCCGGTTATGAAGTAGGCGGTTTTGATGCTTATATTACAAGTGATGTACTTAGCGGCTCGGGTCTTTCATCATCCGCAGCCTTTGAAACTATTATCGGAACCATCATATCAGGTATGTATAATGAAATGAATATTGATGCCGTGGAAATAGCAAAGCTTGGTCAGTATGCTGAAAATGTATATTTCGGTAAGCCTTGCGGTCTTATGGATCAGATGGCATGCTCTGTTGGAAGTCTTTGTCAGATAGATTTTAAGGATCCTGAAAATCCTGTTATAGACAGGGTTGAGTTTGATTTGGCAGTGCAGGGCTATAGCCTTTGTATAACCGATACAAAGGGCTCCCATGCGGATCTTACACCTGATTATGCTGCCGTACCTTTTGAGATGAAGCAGGCAGCAGCATGCTTTGGAAAAGAGGTATTAAGAGATGTAAGCAAAGAAGAGCTTATGTCCGGAATAAACAAAATAAGAAAAGAATGCGGTGACAGAGCGGCACTTCGCGCACTTCATTTTGTAGCGGAGGATGAGCGCGCGGTACTTGAAGCAAAGGCATTAAAGGAAGGTAATTTTGATGAATTCTTAAAGCTGTTTAAGGCTTCCGGAGATTCGTCATTTAAATATCTTCAAAATGTATATACAAACCGTGATGTTATGCATCAAAATGTATCCGTAGGTTTGTGTGTCAGTGAGGCTGTGCTCGGAAATTCAGGCGTGGCAAGAGTTCACGGTGGAGGATTTGCGGGAACTATGCAGGCATTTGTTAAAAATGAAAAGGTAGAGGAATATAAAAAGGCAATGGATGAGCTTTATGGTGAAGGCTCATGTAATGTGCTTATGATAAGAAAGTACGGTGGAATCAAGGTTGCTTAGGCAGCTTTGGTTCCTGTTTGCAAATTAAAGGACGTTAAAACTATAAATAATTCGGAAAGGTTGATGTTTATGACTGAAAAAATCAGCAGACTTATAGATGAACTTTTGAACTACGGAATAGAGTCCGGGCTTGTGGACAAAGAAGATACGATTTATACAAGAAATAAGCTTCTGGAGTTTTTTGAAGAGCAGGAATATACGGAATCGGCAGAAGATAAGATTGAAGAAAGGCAGCTTTCGGATATTCTTGAGGATATGCTTTTGGTATTGTATGAAAAAAAGATTATGCCCGAGGATACCATAACCTATAAGGATTTATATGATACCAAACTTATGGGACTTCTTACGCCGGCACCGTCTGTTGTAAGAAGAAGGTTTGCCGATGAACTTGCAAAGTCACCGAAGGAAGCTACGGATTTTTATTATGACTTTTCAAAGGCTACAAATTATATAAGAGTTGACCGAATAAAAAAGGATGAAAAATGGAAAACGAAAACAGAATTCGGAGATTTGGATATAACCATTAACTTATCCAAGCCGGAGAAAGATCCGAGGGATATAGCCAAGGCGGGACAGGCAAAAAAATCCGGTTATCCGAGCTGTCTTTTGTGTGCTGAAAATGAAGGCTATGCAGGACATTTTTCGCATCCTGCAAGACAAAATCATCGTATAATTCCGATTATACTCGGAAACGAAAAGTATAACCTTCAATACTCGCCTTACGTTTACTACAATGAGCATTGTATCATTTTTAATGATAAGCATATACCGATGAAAATCGATAAAGCTACATTTGCAAAGCTTCTGGATTTTGTAAGTCAGTTTCCGCATTACACGGCAGGTTCAAATGCCGATTTGCCTATAGTCGGAGGCTCCATACTAAGCCATGATCATTTCCAGGGAGGCTGCTATGAATTCCCTATGGTAAGGGCTGAATATGAAAAAGAATTTGTTGTTCCGGGCTTTGAAGATGTTCATGCCGGAATTATAAACTGGCCGTTATCAACTATAAGAATTCAATCAAAGGAAAAAGAAAGACTGGTTGAACTTGCGGATCATATACTTGGAAAGTGGCGCGGATATACTGATGAGGAAGCATTTATATTTGCTAAAACGGATGACGTACCACACAATACCATTACACCTATAGCAAGGATGAGAGGGGATCTTTTTGAACTTGATCTTGTATTGCGTAATAACATAACCACGGATGAACATCCGATGGGAGAATATCATCCGCATCCGCAGTATCATCATATAAAGAAGGAAAATATCGGACTTATCGAAGTTATGGGGCTTGCGGTACTTCCGGCAAGACTTAAAGGTGAGATGGCTTGTCTTGAAAAGCTTATGCTTGAGGGGGCAGACTTAGAGTCTGAAGAAAGCATAGCAGCTCATGCAAAATGGGCAGTAGAATTGATGGAAAAATATGATATAATAAATGAATCAAATATTCATCAGATTATTCAGGATGAGATAGGAAAGGTGTTTGCCAAGGTACTTGAGTGTGCCGGCGTTTTCAAATGCACCGAGGAAGGAAGAAGGTATTTTGGCAGGTTTATAGATTGCTTATAAATCGGGTTCTTAGGGGGTGTTAGCATGTGGGGCGATTTACCTGAGATTTTAGATGGAGCCGGTTTTCAATTGGCAACCATAGTAGTTTGCTTATCAGCTATTCTTTATACTATGATACATTCTAAACCGGAAAAACTACAAAATAAGCTTTTTTTATTCACGGTAATAAATATCCTTATTACCGCTGTTTGTAATTTTTTAAGTGCGCTTGCTAAACCATATATGAGTACGTCTGAATTTATGCTCAATTTGCGTCAGGGCTCTCAGTATGTCTATTTCCTTTTTCATTCTTTCCTTGCACCTCTTTTCTGCTTTTATATATCACTTATCACCGGTGCAAATTATGTTCTCGGAAAGAAAAACCGTCATTTTATTTATGAATTTCCTATGATCATAAGCTTTTTGCTTGTGCTTATTAATCCTGCAACTCATTGGGTATACTATTTTTCCGAAGATGGGGAATTCCACAGAAATTGGGCAGAAAATATAATATACGGCATAGGAATAATGTATTTCCTTTTTGCCGTAATTATGCTTTTCTTCTATTGGAAGGTTATAGACAGAAAAACAAAGAGAATAATGATTTTTTTCTTTACGCTGGTTGGTTTGGGAACGCTTGCGCAATTTCTTTTGATGCCGCTACATACCGAGCTTTTTTCCGAAGCTATAGCAATGACGGCAATTATGATCACCATAGAAGACGAAGAAGGAAGAAAAGATTCCAGAACCAAAATATATAATTATGCGGCACTTTCTTATGATGTTCAAAAACTTCTTTCCGTAAAACGTTCGTTTTATCTTATATGTATCAAGATGCAAAACCCTATGAGTCTTATGAGACTTGTCGGACCGGCAAATATTGAAATGCTCACGGAACAGACTGTTAACTATCTGGCAACCATAGTTCCGAGATATACCATATATTACATAGGTACGGGAACCTTTGTAATACTTAATCAGGATTCCGATTATGACAAGAGTCTTGAGATTGCCAAAACCATAAAGGGAAGATTTAATCACAGCTGGAGATTTCAGGATAGAGATACGACCTTTAATGCGGCTGTTTTCTGTGCAGAGATACCGACAGATCTTAAAACCGTTAAGGATATTATGATGCTTATAAACGGTCCTGCACCGGTAGAGCATTCTCAGATGAATGATGTATTTTTCGGAAGCGGTCTTAATTATGTAATAAGAAGAAGTCAGGTTGAGGGCGCTATAATAAACGGTCTGAATAAAAAGAGTTTTGAGGTTTATTACCAGCCGATTTATAATGTATCGGATTTGTCGATATGTGCAGGCGAAGCATTGTTAAGACTTCATGACAGTGAAATAGGAGATATTTATCCTGATGAGTTTTTACCTATAGCAGAAAGAAGCGGTATGATATTTGAGTTGGGAGATTTTGTACTGGATGAGGTTTGTAAATTCTTAAACAGCGGAATTCCTACGGAAATGGGAATAGAAACCTTAAATGTAAACCTTTCGGTTGTTCAATGTATCCAGTCGAATTATGCCGAAAGAATAATAGAGCTTGTTTCAAAATATGATATATCACCGTCAAAGATAGCCTTTGAAATAACAGAATCCGCAGCTACGACAGATTTCGATGCCTTAAGAGGATTCGTTACAAAGCTAAGAGCAAGAGGATTTAGATTTACGGTTGATGACTATGGAGTGGGTTATTCCAATGTTCATTCGATTTTGTCGTTGGATGTTGATATTATAAAGATTGACAGAAGCATTCTTTGGGAAGCGGAGCAGTCTGAGATAGGTCGAATAATTATGGACAGTTCTGTTAATATGATTAAGCGAATGGGTAAACAGATACTTATAACAGGTGTCGAAACCAAATCTCAGATCGGACTTGCCGGCGAGTTCGGAGTTGATTATCTTCAGGGCTATTACTTCTCGAATCCTATATCGCAAAATGAGTTTATAGGTATTCTTAAGGCAACTCAGATAGCGAAGTTTGAAGAGCAAAAGGCACTTGCGGCAAGTGCAGCTATGAGTGATTTTATTGCCAATATGAGTCATGAGATAAGAACACCTATCAACGCCGTTCTGGGTATGGATGAGATGATCTTAAGAGAAAGCAAGGATGAGAAGATTATTGAATATGCAAAGACCATTGAGGGTGCCGGAAGAACATTGCTTTCGCTTATAAATGATATCCTGGACTTTTCGAAAATCGAAAAAGGAAATATTGAAATTACCGAAAGTAATTATGAGCTGTCATCGCTTCTTACTGATGTCGTTAATATGGTTTTACTCAAGGCTGAAAGCAAAGGGCTTATTCTTGTTACCGATGTCGAATCCTCAACACCTGAAAAGCTCTACGGTGATGAGATGAGAATAAGACAGATTATCATTAACCTCCTTAATAATGCCGTTAAATACACGGAGGAAGGAAGCGTAACCCTGACCGCAGGATACGAATGGATAGATAAGCACAATATTAAGCTTATAATAAGCATAAAGGATACCGGTATAGGAATTCACGAACAGGATATGGGCAAGCTTTTTGACAAATTCAAGAGGCTTGATATAAATAAAAATAAAACCGTTGAGGGAAGCGGTTTGGGTCTTGCCATAACAAGCCAGTTGCTTAAGCTTATGGGTGGTAATATAAGTGTAGAGAGTAAGTATGGAGAGGGAAGCACATTTACGGTGGAGATACCTCAAAGAGTACTTACGGAGGAAACCATAGGAAGCTTCAGCCGAAAACATAACACGTCCGAAAATGATAAAGCTGTAAGGGAGTGGAATTATACGGCTCCGGATGCAAGAATCCTTATTGTTGACGATACGGCGGTAAACAGGATGGTAGTTAAGGAATTGCTTAAGAGAACAGAAGTAATCGTTGATGAGGCTTCCGGCGGAAAAGAATGTATAGAGATGGCATCAAAAACCAAATATGATCTTATTTTGCTTGACTATCGTATGCCGGAAATGGATGGTATAGAGGTTATTCAACATTTAAAAGAGCTTGAGGATAATGCGAGCAAGGATGCACCGATAGTAGCCCTTACGGCAAATGCCATGTCCGGCGCCAGAGAAAAGTTCTTAAATGAAGGCTTCGATGATTATGTATCAAAACCTGTAGTCGGCGAAAGGCTTGAAAAATTACTTTTGACAACTTTACCAAAAAATAAGATAATATACGGTAAGGAGTCGTACGTTGATGAGAAGGGAAAACTAAATGTAGAATCCGGAATAGAAAAGTGTGGTTCGAAGGAAGCTTATGAAAAGGTTTTGAGAGTGTTTAAGGATGAGATAGAAGAAAGAGTAAACACTATCAAAGAAGCTTATGAAAACAAAGACATTAAGCGATATATCATAGAGGTTCATGCGATAAAGAGCTCTTCCCGTGTAATCGGTGCTGATGCGCTATCAAAGCTTGCCGAGAAGCTTGAGGAAGCAGGAAATAATAATGACATCAAGTTTATAGATGATAAGAACAGTGAGCTTCTGGTGCTTTATGAAAGCTATAAAGATATAAAAGAAGAGACCGATTTTGAAAATGAAATCGAAGAGGGTGAAAAGAAAGAACTATCGGAAGAGGATTGGGTAGACGCATTAAAGACACTTAGGGAATTAGCTTATTCGATGGATTTTAACAATGCCAGTCAGTTGGTTATGACCATTAAAAATTATAAATTATTAAGGGAGAAAAAGGAGACAATAAACAAGCTTGATACATATATAAACAAGCTCGACTGGGATGAACTTGTGGGTGACATTGATAAGATATTAAAACAAAATGACATATGATGAAATTATGTGGAAAGGAAAAAACTATGGAAAAATATACGGTTTTATTAATCAGAAACAGCTCGACATTTATGGTTAATGCGCTTGTTAATAATCTTGAAAAAAATTCATATGATGTTGTTGAGGGAGATTACGATTTAAAGAGCGTAATACCTCACGAAGATGACGTGGATGTTATGGTTCTTTTTGCAGATGATGAAATTACCGAAAAGCAGAATCTTCTGGTGTATCTTAAGGATTTAATTGTTGAAAAAGGAAAATTGTTATTTCTTATCGGAAGTAAGGAAGAAATTGAGGAAATATCAGAATACATTCCTCCTCATCTTTTCTGCGAGGTTGTTGAGAGGCCTTTGGATATGAATCTGTTTGTTGAGAAAATCGACAATGTTATGAATGAAGAACAGATTGAAAAAAGAAAGAAAAGCATCCTTATCGTAGATGATGATGCAAGCTATCTGCAGCTTTTATACGAATGGCTTAAGGATGATTACAGAGTAGGCATGGCCAAATCCGGTATGCAGGCAATAACCTGGCTTGCAAGAAATAAGGTTGACCTTATATTGCTCGATTATGAGATGCCGGTAACCAACGGACTGCAGGTATTCAGGATGTTAAAGAGTGAGCAGTTCTCAAAGGACATTCCTATTATGTTTTTAACAAGCAAGAGTGATAAAAGTATCATTTTGAAGGTTATGGCACACAAGCCTGCCGGATATATGCTTAAGCATATAACGAAGCAGCAGCTTCTTACAAACCTTGCAAAATTCTTTGTAAAACAGGAATACAACAGGCTTCATGGAGAGCCTTCGGATGACGTAAGTATATAAGGATTAAATGATATGAATAAAAATGAAGAATATACAGTAACTATTGAAGATATGGGCGCGGACGGTGAAGGCATAGGACATATATCCGTAAACGATGCATCTAATCCGGGAATGAAAGTAACGGTATTTGTAAAGGATACCGTTGTCGGTGACGAGGCAAGGGTTAAAATAATAAAGGTTAAAAAATCTTTTGTCTACGGGCGACTTATGGAAATTATAAAACCGTCCCCGTATAGAGTCCGCACAGCTTGCGAGTATGCAAAAAGCTGTGGGGGCTGTTTTCTTATGCACATGTCTTATGATAAACAGCTTGAATATAAATTTAATAAGGTAAAAAATTGCCTTGAACGTATAGGTGGTATAAAGGATGCCGAAGCATATATGGAAAAGGTTTGTGGCATGGAAAAACCATATAATTTTCGAAACAAAATGCAGTTTCCCGTTGGTCTTGGTAAAGACGGTAAGGTTAAAATCGGATTTTATGCAGGCAGGACCCATTCGATAATTGATATAAATGAATGCGTAATCGGACATGATATAAATACATTTATAATAAAGAATATCAGAAAATGGATGGATGCAAAGCTTGAGACAGACAATAGTCTTGTATATAATGAGGAGCTTCACAAAGGACTTATAAGGCATATCGTAACGAGGATTGGATATACTACAGGGGAACTTGGTATATGTGTTGTCATAAACGGCGACGGATTAAAGAAAAAGCTTTGCGATGAAATGACAGGCTGCTTTATAGCTGCGGTTGAAGAGTATAATGCCTTACCTGATAAGGATGATAATATAAATGCATCTACAGATAATGATGTTTCAAAAAATGACGATTCATATTTTCCTGTATCAAATAAAGTCAGTCTGGCGAGTGTGAGCTTGAATATAAATAAAGAAAAAACAAATAAAATACTTGGTGATAAATCCGTAACGATTTACGGACGCGATTATATAAAAGATTATATTGGCGATACATGCTTCAATATATCACCGCAATCATTTTATCAGGTAAATCCCATTCAAACAAAAGTGTTGTATGATAAAGCTCTTTCTTATGCGAATCTTACCGGAAAAGAAACTGTATGGGATATGTATTGCGGTATTGGAACCATTTCGCTTTTTCTTGCCAAGAAGGCAAAGAAGGTTTACGGAGTAGAGATAATTCCAAGCGCCATAGAGGATGCAAAGAAAAATGCAATTATGAACGGCCTTGATAATACCGAATTTTATTGCGGTAAAGCAGAAGAAGTCGTACCGAAATTATATCGTGAAAATGGCATTAAGCCGGATGTGATAGTTGTTGACCCGCCAAGAAAAGGTTGTGATATTTCATTGCTTGATACCATTTCAGATATGTCGCCCGAAAGACTTGTATATGTAAGCTGCGACCCTGCCACACTGGCAAGGGATATAAAATATCTTGGTGATAAGGGTTTTAAGGTCAAGAAGGTGGCTGTTGTGGATCAATTTTGTCATAGCGTGCATGTGGAGACGGTATGCCTTTTGTCCAAACTTTCTGAAGCCAAGCACCATATCAATGTAAAAGTGGATATGGATGAACTTGATCTAACAAGTGCGGAGGCTAAGGCAACATACAAATAGATTGAGGAGTGGGTGCAGGAACACTATGGATTTCATGTGACAAATCTGAACATTGCGCAGGTAAAGCAAAAGCATGGAATCATAGAACGTGAAAACTATAATAAGCCAAAATCTGAGGATAGCAGACAGCCGGGATGCCCGGAGGAAAAAGTGAAGGCTATTGAGGCTGCGATGAGACATTTTCAGATGATATGAGGACTGCTATGAAACAATTTTTAAAGAGCAATAAAACTATATCAGGATGTTTTGGGATTTCTATTCTTGTTTGCTTTTTATATATTTTGTCTTTGGATAAGAAAGAGTGGTTCCCACATGCTGGGGATTGGTTTAATTTGCTGTTTCAACTCTCTGTTGGATTTATAATAAACTTTATTTTTTATGTAACACAGGTTTATATTCCACAGTATAAACAAAAAAAAGAAGCAAGTAGATGCATTGAAATAAGAATTGCTGAAATTGTTGGTCATATGAGAGAAATCTTTTCACATCTTGGTAGTAAATATATGGGGCATTATGATGAAGACGACATTTCAGATAGTTATATGTTTGAACTACTTAGAAAAATGAACATCAATGACAGGATAGGTGTGTTGAATGTTAGAAGGACATATTCAAGCAGTGTTAGCGATGAAATGCATTTTACAGTAAAGGAATGGATTATCACCCGTATAGAGTTTGTAGAGAGCGAGATTGATAAATTAATGAAATACTATGCACCATATATAAATACAGAACTTATGAAAACATTAGAGAGTATCCTAAAGTCTGCGATGCATCATACTATGGCTCGATCTTTATTGCAATTACCTGCTGGTATATCATTTGGAGAAAGCAATGATGATATCTTTTTGAAACCATATTTTGATCTTATGAAAGAGTTGGAAACAATTGAAAAACAATATAAACAGCAAACCAAAAAGTAGGATCGGATAAACCGGTCCTTTTCTTATGGGGAATGATTTCACTACAAAAAATCCGTCATTCACTGCAAGTCGGTGAAATACTATTGAGGTAGATCCGATATAATAATGATAGGGAAACTGTCCACGTGAAAGGATTTTATGTATGAAAATAGCTGTATGTGACGACGACAAAAAAGTCAGGGAACAGATGTCATCGATGATAAAAAGACAAGCACCAGATTTTGATATCTGTCAGTATGCAACCGGAGAAAATATGATTTCTGCTGGCATAGATCATGACATTTATTTTTTGGATATCGAGATGGGAGATATTTCAGGGATTGAGCTTGCGAAAAAGATACGTAGTGAGCAGGGAAATTCCGGGAAACGGAGCATCATCATTTTTGTGACAGCATTTCGGGAGTATATGGAGGATGCTTTTGATGTGAATGCCTTTCATTATCTTGTGAAGCCAATAAAGGAAAAGAAGTTTGCTGAAGTTTTCCAGCGGGCTGTTAAAGAGGTTGTGACCGGCGATGAACGAAGAGAGAAATACATTCTAGTCAAGGATGGTGAGAGTAAGAGAAAATTGCTTCTACGGGAGATTCAGTACATTGAAAGCAGTGACAGGAAGGTGGTATTCCATATGGATAACGGGCTGACTGAAACCTATGCCCGTATGTATGACCTTGAAAATGAGTTGGGAGATTTGTTTTTCAGGACACATAGGTGCTATATCGTAAATCTTGAAAAGGTGACGGCTTATTCTTCGAACAGTATTCAGGTGCTTAATGGTGATAGTATTATGCTTGCTGAGAAGAAATATACGGATTTCGTCAAGACATATCTTCGCTACGCTAAAAATGGAGGTATTGTAAATGTTTGATCTTTCGACTTTAACATTGACCGTTCCGTTATATATTGCAGATGCTGTTTTGAGCGGTTTATATGGGCTGGATCTGTTAAAAACACGATATGAAAAGAAGATAACGGTCATTCTTTGGACTATGATCAATCTTGCAGTAGATATTGTTATATATGAGATTCTTGGGATAGATAGAGATGTGGTGGGGATTGTTATCAATCTCGTTGTACTGTTTGCGCTTCAATCACTTTTATTCAAATGGGATTATAAGAGACAGATTTTTGTTACTTTCAGTTTTTCGGCCGGGAGAGGATTGATTAAATATATTATCAGTGTGCTTTATTATTTAATCTCTATGTTGACAGGAGGCATGATAGAGCGAATCATATTATCTTCCGAAGAAATGACGATGGAAAGGGCAAATGCAGTTTCAACTACTATTTTGGTCATACAAGGTATTATCTGTGTAGCGGTATATGTGATCATATTTTACTTATATCTGAAAACATTAAGCAGAAAGTATATTTACAAGGGATATGAGACAAGTTTTGGTGAAAATATTTTCTTAGTGTTCCCTTGTATCGCGGCTCTTTGTGTTTCAATCACCATGCGGGTCCTGATACTAAGATTCAGTGAAGGGATGGGGGTGCTGGTATATGAACAAGTTCCGGAAACAGTGTTTTGGATCATAGTAATCTGTGTTTTATTACTTGGAACTATTATAGCTACTATGATGTTGTTTCAATATCTTATAGAGCGTAATGAAGATAGTCGGAAACAGGTCATTCTTGAAAACCAGGTGGAGCAGCTACACAGGGAAATAGAGGATATAGAGGAAATTTACACTGATCTGCGGGGACTGAAGCATGATATGAGAAGCCACCTGAACAATATCATGCAATATGTAAAAGGTGTTGGGAATGGCGATACCAGAGAGATTGACGAATACATTGGACAAATAGAAGATGCTGTAAACAGGCTGGATTTTTCATCAAAAAGCGGAAACCCGATTACGGATATCATCATCTATCAAAGGCAACAGGAAGCCAGAAAGCAGGAGATAAGTCTCGATGTTGATTTTGTGGCTCCTAATGCTGAGCAGATAGATATTTATGATATTGCCGTGATTCTGAATAATGCTTTGGATAATGCTTTTGAAGCCTGCCCCAAACTGGGTGGACACCGGGAGATTTCCCTTAAATCCTATATGAAGGGAACACTTTTCTTTATTGAGATCGGAAACGATTTTGATGGAAGCGTGACTATAGACAAAGAAACGGGATTGCCTGTGACAAATAAGAAGGATAAGCGGCTGCATGGTATAGGTCTGTCGAATATCCAAAAATGCGCAAGAAAATATATGGGAGATGTGGATATCGAGGTTCATTTAGAAGGTGGGCGGAAGAGATTTGTATTGACTGTGATGATGAACGGAAAGATTTCACTGCAAAAATGACGGCGTTCACGCAAAGTCTGTTAATTACTGATGATTATCATACGATAGAGTAGGTAGAAGAATAATCCCATGCTATGGGAGACAGGAGGATTTGCATATGAAGATTTCAGGTTCATATAACCCTTATTCGATAAACAATAATACGGGGTCAACAAGTAAGAAGGCAACTAATGTGAAGGACTATTCAAATTATCTTACACAGAAATATCCATGTTTGACTCCCGGAAAGAATGTAGCTGTATCTGTTACAGGTGGACTTTTGAGAAAAGCTATGGCTGATGAGAAAACAGGGGCATGGTTGGAGAGAGAACTTGCAAAGGCACCGGATTACATTAAAGAAGCTCAGCAGTCAGCTATAGCGCATGGTTCTACACTTAATTATGTTTCTATCGAATTTGGTGAAGAGTATACTACTATGACTGTGTGTGGCGTAACCAATGGTGGCGGAACAGACCCGGACATCGATAAATGGTTGGAGAGGATTAAAGAGAAAAAGGAAAAGCAGAAAGAAGAGAACAAAAAGCTTGAAAAGAAACAGGAAGAACAGCGTTTGAAGGAAGCTTCATTTACTACAGAGTTTCGAGGCAAAGATTTAGAGGATCTGACGAAACAGTTCACTATGAAGCTGTCGGGAATGATGACACTGCTTTCTGGTGGAGCGTTTGATATACGCGGATGAATTGAAGGAGGCAAAAATTATGTCATTGGAGATAAGCAACGGTGTTACATCGCAGGTTATGGATTTGAAAACCCCTACGTCGGGCGTGACGAAAAAAGAAGAAATCAAGACCGGTTATAAGAATGTGGATGATTATTCCAAATACTTGCAGGACAAGTATAGCTATATGAATGCAGGCAGTACTTCTATGCAGGGTGTTCCTGTTAATGTGAATGTATCGAAAGCATTTTTGCAGAAATGCAAAGATGATCCGGAAAAAGCCGCATACTTGGAGGAAAACCTAAAAGCGATTCCTGATTGCGTTAAGTCGTTACGCAGTGCAGTAAATGCTGCTCCGGGAAGTCCAGTTGTGACATATGCCTCGTACAACATAGATGAGAATGGAAATATTTCCTGCACAAGTGGAAGTACAAACGATCCCGATGGGAAAATTGCAAGAGAGAATGCTAAGAAAAAAGCTGAGGAAAATAGGGCAGCTAAAGAGAAGGTAGAAAAGAAACGTGCAGAGAAAAAGGCAGAACAGGAACGTATTGAAAAACGTCGGGTAGAGAAAGCTGAAGCGAAAGATAAGACAGATGAGTTTACTATTTCTGCTGTTGGAACAAATGTCAGAAGTGTTACCGCTAAGCTGGCTGAAGGAGTGTTATCAGGGAGCGTAAGCGGTACTGTTGGATTTGATGTGAAGGCGTGATTGCAAAATGGATGTTATTATAGCGTAAAGAATGATGGTCGGTAAAAGGATTGATTTTCTCAGCCGACCGTTTTTTATTTTTTCTTCTTGCCACGTCCACTTCCTTTAACTGGTTTTCAGAGATCAGAGTAGCGCTGCAAAATGTCGGTAAAGGTCTTAAACTCGTATGGATCCATTTTGGTAAAATTGATTTTGAAAAGTTTGCTGTACATAACCATTTGAGCCTGAGTGGCATTGTCTGCAGTTTTTAATACATGCTTTAAATACGGTATATATTTCGACGCTAGGTAGGTGGATTCGATTAGATGCCAGAGGCAATAAAGATGGGGTAAATGCTCAGTTTTCTTTAGATGAAGAAATATTGGCTTTTCACATTTGTTCGGAAGGGGAAGTAGTTTATCATGATAATCATTCAGAACCGGATCAGGGGTTGATGGAAGTGTTAGAGACAAGCAGTGATGCAATAGATATGTATCTTCATCATTTGCCAGATAAATTGTCTTATGACAATTAGATAATATAAAATTTTACCTTGCATTATTGGAAAAAAGAATGACTTGAAAAATATAGTAGCAAATGATACAATGTCCGAAAACTCGGAAAGACAGAATGAGAGGATATTGTATCATGAATATATATGAAAAAATCTTTGCAAGACTAGAAGAATTACATATGAGCCAGATTGAATTATCACGAAGAACTGGTATTGCTACCAGTACCATCAGCGACTGGCGTAAGAAAAAGATTAATCCTCAGGCGGACAAGTTAGTTGCTATTTGTAGAGCTCTTGATATGTCGCTTGTGGATTTGCTTTGTGCTGAGGAAGAATCTGATCAGGCAACGCAGACAGATTATATACATGATGAAAAACATATCATAGAAGTAATTAGAAACTCGGATTTAAAAACGAAAAGAAGATTATTAAGATACTTTGAATTAGTTAATATATGTAAAGAAATCAATCAAGAAAATGACTCAAAAAATATGAAGAGAAATGTATCTATTATACAGGATGTTGATGGAAATAATATTGTTATTATAAATGATATAAGATTTAAGGGAAAACGTTCAGTAGATTGGAAGGATGTTCGAGAATATTTAAGAGAGTATGTTGGGGAATTTTATATGATTGCTTCAACTGGAGATGTTGTATATATTGGTTCAGATCTTCCGAAGGAATATAGTGGATCGAAATATACAAACAGTATTAGAGGAACAAATGCAAAGGCAAAAGCAAATGCAGCAACAGGACTTCCTGAAATGATAGAAATAGCAGTTGGAAAACATTTTAGAGAGAATCAAGAGGATAAACATAAAAGAGACGCAAAAAAAGGATGGTATAGATATGACTCGCGATTTGCGCTTCCGGTATATGACGATAAGGGTGAAGTAGAAAGATATAATGTTTTTCATGCCTCTATGCTTGTACGTCATTCAAATGATGGAAAGTTGTACTTGTATGATGTTATAGACATAAAAAAAGAAACGAGCAACTCTCTCGGCGAATAAGCGCTTACCAGACAAAAAACCCATTTCTTTTATGAAAGTATAATACTACGGTGAATGAGGGTTGTCAATCCGAATATTCAAAAAATGTTTGCGCATACAGCGGAGATTGAAACTGCTGTTTTGATGTCAAAAGCTGAGAAAAGAGAGATAATCAATAATCGGCGGATATGCATATTGGATCCTATCTCGGATATCTGGCCGGTAAGAGCGGAAAGAATTGTAATGTTGTTATTGTCAGCAAGGAGGAGAGTGCGATATGGCTTATAGATTACTGGTGCAATAAAGATGTTCGCGGTCTTATTCAAATGCCGTTTTCAAGACATTGGATCATGCATAAAGAGGCATGTTTAAGGATAGAGAAGAAAATCCACCCGTAATGCATTTGATTTGAATAGGTTGTGACAGAACCACGCATTGCAGTTCGAATGAATATGTGATATACTTTGAATATCAACACGCAATGCGAGGGAAAAGAATATGGATATAGCTAAAACGATAAAAGAACTACGAGAAAGCACAGGGATGTCGCGTAAAGACTTTTCAGAGCATACGGGGATCCCTGTTCGCACTTTGGAAGACTGGGAAGCGGGAAGGAGAACACCACCGGAATACATTCCCAGACTTATTGCTTACCAGTTGAAGTATGAGGAATTGGTGAAAGGGAAGGAGGATAACCTTCTATGAGAGATTTTGATAAACAGATGGAAATGGTTCTCTATCATTCCGATGAAGGGGATGTTTCTGTTGATGCATACATTAAAGACGAGAGTATTTGGATAACACAGAAGGCGATGGCAGAGCTTTTTGGTGTCAAAGTGCCTGACATATCGAAGCACCTTTCGAATATATACGATGAAGGTGAATTGGTGAAGGAGGCAACTATTTCCAAAATGGAAATAGTTCAAAGAGAAGGAAACAGAGATGTAAAGAGAACGCAGGTTTTCTATAATCTTGACGCGATTATTTCAGTTGGATATCGTGTAAATTCAATTAAAGCAACAAAATTTCGCATCTGGCAGCAGATTACAGATATTTTTGCTGAGTGTAGCATTGATTACACAAAGGATTCCGAAGTGGCTTATCATTTTTATGCAACGATACAGAACAA
>ODAI012259698.1_pt1 | contig 50513 bp, 46 predicted proteins | sample 1539321 | NCBI WGS metagenome assembly ODAI01 (sample SAMN02144231, study PRJEB22623) | gut metagenome | biome: sheep rumen | host: Ovis aries | place: New Zealand
ATGCAGGACGCATGAATTTGCAAGTTTTTGGTAACACCAAAAACTTGGCCATAAAAAAATTACACGGAGGTAATTTTTTTATGCATCCTTTTTTTATATGGAAAAACAAACCAAGGTTTAAATTTCATAGTACGATTCCGACATTTCTGGGGGCAAAAAAAGGGGATTTTTGGGGGAAATTCTTTGAAAAGTGTGGATTTTATGGTCAAAAATATATTGAAAAGTGTCTGTTTTTCTTGCGGATTTATATTGAAAAGTGTATATTTTCGTTAGCAAAATTTATTGAAAAGTGGGAGGAATTTATGTTTCGTAAAATAAGCGGTTTCATCGAGAAATTTCTTAAATCAGGGTCGGGTAAAGTTCTTGTTATTAACGGTGCTAAAAAAATCGGGAAAACCTTTATCATTAGAGAAACAGGTCGAAAACTCTTCAAAAATTATATCGAAATCAATCTTCTTGAGGACTCTCTTAGGAACAGACTGTTTGATGACACTCATACTGTTGATGATTTTTATCTTCAGCTTAGTACGCTTGCCGGAGACCGAATGCACGGAAAAAAAACTACGCTCATATTTCTTGACGAAATTCAGGTTTATCCACACCTTTTCGCTCTTCTCAAATTTCTAAAAAATGACGACCGCTTCACATATATTGCCAGCTCTTCTTTATCTGAAAAGACGCTTGGTCAGGTTTCATCACTTCAATTAGACGGTCTTGAAATTTGCCAGATGTATCCAATGGATTTTGAGGAATTCCTTATCGCGAATTCGTTTCAACAAAGCACGATAAATTCAATCAGAAAAAAATTCCAATCATTCGAGGAGCTTTCGCCTCAAGTCCATGAGAAAATGCTGGATATGTTTAAGAAATATTTGCTTGTGGGCGGTCTCCCAGATGCCGTAAAAGCTTTCGTTGGTGAAATGAATGTCATGGATGTGCGTAAAATTCAGGATGAAATTCATAAGCTTTACTGTACGGATGCAGCTAAATTCGACATAGAAAAAAATCTAAAAACAAAACGAATTTATGAAATGATTCCCTCAAATCTTAAAAACAAAAAAAAGCGTATCGTTGTACAGGCAATCGAAAATAAAAAAGGAAAACGATTTTCGGACTATCAGAAAGAATTCGATTATCTCTTAAATTCAGGAACGGCCCTTGAAGTACAAGCAACATCAAAGCCTTCTTTTCCTCTTAACGAGAATTCTGGGAAAAAGATTCTAAAACTTTACCTTAACGATGTCGGGATTCTGACCAATATTCTCTATAAAAATGATATCAGGGCAATTTTGGATGACAAAAAAAGCATTGAATTAGGCTCTGTGTATGAATCTGCCGTAGCACAGGAATTACGCGCTCATGGATTTAATCTTTTCTATTACGATGATCGCTTGAAAGGTGAAGTGGATTTTCTTATAGATGACTATGAATCAGAATCTGTAATCCCATTCAGAATTAAATCTGGGAAAAATTATTCGGTTCACAGTGCTTTGACTAATTTTATGGTAAATACAGACTACGAAATAAAAAAAGCTTTCGTATTCTCAAACGATTCATCTGTCGTTGTAAAAGAAGGAATATGCTACATGCCCATTTATTACTGTATGTTTTTTGAAAAACAATAACTGCCTAGAACTGTCTCATTTGTATAAAATGCTGAAATTTGGTAAATTATAGATTATGGATTTATTGAAAAAACTTACAGAATTGGACGCTCGTTTTGCAGAAGTGAGCGAATTGGTGCAAGACCCGGATTTGGTAAAAGACCAGAAAAAATACAAGGACGTGATGCGAGAGCACGGTCATTTGACAGACGTGCTTGAAGTCGGAAACGAATACAGAAAATGTCTGAAAGGCATTGAAGACGCAAAAATGATGATTACGGCTGAAGACGATGCCGAAATGAAGGAAATGGCCCGTGAGGAGCTTAAAGAACTTGAAGAAAAGGTTCCCCAGCTGGAAGAGCAGATTAAGCTAAAGCTGATTCCACCGGATCCCCTTGACGAAAAGAACATTATCCTTGAGATTCGCTCGGCTGCGGGCGGCGATGAGGCATCACTCTTCGTGCGCGACATGTGGGAAATGTATATCCACCTCTGCGAGCGAAAGGGCTGGAAGTACGAGAATGTGGAGGCTCAGGAAACTGAAGTCGGCGGCTTTAACAAAATCGTCACTCAGATTACAGGAAAATTCGTCTACGGAACTTTGCGATGGGAATCTGGCGTTCACCGGGTTCAGCGAGTTCCTGCCACGGAAAGCCAGGGACGATTGCAGACTTCTACCGTTACCGTTGCTGTTCTGCCTGAAGCCGAAGAAGCCGACATTAAAATCAATCCGGGGGATGTCCGCGTCGACGTAATGCGTGCGGGCGGTCCTGGCGGTCAGTGTGTAAATACCACGGACTCAGCCGTTCGGCTCACTCACATTCCAACGGGAATCGTCGTCATCCAGCAGGATCAGAAATCTCAGATTAAGAATAAAGAAAAGGCTTGGGAAGTTCTCCGCGCCCGCCTCTTTGACTTTGAGCAGAGCAAACTGGACGCAGAGCGTTCTTCTGCCCGAAAGAGCATGGTCGGAAACGGCGACCGCTCGGAGAAAATCCGCACTTATAACTATCCTCAGGATCGCGTAACAGACCACCGAATCAACCTTACCCTCCACAACTTGCCCAGCTTTATGATGGGCAACATGGACGAAATGCTTGACGCCCTCAATGTCTACGCCAAAGAGGAAGAGTTCAAGGCTCTGGACAGTTAATACGCTGCATGGATGCGGAAAAAGTTGAAAATTCTCCCTTGTTTTAGAGGAAGAATTTTCAAGAAACCTTGAATTTGTGAAAATACTTTGTTAAAATCACTGTAGAATTTTCAAGAAATGCTGGCTCTTCTTATCGAGGCGAACCGAAAAGTCGCTTACCTTGATGATGTCCTTGACCCCGAAAACGAAGAAAACGCAAATATCGATGTAGGCGAAGTCATCAATTACATCGGCGCAACTGATTTTGCCATTGACCGCTTGGAAAAGCTGCCTCTTTGCATGAGGCTTTTAAAAGAAACTCATGCGGTTTTGATAAAAGGCGTGCGCGGTAGTGACAAAACGCCCGGCGAATTCCGCACAAGCCAGAACTGGATCGGCGGTCAGGGAAGCAGTCTCAAAAATGCCCGCTATATTCCGCCCAGCGTTGACGACATGAAAATCGCCCTCAATCAGCTGGAGCAGTTTATGAATTCAGATGACCGGCTCGATCCTTTGATTCAGGCGGCACTTATTCACTATCAGTTTGAGACCATTCATCCATTTTTGGACGGAAACGGCAGAATCGGCAGGCTTCTCATAACGCTTTTTTTGCTGCAGAAGAAAATCATCTCAAAGCCGATTTTATACATTTCATGCTTTCTCAAAATAAACCGAGTGGAATACTACGACCGGCTGAGTGAAGTGCGTCGCAGCGGAAATTACGAGCAGTGGATTTTCTTTTTCTTGCAGATGATTCTTGAGCCGTCGGCAAAGCGGGGAAAGGCAAGTCTCTATTCCTACACGGATTATCTGGCAATTTTGCGGCGGGGAACGGAGTTGTAATTTATGACCATTCAAGAAGCAAAACTTTATGGAAAGATAAATCTTCCCGATTCTCCAACGCCAGAGCTTGATACGGCGGTTTTGCTGCAGCACATCACAGGCTTTGATAAAACTCATTTGCTTTTAAACCGGGATTTTGAATTGTCTGGCGGTCAGGAAGCTGATTTTCTCGCCGCTATTGAAAAGCGAAAGACCGGCCTTCCTGTCGCCTACATCACCGGTCACAAAGAATTTTTCGCCTTGGATTTTTTAGTCACGCCGGATGTTTTGATTCCAAAACCTGACACCGAGCTTTTGGTGGAGCTGGCCTTGGACGCATTGGAAGATAAATTCCGGGCAAATCCGGCCTCGATTCCCACTGTCTGCGATATGTGCACTGGAAGCGGCTGCGTTGGGATTTCTATCAATGCTGAATTGAGAATGCAGAATGCAGAATTAAAAATGACATTCGTTGACATCAGCGAAAAAGCTCTGGAAGTTGCGAAGAAAAACGCGCAGAGACTTTTAGGGACGGGGGAGCCAAGCGACCAATGTCCTGTGCCACATTATGAATTAAGCATTATGAATTGTGCATTCGTCCAGTCAAATCTTTTTGAGAATATTCCCCATACTTTTGATTTAATCGTCACCAATCCGCCTTATGTGCCTCATTCTGAAAGTCTGGAGCTTTTGAAGGACGGACGGAGCGAGCCGCTTCTTGCCTTGGACGGCGATGTGACAGAAAACGGCGAATATGCCCGCACAGAGGACGGCCTTTCTTTAATCAGGCGGCTTCTTCCCCAGTGCTATGAGCATTTGAACCGAAACGGAGTGCTGATTATGGAAACCGGCGAATACAATGCCCAGGAAACGGCGGAACTTTTTAGGCAGGCTGGTTTCCGCAATGTGAGAATCGAATACGACATGAACGAGATGATGCGCGATGTCGTGGGAGTAAAGTAAATCACTCCAGAATCGTGATTTCTACGCGACGGTTCTGGGCGCGGCCTTCGTCAGTGGAGTTGCTTGCGACGGGTTTTGTGCCGCCCAGTCCTTTGCAAATAAAGCGGTCGGCGGCGATTCCCCGATTTGACAATTCCGCGGCGATTCGGCGGGCGCGCTGAACAGAAAGTGCCTGCTCCCCCTGGGGTTTTCCCACGGCCGCCGTATGTCCTTCAATCAAGAACTGGGAATTTGGCGCCAGTTTTAAGACTTCTGCTATTTCATCAAGGCGGGATTTTTCCGTGGCGAGAACTTCATCGCTGTCCGCCTTGAATTTTATGTCACGCACGGAAAGTCGGATTCCGGCAGGAGTTTCCTCAAAGACCATATTGTTTTTAGAATTTCCGTCAGGGCTTGTGCCGCTGCCTTTTGAAGAGGCGATTTTTTCCGAGAGGGAAGATTTTCCGCCTGTGCCACTTGTGCCTGTCGTGCCTTTTCCTGCTTTCGGCTTGTCATCGGCTTTTGCGATTCGGTTGAGGGCAAAAATCAGCTTGTCGCGGTCGATTGCAGGCGGATATTCGGTGAACATGGTAATCGTTCCTTTGAGATTTACTTGCGTTCCGTCGGTGTAGGTGAAAGTCTCATCAACATTGTCGCTGATAAGAATCGCCTCGCCTGTGCTCTGCCGCACGATTATGTCCGCTTTGTGGCCGCCTCTTGCCTGCCTGAGAGAGTCATCGCCCTTTGGGTCGCGGTCAAAATTTGAAAACCCGTAATTCGTCTGCCAAATCGCTTTTATTCTATATACATTCTCGCCCTTGTAGACTTCCGCTCCCTCAAAAGTGTAGCGAACCAAAATCGGAATCCGGGTGAAAATGCCTTTGTTCATAGGGTCAACAGCCCTCTCTCCCTCCCCTTTCCATGAATCGCCCGATTTTAGCTGCTCGGTGGTGTAAGAAGGAAAACTTCGGAATGTGGGATAGCCGTTATCGGAAATCATGGTCATTTTTCCGTCAGCAGAGATTTTAAAAACAGAAGGAATTGCATCATGAATGCCGGCCATCGTTGACTGGGAATTGCGGAGCGTCTCTTCCACGACAAAGAAATTGCCGTCATACCAGCGGTCTGATTTTGAAGAGCGGATTCCGTCAGGCGCATCGCTTCGGCTGATAAAAGAACGTACTTCACGGCTGGTAAGGCCAGAATATTTTCCGTTCACATAGCGGCGCAGATTGGTTCTCTCCACCATTTTATAGCTGGAGTCGCCTGAATAAGTCAGTTTCGTCTGAGAAAAAACAAAGGCCTGAAAAAACGAGATTATTCCGATAATAAGAGCAGATTTCTTCATGCTGAAATTATCGGCAGATTTGGGGCAGTATTGAAAAATCGTTCTAAATCGTTCATTATGAATAAAGGAGTTTTTATGTTGTATCCATTAATGACTTTGAATGATGGGACAGAAATCGTCCACTCAGAAATGAAAGAAGACGGTCGAGTTATTGTTAAAATTGAAACTCCTGATGAAAAAATCGGTTTCAAAAGCGCAGATTGCTGGCTCCCTGATTACAAATGGGAAAATATTGTCGGCTACTCGGCTGAAGAACAAAGATATTTAAAAAACCTTGTAGAATCAATGGCTCATCTGATTTTGGAATTCTCACAGACAGGCGGTTTCGAAAATGCCTCAAATTTTTAAATTCGGCTCATATAGAATCTATTTCTGGCTCAATGAAGGAAAACCTGTTGAACCCGTTCATGTCCATGTCTCACAAGGCACGCCTTCTGAAAATTCAACCAAAATTTGGATTACAAGCACGGGAAAATGTTCAGTTGCAAATAACAAGTCCAACATACCTGCAAAAACACTTGGAAATATCGTTCGTCTGCTTGAAAGCCAATACATGGAAATTCTTTCACTTTGGAAAGAAACTTTCGGTGAATTACGCTTCTACTGCTAAATTTACATTTCCACAGAATCGGCTTTTACATAATTGTAGGCGACATCTCCGTCAAGAAATGCGGTGACATACTTTCCCGTAACGGTGATTTCATCGCCTTCTTTTGGAACTTCTCCGCCAAAATCATATTTGAACTCGATTCCAGTCTGGCAGCAGGCAAGTGCATCCGTAATTATTACCGCATAAGCCGTCCCACCGTTTGCAGTGGGTGAATTCGGATACGCAGCAAATTTTCCTTTCATTCTGACGGTTTTTTCGTCATAAATTTCAGGTTCAGCCATCATGTTAAAGACTTCGGCATAGACCATATTCGCGTTCATTGATGAAAGATCGTAGTCGATTTTTGAGCCGTCAGAAGATGTGGCGGCACTGGCAGAAGTTGCATTGTTGGCGGCGACAGCGGCTTCTTCCATGGTGAGTGCATTTTCAGGAATGGCAAAGCTGGTCGCTACAGGAGCTTTTTCTTTGCAGGAAATAAAAAGCCACAGATTACACAGATTTACACAGATTAAAAAAATTTTTTTCAATTTTTAACTCCTTACTTTTCCCACGATGTAGAATATGATGAAGGCCAAAAGGTCGGCGGCTACTATTGTTGAGCCGACCGGAGTGCCAGCGGGTACGGAAATCAAAAGCCCCGTAAGAGCGCAAGTGACGCTGATGATGACAGAGCAAATTGTTACGCTCTTGAAACTTTTGAAGACCCTCATGGCCGAAAGAGCCGGAAAAATCACAAGGGCTGAAATCAAAAGTGAGCCGACTAAGTTCATGGCGAGGACGATAATCACGGCGATGATGATTGCAATCACGAGATTGTAGACAGAGGCATGAGTTCCCACGGCCTGGGCAAAGGCTTCGTCAAAAGTAACGGCGAAAATTTTGTTGTAAAAAACGATGAATGCGGCAATCACGGCAAGGGAAAGGCCGGCGCAGAGCCAGACTTCACCTTTTGTAAGGGTAAGAATCGAATAAGAGCCGAAAAGGGTGGAGCAGACATCACCGGAAAGATTGTTTGAGGGCTTGAAGATGTTCATAATCAGGTAGCCCAAAGCAAGGGAAGCCACACTAATCATGGCTACGGCGGCATCTCCCTGAATTTTGGTGTTTTTTCCAGTGCGGAGAAGCAAAATCGCGGCGATTACAGTGACCGGAAGCACGAGATACATATTATTGGAAAGATTGACCACGGCGGCAATTGACATAGCCCCGAAAGCCACATGGCTCAATCCGTCGCCGATAAAGCTGAATCGTTTGAGAACAAGGGTAACGCCCAGCAAGGAAGAGCAGAGAGCCACCAAAATACCGACGATAAAAGCCCGCTGCACGAAGGGAAAATTGAAGTGAAAGAAAGTGATTAAATCCTGTAACATCTGTCCTCCCAGATTATCGATTCAAGCCCGACAATGACACCGGCGTTCTTCCGATAATTTTTTTGATTTGTCCGTTGCAGTCCGGGCAAGTGGTTTTGTGGATGAACTCGGCCTTTGTTCCGAAGAAAATACTCTCGCCGATGTGAAGAACATGAGTTGCGTAGCGGAGGGCTGCTTCCACATCGTGGCTAATCATAATTATTGTGATTCCCTCTTTGTGAAGGCTTTCGATGAGGGCGTACATTTCTTCCTGAGCGGCTGGGTCAAGGGCAGAAACCGGCTCGTCCAAAAAGAGCATTTTCTGTGTGGCGCACAAGGCTCTGGCCAGTAAAACCCGCTGCTGCTGACCGCCTGAAAGTTCCCGGTAGCATTTTTTTGCAAGGTCGGTGATTCCCATTTTTGCCATGGCACGGGCGGCAAGGAGCCGTTCGCTTTTGATATAGAAAGGCCTGCGACCACAGCGAGACTGGCAGCCAGAAAGCACTATTTCACGCACGCTGGCAGGAAAATCTTTTTGAATCATGGTCTGCTGGGGAAGATAGCCGATTTCGTCTGCCAGGAGTCCGTCGCCCGTGGTGATTTTCCCGTCCAGAGGCTTAATCAGGTGGAGGATTGTCTTCATGAGAGTGGATTTTCCTGAGCCGTTCTCGCCCAAAATGCAGAGATAGTCCCCCGCATTCACCGAAAAAGAGAGATTTTTAACAATAACCTTAGAGTCATAGCCCAAGGTAAGATTTTCACAAGTCAACTGTGACAATTTTCTTCTCCATAATTCTATCCACAGATTTCCACCGATTTTCACAGATTTTCATATAAGAAAAATTATAATCTGTGTTCATCTGTGCCAATCTGTGGATTATTTTAATGCTTCCAGATTGCTTCGCATGATGTTCAGGTAGTCTGCGCCTTTTTTGGCTTGTTTCAGCGTGACAGACTGCATGGAATCCAGCGTTATGACCGGAAGCCCTTCCCGATTTGCGCTTGAAATGACAGTCCGGGCGATTTTTTTGTCTGCGCTTTCGGTTACGAAGACCGCCTTTGCGTCCAATTCCTGACATTTCTTTGCCAAGAAAGCGATTGTCTCAAAGCTGGCCTCGGTTTCGGCAGAGCATCCGGCAAAAGCCGCATAATATTTAATCCCGAATTCGTCGGTCAGGTAGCGGAAGGGGAAACGGTCACAGACGATGATGGTCTTTCCGCCGAATTCGTTGGCATAAGCCTCTTTGAGTGAAGAAAGAGCCTGAACATAGCTTACGAGATTTGCCATGTAGATTTGAGCGTTTACTTCGTCCTTTTCCATAAGTGCGCGGGCAATTTCGTTTGAAGATGCAATTGCATTGTTAAGGGAAAGCCAGACATGCTCATCGAATTCAGCTTCTTCATGATCATGATCGTGCTCATTTTCGTGTTCTGCCTGCATTCCTTCCACGACTTCTTCTTCTTTGACGAAGCCTTTTAGCACTTCCATAAGATTGATGACAATCTGATTTTCGTTCCCGGCATTTTTGAGGGCATCGCCCACCCATTGGTCAGACTCGCCGCCCACATAAATGAAAATGTCAGCCGTAGAGATTTTTACTATATCCTTTGCCGAGGGCTGATAAGAATGTAAGTCAACGCCGTCCTTTAAAAGCAACTCAACAGAGACATTATCGCTGCCTGCCGCAAGATTCCTAGCCCAGTCGTAAGCCGGGAAAACACTGGCAAGCACGGTGATTTTCTCCGCTTTCGAAGCCTGGGCCGAAGCCGATTTTTCACGACAGGAAACAAAGCCGAAGCAAGATAAAATCAAACACAGATTTACAAAGACTAAAAACAATTTTCTCATAAAATAAAACTCCAAATTATGCATTAAATCATGCATTCTGAATTATGCACTCTTTACAAACTCCATACAGGGTGGTCTCCCCTACGCTCACCTCAAAGCCGTCGCTGGATTCCAGCTCGTTTACCAGCCGCTCGGTTTGCGAGTGCTCCATGTGGAAGATTTTGCCGCATTTGGTGCAGGAAAGATGAATGTGATTTTTGCAGGAAGAATTGTCGCAAAACTGATAAAAAGACTCGTGACTCCCCGCCTTTGTGACCCGCTTGATTTTTTGCTCTGATTCAAGCTCGGCCAAATTGCGGTAGACGGAACTTTTGCTGATATTTTTGCCCGCCAGAGCCTGAGCGATTTCTTTGGCAGAAAAGGTTTTGTCGGGATTTTCGGTGAGAAAGGAGAGAAGAGCCGTCCTTTGCTCCGTGTTGTAAGTCATTTTAAATTCCTCTCACAAAATTCTTTGCAATTTAAGAATTGTTCCCAAATTATACAGATTGCCTGAAAAGTGTCAATATGGGAACGAGTCGCAAATTGAGAAAAATTTGATTTCTTATAATTATGTATTATAATTAAATCAGTATGCTATGTAAAAAAGATATTAAGCTGTTCTTTTTCGTAATCTTATGCATTTTTACTAATCTAGCGGGAAAGATTTTCGCAGCATCTTTTCATCTTCCTCTTTGGCTTGATTCTTTTGGAACGGTCGCAGCCTCATACACTTTGGGAACAATTCCCGGAGCTATAGTTGGAATCACCATGAATATTTTATATAGCATCAAAAACCCCTTGTCGGCAGCATATAGCCTGACCAGCATAGCCATAGCCATAATAATTGGCTTTTCCGCCCGTAAAAAATGGCTCTCGTCTTTTTACAAAACAATGAATATCAGTGTACTTCTTACGGTCTGCTCTGTTTTCGTTTCTGTATCAGTCAGCTGGTTTTTTGCAGACGGCATGACTAACAATATTTGGGGCGACGGAGTTATCCGCTACCTCGAAGAACAAGGACTTCCGGAACTTCCAAGTTCCATTTTGGGTCAGTTCTACCTCGATTTTCTCGACAAGGCCGTAACTCTTATTGCTCTTTATTTCGCCCTAAAAATCTGGAAAAAGCGAAATTTATTTCTCACAAAAAAGAATTTCATTTTTCTTATGCTTTTTCCACTGATTTTTTCTGCCAGTCAGAAATCCATCGCCGAACAAAAGGATTCAAATTTCAATGCCTATGTTCAAACCATATATTCAAACAATACAGGACTCCCTTGCGGAGAAGCAAATGACATTGCCCAAACTCCCAACGGCATTCTCTGGATCGGCACTTATGCGGGGCTTTACCGCTACAACGGAAGTGAATTCCGTTGCATGACAGATTTTAAGTCAGTACGAAGCATAAACTGTTTGTATGTGGACGAAGAAGGCCGCCTTTGGATTGGAACAAATGACAACGGACTCTCAATCTGCATCAACGGAAAAATCGTAAACACTCTGGACAGAAATAAAGGGCTTCCTTCAAATTCCGTTCGCAAAATCGTAAAGGGCGCAGACGGTTATTATTATGTGGGAACTTCTGTAGGAATCCTGGTTCTGGAACTCAACAGCGGGCTTAGAATCTGCAACATCATAAAAGAAGCGGGATACATAATGAGCTTAAGTGCCGATAACAACGGATTTGTAGCGGCAGTCAGTTCTGGGGGCAAACTCTTCATATTAAATGAAAGCGAAATCCGTTATTCGCAAGTTTTAGAAAGTGAAAAAGAAATTTACACCTGCTGTTCTTTCGGCAAAGACGGAATTCTGAATGTAGGAACCTCAAAAAATCATATTTACCGCTATAAAGTAGGTCAGGAATTTTCAGAACCCCAGGGCTTTAGCTCTACGGATAACCTCACATATCTCAAAACAATATACTTTGACAAGGATCGCATATTTGTCTGCGCTGACAACGGAATCGGCTACTACGACAACGAAAACAATTTTGTCATAATCGGGACTGGTAGATTCAACAATTCTATAGATAACATGTGCGTTGACTATCAGGGAAATTACTGGTTTACATCATCACGACAAGGTTTGATGAGACTTTCTGCCTCGGCTTTCACGAATTTGTACGCATCGAGCAATCTTCCTTCAAAAGTCGTAAATACCGTTACAAAATGGCAGGATTCTCTTTATATAGGAACGGACAAAGGCCTCGACATCATCAAAGACGGCAAAAAAATTCAAACGGAGCTTTCTTCTCAGCTCGCATCCGTTCGTATCCGCTGTATCAAGAAAGATTCAAACAATCACCTTTGGATTTGCACTTACGGCAGAGGCTTGCTGGAAGTCGAAGAAAACGGAAAAATCACGGTTTACGACAGTTCTTTGGGCAAAATCGGAAATTGGATGCGCGTCGTCATAGAATTGAGCAACGGAACGATGCTTGCCGCAGGTGAAAAGGGAATCTCTTTCATAAAAAACAAAAAAGTCACAAAACTTCTGAAATATGGCGAGAATCTGAGCAACGCTGTCATTTTAAGCCTCATGGAAATGCCTGATGGAACGATTCTCGCAGGCTCTGACGGAGACGGCCTAATCGTTATTCAAAATGAAGAAGTAAAGAGGATTTTCACGCAAACAGAAGGCCTCACAAGCGGAGTTATTTTAAGAACCGTGTGCGACCCAATAAATTCTGGCGTTTACATCATCACGAGCAACAGTCTTTGCTACATGGACAAAAGATTCTCTATCCGCGCCATCGAAAATTTTCCCTATTTCAACAACTATGACATTCAAATCGGCGCTGACGGAAAGTTATTTGTTCTCGGAAGCGCAGGTATTTATATCGTGAGCAGCTCTTCAATTCTATCTGCTGCGGACAAAATTCACTTCGACCTGCTTGACTCAAAAAGCGGCCTCACATCCTCACTTACGGCAAACGCCTGGAATTACATCGATGAAGAGGGAACTCTTTACCTTTCAACTGGAACTGGTGTATATAGCCTCGACACAAGCAATTATTCTTTTTCAAAACTTTCATACCGCATGATGGTATCTTCTGTCAAATTGGATTCTGTGACTTTCCCCATCGACCGTGACGAACCGCTTATTATCGGCAGAAACATAAGCAAAATCGAAATTTTCCCAGAAGTCATTAATTTTACTGTCCTTGACCCTCAAGTCGGTTATTGGCTCGAAGGCTTTGACCAAAAAGAAAACATTGTTTACCAAAGCGAACTCTCAAGCATAGTCTACACGAATCTTCCTTATGGAAGCTACTCTTTCCATCTTTCGGTGTTTGACAAAGACCAGAATATCCTTGAGGAAAGCTTTTATTCTTTCATAAAAGAAAAAGAAATTTACGATAACACTTATTTTAAAGTCTATCTGTTCCTTGTTGCTGTAATCGCAGTTGCATGGCTTACATTCCTTGCGGTTCGCAGTCAGTTGCAGCATCGTTTTGACTTGCAGAAAAAAGAAATTGAATTCGCAAGAGAACAAATTCGAATGGGAAACGAAACCATTCTTGCTATTGCAAAAACTGTCGATGCAAAAGACGAAAACACTTCACAACACTCAATGCGAGTCTCCGAATACTCAGTCATGATTGCTGAAGAGCTCGGATTTAAAAAAGCAGAATGTGAGAATCTGCGCAAAGCCGCCCTTCTTCACGACATTGGAAAAATCGGCATTCCTGACAGAATCTTAAATAAGCCTTCAAGACTTGACGATGACGAATATGAAATTATGAAAACTCATGTCACACGAGGCGCAGAAATCCTAAAAGGATTCACAATGATTGACCATGTAGACGAAGGCGCACGCTATCACCATGAAAGATGGGACGGAAGCGGTTATGCGGACGGCTTAAAAGGTGAGGAAATTCCTCTTTACGCGCGAATCATCGGAATTGCAGATGCCTTTGACGCAATGACGGCAAATCGTGTCTACCGAAAAAAACTGGATTTTGATTTTGTAGTTTCGGAAATCAAGCGATGCCGCGGAACACAGTTTGATCCAAAAATCGCAGACATCTTGCTGAGCCTTATCGACAAGGGCAAGATAGATGTTGAAGAGCTTTATAATGAATCAAAACACAAACAAGAAGGTAAGCAGTCATGAGAAGAGAAACAAAAATCACGGCATTTGCCTCATTCTTTTTCCTAGCCTTTTTCTTTCTTCATCAAGTCATGACAAAACCAACTGGACAACGAAGTGAAAAAATGAAGATCGGTTTCATTTATGATGGCGATGAAAGTATTCCTAACACAAACAATTTTATACGCTCTCAGCATTTGCTTGAGGAACAATACAATGACGAAATAAGCATAATCGTAAGGAACAATGTTTCCCCAGACCAAATCGAGGCGGCAATTGACGAAATGGCACGGGAAAAATGCTCAATTATCTTCACGACAAGTTACGCACATTCTATAGTAGCAAAAGAATGTGCCGAAAAATACCCGGAAATTCAAATCTGTCAGGCCACTGGCGACAATGCACAGGAAGAGCCTTTCATCAGCAATTACCACACTTTTATGGGTGAAATTTATCAGGGGCGCTACATTTCAGGAATCGTCGCAGGCATGAAGCTCAAAGAATTAATCGAAAACGGCGTTATCACCGCTGAGCAGGCAAAACTCGGATATGTAGGTTCCTATCCATTCCCGGAAGTTATTTCTGGTTACACGGCATTCTTGCTTGGAGCGCGCTCTATAGTTCCCTCTACGACAATGACAGTCATTTATTCATACACCTGGAGCTCGTTCTCACAAGAAAAGGCTTGTGCTGAGCATCTCATAAACAATGGTTGCATCATCATTTCACAACATTCCGATACAGTCGGGCCAGCCGTTGCCTGTGAAGCAGCCTTTGAAAAAAATATTTTCCATATCGGTTACAATCAAAATATGATAGATATAGCTCCCATGACTTCTCTCATGAGCACACGAATTAACTGGACTCCATATATCACAGGAGCAGTCGAAGCAGTCCTCAACAAAAAAAGCATTGAAAAAACTGTAAAAGGCCATGTTCACGGAAATGATGTAGGCGCAGGAATCGACTTAAATTGGGTTCAGATTCTCGAATTAAATTCAATTATCACCGCAAAAGGTACGGAAGAACAAATCGCAAAAGCAATTCAAAATTTCAAACGCGGAAAGACCAATGTATATGTTGGAGACTACATCGGCGTCAACCCCTATGATGAAAACGATATTTATGATTTAAGGAAAGGCTTCAAGGAAAACGCAAATTCTTCCGCACCGTCATTCAATTATGTTCTAAAAGATGTAATAAAAGTAGACGAAATTTCATTGTTCCAAAATTAATTCTGTATTATTATATTTCAGATTAATTTCACAATTTAAGGACTCATAATGAAATATACAAAATTCTTTTCAGCATTTTCAGTTTTATTAATTTCGTTTGCCGTATGTTCTTGCGGGAGCAAAACTTATTCCTTAAAAGACGGCACATTTTCTGGAGAAGGCGAAGGCCGAAACGGAACTGTAGAAGTTTCCGTCACTATAACAGGCGGCAAAGTTACCAATGCGGAAATATTAAACGAAAAGGAAACTGACGGAATCGCAGACAACGCAAAAATTCAAATTATCAATCAGTTTATTGAAGAAGGTAACACAAAAAATATAGATGTTGTTTCTGGTGCGACTATAACTTCCAATGCCCTGCTAGACGCACTCGACGCCGCTCTCGCAAAATCAAAAAACGAAAATCCTATCGAAACAAGCTACTCTGATACAGAATGTGATATTGCAATTATAGGAGCAGGAGGAGCAGGCCTTACAGCAGCAACAGAAGCAGCAAGCAAGGGGGCAAAAGTAATCGTCCTTGAAAAAATGAATTTTGTCGGAGGAAATTCAAATTTCTCAACAGGTGGAATCAATGCCGCTTACACAAAAGAACAGGAAAGACTCGGAATAAAAGATTCAAAAGAAGTTTTTTTTAACGACACGATGAAAGGCGGTAAATTCCTGAATGACCCTGATCTTGTTCACAAACTTGTCGATGAGTCTGCCGGAATTATCGAATGGCTTCAGTCTCCGCTTATTGGAGCTGATTTAAGTGATGTCGGCATGTTCGGTGGCGCAACAAACAAGCGAATTCATCGTCCGAAAGGCGGAAGTGCTATTGGAGCACACCTTGTTCCCCTTCTTCACAAAGCTGCTTTAGCACAGGGAGCAGATATCCGACTCAAAAACAAGGTTATAGATATTATTGAAGAAAACGGCAATCCTTGCGGAGTGCGAGTTTCTTACGCTGGCGGTGAATACACAGTCCGAGCAAAAGCCATAATCATTGCCACAGGCGGATTTGGCGCAAATCCTAACTTGGTGGTTTTTTATCAGGCTGCTCTTGAAGGTTTTGGCACAACTAATCAGAGGGGGGCAACAGGTGACGCTTTTCCAATGGTCGAAAAATTCAATGCTGAGCTTGTTCAAATGGAGCAAATTCAAACACATCCTACCGTCGTAAAAGGTACCGGTATTATGATAACAGAAGCAATTCGAGGAAACGGAGCAATTCTCGTAAACAAGGCAGGAAGGCGATTTGTTAATGAGATTGAAACCCGCGATATAGTCTCTGCGGCAATTCTCAAGTGTCCAGAAAAATCTGCTTTCATTATTTTTGACCAAAAAATCCGAGAATCATTAAAAGCCGTTGAAGATTATGCAAAACAAGGTTTGCTTACAGAAGGAAACACTCTCAGAGAAGTTGCTGAAAAAACTCAAATCGATGCAGTCGCGCTAGAATACACGATTCAAGAATATAACCGATTCGTTGAGCAAAAAAAAGATGGGGACTTCGGTCGAAATCCGAGTAGCATGGAAAGACCAATTTCACAAGGTCCCTTCTATGCGATTGAAGTTGAACCGGCTGTTCATCACACAATGGGTGGTCTCAAAATCAACACAAAGGCAGAGGTTATTAACAAGAGCGGACAGTCGATTCCGGGCTTGTTTGCAGCAGGGGAAGTAACTGGCGGAATCCACGGAGCAAACCGCTTAGGCGGAAATGCCGTCGCGGACTACTGTATTTTCGGTAAAATCGCCGCTGACAGTGCAATCGAATATGTAAAATCAGCGCAATAGCGTTAGAACTTCTCTTCGCCACCATCTTTCCATGAACAAGGACGGCGTTTCCAATCTCGCGGTCTGTCCAATGCAGGGCGTGATGACCGTGAGATTTTCTTTTTCTGCGGCAAGCAAAAAGCGCTCCACCGGGTCGTCCCAACCGTGGCGGGAAAGAACAATCGCTCCCCAGTGAATTGGCTGCACGACTTTCGCCCCCAAAATTTTTGCGGCATGAGCCGACTGCTCCGGAAACATGTGCACTTTCGGCCACTGCACATCGTACTGGCCGCATTCCATAAGGGCAAAATCAAAATCTCCGTACTTTTCGTGAATTTTCTCGAAATGCGGGGCAAATCCTGAATCTCCGTTTTCAAAAATCTTGTGATAATCGTCTTTTAAAACCCAGCTGCACCAAAGGGTCGTCATGTTGTCAACGAGTTTGCGGCCAGAAAAATGCTGTGAAGGCGTACAGGCAATCGTAAGCCCGTTGATTTCTGTTTCTTCCCACCATGCCATGTTCGTGATTTTTTCGGCCTTTACTTTCCAGCGTTTGAGGTGATTTTCAACGCCTAAGGGCACGATATACTGTTTGACTTTCGGATCGATTTGGCAAATCACATCGTAATCCAAGTGGTCATAATGGTCGTGGGAAAGAATCAAAATGTCGATTTCAGGCAATTGGGCAACGCTTACCGGCGGATGAGAGAAACGCTTGCTTCCAACCCAGCTGACCGGGGAAATCATCTCTGAGAAAACCGGGTCAATCAAAATATTCATGCCGTGCATTTGAAGCAAAAGTGAAGAGTGCCCGAACCAGGTGACGCGGAATTCCTCAAGAGGCAGGCGGTTTTCTGGGTCAGAAAGATAATCCGGCATCTTCGTAGGAAATTCAAAATCAGGGCGTGGCTGCCGTTTTGAGAAAGTAAGGGGGTCTGGAGCAGCGTTTTTGTCCATTACGGCAGAAAAATCTTCTTCATTGTGGAATTTTTTCCCGTCAAAATTGGCGGCTCGCTCGGCGTAATTCTTTCGGTCAGCCTTGCTGGCTTTACCGCCAAAAGGCTTCCATGCTTTTAAGAAAACAATGGCAAAAAGGGACACGACCGCAATGACGCCGACAATAACAATTCCAATAATTGCAAGAAAATGAAGTAATTTTTTCATAAGCTAAATATAATAGAAAATTTTGATTGAAGACAAGGGAAAAGAAAAAAATACCGGGTATCTTGAAGAAACAGTCAAAATTTCAAGACCCCGGTATCATTGGATGTTGCATCTCTACCTACAGCACCCGATAAACTCAACTCCACCGAAATCACTAAAAGCAATTTCTTAAAGAGGTACTAAAATAGTTAGGTATAGCTAACTTTCATATTCATTAAAGCATTTTATCTTTTTTTTGTCAACAACTTTTGTTAGCTTTATGCAACTTTTTTCAGGATTTTTTTTAGTTTTTATCGACCCAGATTTGAATTCCCTTTACTACATCGGCATCAATTTGATGCTCAACGCGGCAGGCATTCTCTTCGCACTGATCTTCTGGAAGCCCGGTGATTTTCTGCAAGAAAACCGTGAGCAATTTGTGGCGATTGTAAATATCTTCGGCCTTTGCCTTGCCTTTTTCGGTGAGTTTGAGCATGTTTCCCATGCCGAATTCAACAAAGCCGTCTTTTTCGAGCAAGCCCATTGCCCGGCTGACACTGGGGCGCGAAACAGCCAGTTTATTTGCCACATCTACGGAGCGAACAAATCCGTTTTCTAACTGTAATCTTAATATTGCTTCGAGGTAATCTTCGCCCGACTCGTACATAAAATCCTCCAAAAAAGACAGTTAGCTTATTATAACCGAGAATCTGTTTTCGTGCAAACTTTATCTCAAATCGCCGGCTGCGTCGAAACAGCGGTCACCGATTTTCTCGATTTGGCGGATAATGTCCATGTACAAAAGCTCTGAGCGGACGTCCCCGCCAGTCTCAAGGCGGCTTCGGGCAAGTTTACGAAGGGCGATTCTCTCATCGTCAATCTGCTGCTCAAGCTCGCTGGCAAACTGGAACTGTTCCGGGGTAAGCCGCTGGATTTTTGACACATTCTTGTAGATGAAGAACATAAGCTGTCGGGCAAGCTCAAAGTAAGGGAGCAAGCGATCGAAATCTTCTTTGTTGAACTTCATTTCCTTTTCGATTGCCTTTTTAAGCTGGTAAGCGATATTGAGACAACCATCGGCCATAGCTTCCATTTCGGAGATAAGCTGCATCATAAGAGCGGCATTGTCTTTTGCCTCATCGCTCAAGTGCAAGTGGGTACAACGGACAAGATACTGGGTAAGTTGCTCGTTCATCTGGTCGCAATAATCTTCGGTTTTGACGATTTCCTCGTAGCCGCCAGTGACAAAATCAGAATTGAAATTTGAGAATCCTGCCTGCAACTCATCGAACATCTGGGCAACCTTATCGGAAAAGAGCTTGACTTCACTCTGAGCCCGGAAAACACAACCTTCAGGAGACTCAATAGCCATGCGCTCGTTGAATTCAAGCTTGTAGACCGTGCCTTCAGGAATTTTATCGTCTTTAATAAGAATACTGACGAATTTTGAAATCTGATTGACGAAAGGAATAAAAATCACCGTACCCATGACTTTGAAAGCCGTGTTAAGCATAGCGATTCGGAAAACGATGTTGTGACCCGGCGAGACGAATTCCACAAAACTCATGAAAGGATTGAAGAAAATAAGGGCGATAATAACCGTAGCCACATTGAAAAGAACATGAACTGCCGCCGTGCGCTTTGCGTTTGCGTTGGCACCGATAGCCGCAAGAATCGCGTCCACTGTTGAGCCTACCGAGCTTCCGATAATCATTACCGCGCCGAAGCGCCAGAATTCATTGAGTTCCTCGATACTTGCATTTCCTTCTTTTGACATTGCCACTGCCATACCGATGACGATGGCCGACATTGCGGAAGAAGAGTGAATAAGGGCGGTAAGAAAGATTCCGATGAAAAGACCGATGACATAGCTGATTGCGCCAAAACCGTTCACGGCATCGATAAAATGAATGACAAAGGATTTAACATCTGGAACGGCGAAAAAGTCTGAAAGTCCGCCGAGACCAAAAAAGAGAAGACCGAAGCCCATAATAGCGAGCCATAAGCCTTCTCTTGATTTTAAGCGTTTGAGAATGTAAAGAAGATAGCCAAGACCGAAAATTGGAACAGCATAGTCCTTGATTTCAAAACTAGAGCCCAAAGCGACAATCCAGCCCGTGACCGTAGTACCGATGTTGGCACCGAAGATAACGCCGATTGCCTGAGTGACCGAAACAAGCCCCGCGTTTACGAAGCTGACCAGCATAACCGTAGTTGCGCCCGAAGACTGGATAATCATGGTGAGGATACAGCCTGTAAGAAGCCCCACGAAGCGATTTCCTGTCATAAAAGCAAGGGCAGCCTGCAACTTTTGACCCGCGCTCTTTTGGATTCCGTCACTCATAAGTTTCATGCCGTAAAGCAAGAAACACAAACTACCAGCAAAATTGATTAGGTTCAGTATCATCTCTTTATCTCGCTATTCGGTCATTTGGCGTGCGACAGTTCTTCCAGCAATAGAAAGAATCAATTCACTGTCCTTCTGCGCAATGTAAGGAATGGTGACCAAGCCGCCCGTATGTTTTATAGTAATAATCTGATTGTGTATTCCGTCTTTTGAAGATTCAAGCGTCATCTCAACGGCATAGGGATAATTCGGAAGATTTGCCGTGAATAAGCCCATAACATTGTCATCTTTTTGTTTTTTGGGAAGGGCAATTTCTGCCGTTACCCGCGTATAATTCGGAACATACTGATTTGAAAGTTCCTGCTGACTTGTAACCGTGCCTTCCTTTTCGTTATCGCCAGCAATATGACTTGTAAAGTCGAAAACAATTTTTGAAGAAGCCATAGTCTGGAGCAATTTCGCAATATCAAGACCTGTGATTTTCGGGACTCGCGTATTTTCAAATTCTGGACCCCGGCTGACAATCAACTTTACTGTAACGGGACTTGAAATAATCGTGCCTTCAGGCGGATCCTGAGCAAGAATTGTTCCGGCATCACTCTGATCAGACTTATAAGAGGGCTCTGCTAGTACGATAAGAGGCTTGCTTGAGCCAGTGAACATAGTCTGCAAGTTGATTTTGACATTATCGTAATTTTGACCAATGTAATTTTCTACATGATCAAGAATGGTACCTCGGCTGACAGTGAGTGTGATTCTTCGCCCTGCCTTTACAATTGAGCCACCCTCTGGATTTTGTGCGAGGATTTTACCCGCATCGTCAGGATTGTCTGTGTATTTGAGCTGGATTTTTGGATAAAGCTCTTTGACCTGCATTTCAAGGAGAGCCGTTGTAAGTTCCTTTCCTTCCACATTTGGAACCATAACCTGCTCTGCTTCCCGAACTGTAGCAAAAAAAGTAATCCAACAGATTGAGAACATGAGTACAAGAGCGATAATTACCACCAGCAAAAATGGCTTTCTATTCTCATTGATTGCAGAAACTGTTTTTATTCCTTCGCTTTTAAGATTTTCCGCAAGTTCTTTGGGCTTAAGATTCTTAATTTTCATTTCTTTTAGTCCGTCTTTTGTTCATAAAAAGTTCCTATTACTCTAATATAGAACCAACAAAATTTCTAGCACCATTGAGAAAAGACTTGTAATCCATGGCCTTTTTTTTCTCCTGCTGCAATTCCGTCACCACGAGAGTTGAGCCGCCGCCACAGGCAATTTCGATTCCCACGGCCTTTCGGTAAGGAAGAACCGTGCCCGGCTTTTCGGAAGATTCTGCATCTCCGATTTTTGCTTTAAGAATCGTGACCCGAACACCGTTAAAGGAAGAAAAACAAAGTGGATAGGGCGTGAATGCCCGGATTTTTCGCTCAATTAGCTCTGCACTTTCATTCCAGTCGATTTTTCCGTCATCTTTTTTGAGGAATTCCGTGTAACTTGTTTCGCCAGACTGCTTTTTTCCGACAAGTTCTGAATCAGAATTGGAAATTTCCTTGAGGACTTTTTTGAGAAGTTTTACTCCCGCGTCCGTGACTGCGCTTGATTTGCCATCGCCGTCCATCAGAGAAAGAGTTGTTTCGCTGCCGTCCAAAGGAATTTCTGTTTGTGCGAGAATGTCGCCTTCGTCAGTTGCCAGAGCCAGCTTTTGCACAGTGACTCCAAGACTTTTATCGCCATTGAGAAGAGCCGCCGGAACCGGAGTACAGCCGCGGTATTTTGGAAGGGCACTTGGATGCAGGTTGATTCCGCCCAAAGGGAAAAGAGCGAGAAATTTCGGCCCGAAAATGCGGCCGTAATCAAAAGAGACGAGCAAATCCGCGCCCAATGGAGAAATTGAATCCCTGGCCTCGCTCATAAGGTGGTCAAATTCAAAGACAGGAATATTATTTTCCCGCGCCACCACAGCGACTTCCGTGGGAATCAGCTCAGAGTGTCGGCCCCGGCTTGCAGGAGGATTTGTAAGGACTCCCGCAATCTGAAATCCGCATTCTTTTTGAACGGCGATGAGATTTTTCAGAACGATACTAGAGGCAAGGGGTGAGCCTGCGTAAATGATTTTTAAACTTTGCATGGGCTTTTATTTTGAAGCCTTTTTTGCTTCTTTTGCGGCAATTTTAGCTGCGATTTTTGCGGCTTTTTTAGCTTTTTCGGCTTCTTTTTTAGCGGAACGCTCCAGGCGTTTTTTCATTTTTTCGGTGATTTCAGCGGCAATCTGAGGGTCACCACGGTCAATATAAACGATTCCTTCAAGATGGTCGTACTCGTGCTGTATGATTCGAGCTAAAAGTCCGTCTGCTTCAAGGGTGAAGGGCTTTCCGTTTTCGTTGAGAGCCTGAACCGTAACTTTTGACGGGCGTTTAATCGTTTCGTTAAAACCTGGCAAAGAAAGGCAGCCTTCGTCATAATCGCACAAATCATTGCTTGTGGCGACAATCTGAGGATTTACGAAAACCCGGCGCACTTCATCGTCAGAAATGATTACGAAATAACGGCGGGAATCTCCGATTTGAGGAGCGGCCAAACCAACGCCGTCTGCCTCCAGCATAGTCTCAAACATTTCGTTGAATGTCTCGCGGAGAGAATCATTGATTTCATCTTCCTTAACCGGAAGAGCCTTTTTTCTTAAAACTTCTTCGCCTAATTTGTAAATTTTCATAATATTCTCCAATTCCTCTTTCTGAATCTTACAATCTGATTCGTGCTGCCCGCGCGTGACCGGCCAGTCCTTCCGCATCTCCAAGAACGCCTGAAGCCTCTGCCGAAGCCACCGCGCCCTTTGAGCCGGGGATTGTGCGCAAAGTAGTTACGGTCTTCAAGAAGACTCGGACGCTCAAACCGCCGGTGAATCGCGCGCTTCCGCTGGTTGGCAAAGTGTGATTGAGGCCGGCCGCATAGTCGCCGAAAACTTCCGCGCTTCCGTGACCGATGAAAAGGGAGCCGTAATTGTGGACGAGGGAAGCGATTTTATCCCGCACCGCTCCCTCTTCCATGGCAAGCTCCAGATGCTCAGGGGCTTTTTTGTTGGCACATTCAGCCGCCTCTTCAAGATTTTTACAGATGATGATTCTTCCGCAATTTTTTATGCTCTGCTTTGCCGTTGCCTTTGTGGGAAGCGTGGCAAGCTGTTTTTCGATTTCTTCTGCCACGGCCTTTGCCAATGCTTCTGAATCAGTGGCCATGACCGGCTGGGCTACAATGTCGTGCTCTGCCTGAGCCAAAAGGTCAGCGGCAACCCAAGAAGGATTCGCCGATTTGTCCGCGATGATGAAGACTTCTGTGGGGCCTGCCACCATATCGATTCCGACAGTGCCGTAAACCAGCTTTTTTGCCTCTGCGACGAATTTATTGCCGGGGCCTACGATTACATCAGTGCGGGGAATTGACTGAGTTCCGAAAGCCATCGCTCCGATTGCCTGAGCTCCTCCGCAAGCAAAAGCTTTTGTTACGCCGCAAATGTAAGCCGCCGCCATAATATTTTCGTCAGCATAGGGTTTTCCGCCAAGGAAAGGCTTTCCGGGAATGCCAGTGCCAGCTTTTTCGGCGGCAGCCTTGTCCTCCGGGTGAACACGGGGCGGTGTGCAGAGAATTACTTCCTTAACGCCTGCCGCCACCGCCGGAGTAATGGTCATCACAACGGTCGAAACGAGAGGAAAGCGGCCAGCCGGAACATAAACGCCCGCACGGTCAACAGGGATATTTTTCTGCCCCGTAAAAACGCCCTCGGTAAGCTCAACTTCAAAATCATCAAAAGACTCACGCTGTTTTTTTGCAAAGCGAAGGGCCAAATCGTGAGAATATTCAATCGCCTTGTAAAGCTCAGGATTTTCCCTCTGCATTTTTTCAGCAGCCGACTTTAGCTCAGACTGCGGGATTTCAAGGGAAGAAGGCGCCGACACATCGAATTTTGCACCGTACTCAGATAAAGCCGCGTCTCCCCGATTTTTAACATCGGAAAGCACATCTTTTACAATATCAATAGAAGCACCGAAATCACGGCCTGTAAAGAATTCCGGCTCAATTTCAGCGTAGGACTGTATTTTTATCATAGGAATAATATAGCGAATTTTAGCGGAGATTACTAGCAAATTCTCTGCCGTTCAATTTCTTCGACAAGGGCAGTGACTAATTTTTTCTCGTTTTCGGTCATTGCTGAAAGTTTTTTGGCGAGAATTCGCACATCTGACGAATAGCGTTCTTCCGGGCTGAGCGAAGACTTTTTATCCGTGCCTGTAACTAAAAATTCCACGGAAACGCCCAAAGCATCGGCGATTTTTACGGCTATGTCTGCGGGAGGCGTACTGCTTTTTTCCCGCAGATAATTGTCCAGAGTCCTTTTATTTATTCCTGTTTTGGCAGAAAGCTCTTTTACCAGAATACCGCGGAAAACTAATTCAGATTTTAGATTCTCTCTAAAACTCATATTTTCATAATACGCTAAAGTGCGTAATATCTGATTGAACGATTGTTAAATCTGTGTTACCCTTATAACAGATTGTTATATTTAAGTAATATTCAGACATATTACGCAAATTATAACAAAAAGGAGTTTTATATGAAAAAATTGATTACGACTTTGGCTGTGGGAGCACTGCTGCTTTCAAGCTCTTTCGCACAACTCTCACAAATGTCTTTCGGTGTCCGTGGTTCACTGGGTGTCAGCGACATGACTATTGCAGATGACATAAAACGAGGACTGGGAAATTCTGTCGCAAGTGAGCTTTCTTCTATAACAGGAAATCCTGCTTCATATTCTGTCGATAACAAAACGATTTTGTGCGGCGGTTTTGCACTTTGGGGCAACTACAGTTTTGAAAAAATTCCAGCCCTCGGTTTACAGGCAGAATTAGGATTTTTATTCAATAACGGTACAGAACTGACGATAGAATCAAAATCCAGCGGAGTAAAAATGGAAGTTAAAGACAAGATTACTTATACCACCATGGAACTTCCTTTCCTCGTGACATACACGGTCAATAAAGGCGGCTTTTTTGAATTTATCCCGCAGGCAGGATTTTACCTTTCATTCCCAATTGGAAAGATAAAGCAGGAAATTGATGTGACAGCAAAATATAATGGAAATACACTTGCTAGCAAGTCAGGAAGTTCAAAAGACAAAATCGACAATGCCTGCATTTTCGGAACGGCCTTCGGCGCAGATTTCGCCTTCAACTTCAATAAAACTTCCGCACTTTTGCTGAATGCCCGCTACATGATTGACTTAGGCGAGCTGAAATCTGACGGCGATAAAGTCGGCACAAGAAAAGTTTTCTTAATGTCAGCCGGCTACAGATACACTTTCCACTAATTCCCCTCATAAAAAACACCGGACAAGCCATGTGCCCGTCCGGTACCAATTTTTCACTGCAAAATTATGAATTATGCATTAATTAAAGCGTCGGATATTTTGCAAAGTATTTCTTTGTTTCTTCTGCAACGACTCCGCTCAAAACAATCAGCGAGACACAGTTTGGAATTGCCATGAGTCCGTTTGTGATGTCGGCAATTGTGAATACAGCGTTAACTGTGAAGTAGGGGCCGATTGCGATTGCGGCGATGTAAACCAGGCGATAGATGAAGACCAGCTTCATGCGGCCATTGGTGAGATATTCCAAGCACTTTTCTGAGTAGTAGTCCCAGCCCAAAATCGTGGTGAATGCGAAGAATGCCAAGCAGAGCATGAGAAGGAACTGAACAGAAACGCCGTCGCCGCCCAAGTCGAACGAGAGGGCTGCCGCCGTAAGCTGAACGCCTTTCAAGTCTGTTGCATTGAAAGATGGATTACAAAGAGCGATGACGATTGCCAAACCTGTCATTGTGCAAACAATGAGCGTGTCGATGATTGTTCCCGTCATGTTTACCAGGCCCTGCTCTACAGGCTCGTTTGTCTGAACCGGAGCCGCAGCGATTGGAGCAGAACCCAAGCCCGCCTCGTTTGAGAAAATTCCTCGTGCGATACCTTTCTGCATTGACTCGGTGATTTGCTTGATTGTCCAGCCGATTGCTCCGCCTGCCACTGCCTTGAAACCGAATGCTGATTTGAAGATGAGGGCGAAGGCGGCCGGAACTTTTGTCGCGTTCATGAGAATTACTGAAAGTCCCAGGAATACATAGATGATTGCCATTGCTGGAACGACTTTTTCTGCAACTTTTGAAATTCGTTTGAGCCCGCCCAAGATTACAAGAGCCGCACAGATTGTGACAACTGCGCCGCCGATAACCGTGGCCCAAGTGTATGAGTTTTCGCCGATTGTGAAAGCGATGTTTGCGTTTTTCGGGTCAAATGCCATGTTGACGGCAGATGTGATTCCGTTGATTTGGGTCATTGTACCGATACCCAAGAGACCTGCAAGAACGCCAAAAACAGCGAAGAGAATCGCAAGCCACTTCCAGCTTTTTCCCATGCCCTTTTCGATTGTGTAGAATGGGCCGCCCAAGACATGACCGTCTTCTTTTACTTCACGGTATTTGATTGCAAGCATACACTCAGCGAATTTTGTCGCCGTTCCCAAAATTGCCGCAATCCACATCCAGAAGAGAGCGCCAGGACCGCCGGCAGCGATAGCCGTTGCGACACCGACAATGTTACCTGTACCGATAGTTGCAGAAAGTGCAGTACAAAGGGCAGAAAAACCTGAAAGCTCACCGTGACCTTCATTCTCTTTGAAAATTGAGCGGAAAGCCCGGCCGAGTTTTGTAAACTGTAATCCGCGGGCACGAATCGTCAAAACTAAGCCCGTAGCCAAGATTAGAACGATGGTAGGAATTCCCCAGACAACATCGTCGATTAAGTTAAGGATTTGGTCAAACATTTTTAAATCCCCGTTTAAAAAGAAAATAGAGTTTGCCACATTCAAAAAGAATGAAACAAACTCTCCAAAGAGTAGGATTGGAACTTCTTTCGCCCTGTCCTTTGTGCCTGAGATATCGATTGTAATAATCTTAACCCTTCGGCGCCCCACTCCATCGTGAGGACTCTCCAGAGAACCCTTGCCTGCCCCACAAGCAAACAAGGGCTTATATAGAATATCGGAAAGAAGTTTTTCTGACTATAGAAAAAATCTATCGCAGATCCGGTGTTCTTATGAGGCGGACAAGCCGCCTCGTCCTGCAAGGAAGTTATTTAACTTCGCCAGACTGCTAACGCAGATCTGGCGTGCGGATCCAATCTTGGTCGGTGTAGGTGCGGTTTTCGCCGCCCATGCTCCAGATGAAGGTGTAGTTGCTTGTACCGCAGCCTGAGTGGATTGACCAGCTTGGGTTGATTACGGCCTCGTTGTTGTGCATTACGAGGTGGCGGGTCTGCTGGGGTTCGCCCATGATGTGGAAAACAACCTGATCTTCTGGGAAGTCGAAGTAGAAGTAGACTTCCATGCGTCGCTCGTGAGTGTGAGCCGGCATTGTGTTCCAGACAGAGCCTGTCTCCAAGTGAGTCATGCCCATTGAAAGCTGGCAGGTGTCCAGGACTGACGGGTGAATGTACTGGTTGATTGTGCGGTCGTTAGATTCTGCGGCGCTTCCCATGTGAATATGGTTTGCCTGCTCGTAAGTGATGATGCGGCTTGGGTAAGTGCAGTGAGCCGGAGTTGAGTTCATGTAGAACTTAGCCGGATTTTTTGCGTCTTTTGAAGCAAGCGTGACTTCTTTTGTGCCTGCTCCCAAGTAAAGTGCGTCGTAGTGCTTGATTTCGTAAGTTTTGCCGTCTGCAACGACAACTCCGTCGCCGCCGATGTTAATCATGCCAAGCTCTCGTCTCTGCAAGAAGAAGTCAACGCCGAAATCTTTCATTGCGTCGATGTTTTTGTCAAGGCGGATTGTCTCGTCTGTCGGCATTGCGCCCAATGTGACGATTCGGTCGATGTGGCTGTAAACAGCTGTGACATCATTTTTGATGAAAATGTTCTGGATGAGGAATTCCTCACGCATTTCTTCGGTAGTCATTCTTTTGAACGGCTCTTTTCCTGTTGAATAACGAATATCCATTTTTAGTACCCTAATTTTTAGTTTTTTGAAGATGAATCTTTATTAAGAGATTCTTTTACATCATTTTTAAAATTCTGGGCTGCATTTTTAATTTCTTTTCCTGCAGCTTTTGCAGCCTCACCGATTTCTTTACCAGTTTCTTTTGCAGAATCCCCTACTGTTTTTCCAGCTTCTTTTGTAACCTCAACAGCATTTTTTGTAGATTCTTTTACATCCTTTGCCGCTGCCTCAAGTTTTTCTTCTGATTCTGACTTTGTGCGCTCGGTTGTTTCCGTAGTCTCATTTGAAGACGAATCCTTTTTTCCTGAAGCAAACAGGGATGTTGAACCAAGAATTGCAACAACAGTAACCAATGCCAAAAGTTTTTTCATAGCTTATACTCCTATATATCTTGTTATACCAAAAAAAAAATTTTTTTTCTATCATTATTTACGACATCTCATAAAAAGAATACACTTAACCATTATGAAAATTATCAGCGGAAATGAACTTACAATAGAAGATGTATGCGATGTCGCTTACAAAAATGAAGAAGTCGCACTTCCCACAGACGAAAAATTCTGGGATACATTAAAAAAATCACGAAAATTTTTAATGGACTATATTGCAACTGGCGTTCCGACTTACGGAGTCACCACGGATTTTGGCGATTCCTGCCACAATCAGATTAGCGTGGAAAAAGCCGGAGAGTTGCAGCGGGTCATTTGCGCTTATCATGGAATCGGACTGGGGCCAAAATTTGACCACGAGACAGGCCGGGCTGTAGTTCTTGCACGCCTGAACGGAAATGTAAAGGGCGGTCATTCAGCCATTCGGCCGGAACTTGCTCGCATGATGGTCACTCTTTTGAACAAAGACATCATCCCGGTAATTCCCCAGCTAGGCTCTGTGGGTGCTTCTGGAGACCTCACTCCACTTTCTTACCTTGCGGCGGTCATTATGGGGCAGCGGGATGTTTACTATAAAGGAAAAATTGTTCCTGCAGCCGAGGCTTTCAAGGCAGAGGGAATCGAGCCGCTTCCCATCGAGGCAAAAGAAGGCCTGGCTTTAATGAACGGCACTTCCGTAATGACGGCGGTGGCTTCCCTTGCCTGGAAAAAAGCCCAGCGTCTGGCCAATATCTCTGACTTCCTCACGGCGGTCACATCAGAAATCACTCGCGGCAAGGACACTCCTTTCGTCACGAAGGTAAGCCAGATTAAAAATCACCGGGGACAGATGGAATCGGCGGTTTATGTCCACAATATCATCACGGAGTCAAAGCGGGTCTGGAAATACGAGGACTTTTTAAAAAATCAGATTGAAAAGCTTGACGGAAAAGGCTTTGTCGCCCAGCAGAATAAAATTCAGGACAGATATTCAATCCGCTGCGCCCCACAGATTACCGGCGTTTACAGGGACACCCTTCGTTTTGCAAGGGAAATGATTACTGAAGAGCTGAACAGCGCAAATGACAATCCCCTCGTTGACATCGATGCAGAGCGTCTTTATAACACGGGAAATTTCTACGGCGGTCACATTTGCGCAGCCTGTGACTACATGAGGACGGCTCTTGCCAACATAGCGGATTTAAGCGACAAGCAGGCAGAAATTATCATCGACGGAAAATTCAACGGCCTTACCGAAAACCTTATTCCTTTTACTCCGGCTGACCACCCTCGCGCAGGACTTCGGCTCGGATTTAAAGCCGCCCAAATTACAATCAGCGCAATCCGCGGAGAGGTTGCGACCTATTGTTTTCCGGTTTCCCTTACCTCGGCTCCGACAGAAGCCCTCAATCAGGACAAAGTTTCAATGGGAACGATTTCAGCACGAAAATTCACCGAGCAGATTGAGCTTGTTTTCTTGCAGTTCGCGACTCACTTGCTGGCCGCAATGCAGGCAGTGGATTTGGCTGGAAAAGAAGATTTCGCCCCCTTCACGCAGAAAGTGCATGAGGAAGTTCGAAAGATGAGTGCATTTGTTGAGGACGACCGCCCTCTGGATAAAGAGGCAACGGCCGTCGCAGAATGGCTTAAAAAAACAGATTTATTTGCGTAACTTACGCGATTGCAGCTTTCATTTCTGAAAGAGCGGCGTCATCTGGAGTAAGCTGGGCTTTAACGACAGCTTTCACACTTGCGCCTGCTCCCTCAAGCCGGCCTTTCCAATCTTCAAGGAAAGCGCCGTCGCCCCAGTCATAAGAACCGAAGAGAACGACTGTTTTTCCGCTCAAACTTCCCTCGATTGATGAATAGAATGATTCCATTGAATCCTCAAGCTGCTCTGCTCCCATTGCAGGGCTTCCCAAAGCAATCAAATCTGCCTTGAGAACTTCCGCGCTGTCAGCAGAATCTGCCGTTGAGAAATATGCGTCTGCGCCTGCTGCTTCTTTTGCGGCATTTGCAAGAGCCTCCGTGTTTCCTGTTGTTGATGCGTATACGATAGCTACCATATTTTACGCTCCTTTTTTTTGATTTGAATATTTTTTGGCAACGACTGGAACTGACAGTCCTTCATCGAGCCATTTCATGCAGGTTTCACTACATGATTTGTACATAAGGCGGTGCAAAAGCTCGCAGAGAATTCCGTTCAGGCCCTTTTCAAAGGAATATCCTTTTGATTCCAAGTAGCGGATATTTTCTGCACAAGAAATGATTTTTTCCAGCAATTCGCGGTCATAGACAAAGAACAAAAAGCGAGAGTCGTCTTTTTTGAGCGGCACGAAATATCGCTTTGACTTGCAGAAATCTCCCTGCCATTTTAAAAGCTTTTTCCGACCTTTCATAAAACTTTCGGCGTCCATTGAGAAAAGATTCGCCGGTTTGATTCCGCACAAAGCGGGTGCAGAACAGTGGATTATCGTCTCGTCAAAACTCATTTTGTTAGTCTCGTCTAATTTTTGTTATCGTAATAAAAATATACTAAATCTAACCTTTGTTGTCAAATGCTAACTTTTTCAGATATTTTTACATTTCCCTTCATTTTGCACTTGATTAGACAAAACAGACATGATTTTGATTTTTTCGACTTTCTGCAAAAAATGGATTGACATAAAACGATTGCGAATCTATGATTTTGTTAATTAAGAAAGAAAACACTACAGATAGTGTCTTTTCAACCGATAATTACAGCAAGAAACACTATGAGATTTTCCAAAATGTCAAGTGTTTTTTGCGAAAAAAATAAAAAAAATCGCAAATCATTATCATGTAAGTCATTGGAGGGGAAACGACATGAAAATTATCAAACGCAACGGTGAAGAAGTCGTATTTGACATCAACAAAATCATTACGGCTATTTCAAAAGCGAACAAAGAAGTTCCACCGTCGGAACAGATGAGCTCTGCAACAATCACAAGCATTGCAGAATCAATCGAAAAACAATGTGCTGCTGAAAATCACGAGATGAATGTCGAAGCTATTCAGGATTTGGTCGAAAAGGCCATCATGAAAGCAAGCGCATTCGACATTGCAAAAAAATACATCACTTACCGCTACCAGCATCAGCTCATGCGCCGGGCAAACTCAACTGACTCACAGATTCTTTCTCTTCTCGAATGTAACAACGAGGAAGTTAAACAGGAAAATTCCAACAAAAACTCAACCGTCGTTTCGGTTCAGCGCGATTATATGGCAGGTGAAGTCTCAAAAGACATCACTAAACGATTCTTGCTGGATGAAGATATCGTAAAGGCTCACGAAGAGGGAATCATTCACTTCCACGATGCAGACTATTTCGCCCAGCACATGCATAACTGCGATTTGGTCAACCTCGAAGACATGCTGCAGAACGGCACTGTCATTTCAGGCACAAAAATCGATACGCCTCACTCTTTCTCAACGGCATGTAACATCGCCACACAGATTATCGCTCAGGTAGCTTCTAGCCAGTACGGCGGTCAGTCTATCTCCCTCACCCACCTCGCTCCCTTCGTTGAAGTAAGCCGACGCAAAATCATGCGTGAAACCGAAAAAATTGAAGAGCAGACAGGCGTTAAATTCAGCGATGACCAGTTCAACAAAATCGTTGAAATGCGGCTCAAGGACGAAATCAAAAGAGGTGTTCAGACAATCCAGTATCAGGTCGTCACCCTCATGACAACAAACGGTCAGTCTCCTTTCATCACTGTCTTCATGTATCTCAACGAAGCAAAAAGCGAGCAGGAAAAAGCCGACCTTGCAATGATTATTGAGGAAATGCTCAAACAGCGATACCAGGGCGTAAAAAACGAAAAGGGCTTCTGGGTCACGCCGGCATTCCCAAAACTCATCTATGTCCTCGAACCTGATAACATTGAACCGGGCTCAAAATATTATTCACTCACAGAACTTGCCGCAAAATGTACGGCCCGCCGCCTGGTTCCGGACTACATTTCCGAAAAAAAGATGCTTGAGCTTAAAGTCGATGCAAACGGCAAAGGAAACTGTTATCCTTGCATGGGCTGCCGCTCATTCCTCACACCATATCTCGACGAGCATGGCAAACCAAAATATTACGGCCGCTTCAATCAGGGCGTCGTCACAATCAACTTGGTCGATGTGGCTTGCTCTTCTGGCGGCGACTACAAGGTCTTCTGGGAAATTTTCGATCAGCGTCTTGAACTCTGCCACAAGGCACTTATGCGCCGTCACCAGCGATTGCTCGGCACTCCAAGCGATGTGGCTCCAATCCTCTGGCAGCACGGAGCCCTTGCCCGCCTCGAAAAAGGTGAGACAATCGACAAACTGCTCTTTGGCGGTTACTCAACGATTTCTTTGGGCTATGCAGGCTTGTGTGAGTGCGTTCGCTACATGACAGGAAAGCCCCACACTGACCCTGACGCAACGCCCTTTGCAATCGAAATCATGAAACACCTCAACGCAAAATGTGCAGAGTGGAAGGCTGCTTCAAACATCGCATTCTCTCTCTACGGCACTCCTCTTGAGTCAACGACATACAAATTCGCAAAATGCCTTAAAAAGCGATTTGGCGAAATCAAGGGCGTTACCGACAAAAACTACATCACGAATAGTTACCATGTTCATGTTACTGAACCAATGGACGCTTTCTCAAAGCTCACCTTTGAAAGCCAGTTCCAGGAGCTTTCTCCGGGCGGTGCGGTAAGCTATGTTGAAGTTCCAAACATGGAGAACAACATTCCGGCTGTTATGACTCTTCTCAAACACATTTACGAGAACATCATGTACGCCGAGCTCAACACAAAATCTGACTGCTGCCAGAAATGTGGTTATACAGGTGAAATTCAAATCGTCACCGACAGCGACAACAAACTGATCTGGCAATGCCCCAACTGCGGCAACAAGGATCAGGCAACAATGAATGTCGCTCGCCGCACTTGCGGTTACATCGGCACACAATACTGGAATCAGGGTCGCACGCAAGAAATCAAGGAGCGCGTTCTCCACTTGTAAACGAAGGCGTCCATGTATTACGGAACAATTAAAAAAACAGATATTGCCAACGGTCTAGGCGTAAGAGTTTCTCTCTTCGTCTCAGGCTGTCGGAATCACTGTAAAGGTTGTCACAATCAGATTACCTGGGATTTTAAATTCGGCAATATCTTTACTGAAATGACAGAAATGGAAATTCTCGATGCGCTTGCTCCATCATATATCGATGGGCTAACCGTATTAGGAGGCGAGCCTTTTGAAGAAGAAAATCAAGAAGTGCTCGCACCATTTCTCGAAACAGTAAAAAAAGCCTTTCCAAAAAAAAATATCTGGTGCTACACAGGCTATATCTACGACAAAGATTTGCTCCCCGCGGACGGACGCAAGCACACGGCCTTTACTAACCGAATGTTGGCCTGCATAGATGTTCTTGTTGATGGCCCCTACATCGAAAGCCAGAGAGACCTCACACTTAATTTCCGCGGTAGCAGAAACCAGCGAATAATTGATTTAGAGCATAACTGTCTGATGAAGCTCTAAAATCTCGTTTAAAACAAAAAAAGTTCCGCTGTTTTTGCGGAACTTTGTGGAGACGATCGGACTCGAACCGACCACCCTTTGATTGCGAACCAAATGCTCTACCAGATGAGCTACGCCCCCAAAATCGGATTCTATCTTAGTGAAAATCTAAAAAGAATTCAAGTTCGACAGGATATGGCGCAAGGCTTGCTCGTTCGATTAGCCTGAGTGCAATGGAACAAAAGCGATTTTTCTTTATACATCATTTTCAGATATTTCTTACAGATTCGCTTCCCTCGATTAAATCCCTTAAAAATTCGCAATAAGGCGTTGAAATTCCGTGAGATTTTGCAAGACGGACAATCGTTCCGCAGAAAAAGTCATTCTCGCTCTTGCGGCCCGCTTCCATATCCTGAAGCATACTCGTTTTTCCCTTGCTGTCATGGTGACACATCATATTGATTGCGTCCTCACAAATCGTCTCCGGCAGCGTAATTCCCTCTGCTTTTGCCACTCGAAGGAATTCATCTCCCACTTTCCGGGCCAGATTCTGCATGACCTCATACTTAAATCCTCCATAGGGAGAACGGGTAATGGCTGAGAGAGTGTTGAAAACCGTATTTATGAAGAATTTCTTCCACATTTCAAAATGAATGTCATCGGGATTTTTGTAGCGCATCCCTGATTTTTCAAAAAGCTCGCACAAAGCCTGTGTCCGCTCGTTTTTAGCATTATTTTTTTCGCCAAAGACCACAGTTCCGAAGTCAGAGCAAAGGACATTCTTTCCTTCATGGATAGAGTTAAGGCTGATTACGAATCCGTAGAGCAGGTTTTCCTCGCCGTAGACTTTCGCAATTTCCCGCTCGCTCTGGATTCCGTTCAAAACCGAGAGAATCAAAGTCTTTTTTCCGCAAGCCTTTTTCATCATTTCCATCGCCTGATTCAGCTGTAAATTCTTTGTCGCAATGATGATTAAATCGCTTTCACGGGCATTTGAGCTTTCTACGAATTTAAAATCCTGTTTTTCGCCGTTCAAGAAGATTCCGTCCCGCTCATAACGCGCCTTTCGCTCACCGTCCGCCAGACATTCCACATTCTCTTTTCCGAGATAGCCGGTTAATTTTGAGGCAAGCACCGCACCCACGGCACCAACGCCAATCATCGTAACTCTTTTGATTTCCATATAAATGATTCTAACAACTTGCTAAATTCTCTTCTAGGACTTAAAATAGAGATTACTACATTTATAGAGGAAACTATGGCACTTTCAATTCGTGAAAAATACGCTGACATGTTCAAGTCGCTGGCAAATCTTTCGGTTGCAGCGGCCAAAATCGATGAGACGAATGTTTATCAAAAAGAAAATCCCCAGACGCGCAAATTTATGGACAAGCTCGTTGAGGACAATATGGCGGAAGGAAGCCGTCTTGAAGGCAAAGAAAATTTCCGCGCTTTTTTAGATGCGGTCAAATCTGGCAAGCACGGTCTCATTCTCATGGAGCACTACTCAAACACTGACTTGCCCGCTCTCTGCTATCTTCTGGAGCATGATTTGGGCGAGGAAGGCAAAGACCTTTCAAAACGAATCGTCGCAATCGCAGGAATGAAACTCAACGAGGCAAATCCCCTTGTCCGCGCCTTTGCAGAAAGTTTTACGCGAGTCGTCATTTACCCCACCCGCTCGCTCACAAAGGCTGAAGAAAAAGCTCAGACCGAAGAAGAAAAACTCGAAGAAGAAAAACGCGCCCGCACGATTAACCTGGCCGCAATGCGCGCTATGGACAAATGCAAGCGAGACGGTGAAGTCATCTTGGTCTTCCCCAGCGGAACCCGCTACCGACCTGGCCATCCAGAGACAAAACGAGGCCTCCGAGAAATCGACTCTTACTTGCGAATGTTTGATGTCATGATTTTGGTTACGATTAACGGAAGCGCCCTCACCATCGATATGAACAATCCAGACGACATGCTGGCAGACTTGATTGAGCCAGCCGTCCAGATTTTTGGCGCAAGCCCTGTTATTGATTGTAAACAGTTCCGTAAAGACTATTTGGCTTCACTTCCTGCCGACGAAGCAGATCCCAAGCAAAAGGTCATCGATCATATCATGGAGATATTTGACGAGCAGCACGAAAAAATCGAAAAGATTCGTTAAAAGCTAGCTGTCAATCTTCTTTAAAATCTTAACAAGGCCGTTCTTATCTACCAAATCGATAGGGCGGCCTTCTGCATATTTGCGACCTTCTTCGCTAAACAAGCCTGCCGTAATACACACGCCCTTATCCGCTTTAGCCTCTGAGACACGAGCATGGAATTCACGGACATACAAATCAGCTACTGCACCAGTTGTTCGGTAAAAACGGAAAATATGAGTTTCCTCTGAGCGTACAAAGTCGATGTTCATCAAAATCTCAACATTTTCAGGTTTAACTGATATATCAATGATTTTTGCAACAACACGCTGATAATATTTCATGACGATTCGACGGCAAAGCGCAACAAAATCGCTTGAACTTGCCATGAGATAGGTCTGAAGGTTCTTATTTTGATTTAATTCCGAATATCTAGAAAGCAATTGAGGAACATCTTTATACTGCGGATTGACTGCCTGAATCTCCTGCAAATAACCTATTCCTTTTCCAATTGCCTTCATCGCGAAATGAGCATTAGCCAAACGATAGCGAGTTTCTATCGCAATCTCAGGAGTTGCATTTTGATGCTTGAGACCGATTTCAAAATCCTGAACAGCTTTATCTGGTTGCCCCATTTTAAGATGGAAAATTCCGGCTGCAAGACAAGCTTTTGCGCCAAATTCAGGATCTGGACGCAAGTGCATAAAGACTTTGATTGCTTTTTCACCATATCCGCTTTCATTCATGCCATCAGCCATGGCAAAAAGAGCCTCTTTATTTTCTGGATTTTCATCAAGGGCACGCTTTAAATACGGCAAAGACTCTTTGTAATGCTTAGCTTTATAAAGAGCCAGTCCAAGCGGAGAGTTAATTCCACTTGCTTCTGGTTTTACAACAACGGCTTTTTTGAATCTTGGCACGGCTTTTTCAAATTCATTGTTTTTATAAAAAGCAACACCAAGATAATAATTCACTTCAAAATCATTTGGATTTATCTGAGCCGCTGCGCTCAATCCCTTAAATGATTCTGGAATTTTTTCTAATTTAACAGCACAAATTCCCTGACGGAGCGATGCCTTGAAAATATCAATTTCTCTATGAGCAGGAGCGATTCCCATCTGAGTTTCATAAATCGGAAATGCCTTATCCCAGGCACGCTCATTATAATATAAATCTCCAAGCGCAATGAGTGCGTCCGCATTGTGAGGATCCTGAGCAAGTTTACGAGTAGATTCTTTTATAATCTGGGCACGAGTCTTCTGTTTGCCCTTCTTCCCAGACTTTTTTCTGGTGGCAAAAGAAACGACAATTGCACCAAATGCCACAATGATAACAACAGCAATTAAATTACTCATATCGCCTTTATTATCGGCAAAAAATGCCTATTTCCTTAATTCTTCGACAAACTCAGCGATTCTGTCCAGGGCGACCTTCATTTTGTCCACGGCGGTGGCGTAACAGCAGCGGATATGCCCCTCGCCGCCAAGACCAAATACGCTTCCCGGAACGACGGCAACATTGTGCTTCTGGAAAAGCTGAGTGGCGAATTCTTCGCTGGAAATACCGAGATTTTTGATGCTGGGGAACATGTAGAAGGCTCCGGTCGGCTCAGGAACTTCAAGCCCCATGTCACAGAAAGCCTTGTACATGAGATTTCGCCTCTGCTGGTAAGAGACCCGCATTTTCTCAACATCTTTCCAGCCGTGCTTCAAGCCCTCGACTGCCGCGTACTGGCTGAAAATCGGGGCGCAGATTGTGTTGTAGCCGTGCAATTTTACGATTTGAGCAAGGACTTCTGCGGGAGCGGCAATATAGCCGATTCGCCAGCCTGTCATTGCGAAAGATTTTGAGAATCCGTTGAGGATAATGGCGTAATCCTTCATGCCGGGGAAAGAACCCACTGATGTGTGCTTTGCGTCATCGTAGGCAAGCTCGCAGTAAATCTCGTCAGAAATGCACCAAATCTGATTTTTGACCACGACTTTGGCGATTTTTTCAAGCTCTTCCTTTGGAATCATGGTTCCCGTAGGATTGTTGGGCGAACACATCATTACGCACTTTGTTTTGGGAGTGATTGCCTTTTCAATCTGCTCTGCCGTAGGGTAAAATCCGTTTACGCTGGTGTCGATTGGAACGACTTTTGCCCCCGTAAGCTCGGCAAGCGGCGTGTAGTTTACATAACAGGGCTGAACCACGATGATTTCATCTCCGGGATTCAAAATTGCCCGCAAAACCGCGTCAACGCCCTCGCTGGCACCCACGGTAATCAAAATCTCGTTCTTGGGATTGTAGTAAAGCTGGTAGCGCTCCATGTATTTGGCGATTTCTTCACGAAGCTCAATCAGGCCCCAGTTTGATGTGTAAGAAGTGTGACCTTTTTCAAGATGATAGTAGGCTTCCTCGCGGATAACCCAGGGCGTAGGAAAGTCCGGCTCGCCCACCGAAAGGGAAATTACATCGTCATGGCCGATGAGCATCTCAAAAAACTTACGGATGCCCGACGGCGGAATATTCTGCATTGATTTTGAAAGTCTGTCTGGTCTAGTATTCATTTTAAGCCATCACTCCTTCGCGGCGGTCAGATTCGTCTTCCACATAAAGAACGTCGTTTTCCTTGTAGGTTTTAAGGAGGAAGTGGGTTTTTGTTGAGCGCACGCCTTCCAGAGTAGAAAGTTTCTGCGCCACGAAAAGAGCGACCTCGCGCAAATCATCGCCTTCGATTACGACTTTAAGGTCATAACCGCCGCTCATAAGATAAAGTGACTTGACCTGGGGGAAGCGGTAGATTCGCTCGGCAAGGGCATCAAATCCGTGCTCACGCTCCGGCTGGCACTGAATCTCGATTTCAGCCCGAACCTTGTCCTTTGTGTTGATGTCTTTTTCAGGATTCACAATGGCGGCGTATTTTAAGATGATTCCCTCGTCTTCCAGAGACTTGATGATTGCCTTTACTTCATCGGCGGATTTTTTTGTCATCGCCGAAATGTCTTCTACTGCAAGACGCGCATTTTCACGCAACAAATCCAAGATTTCTTCCTTTCCGTCCATAATTATCTCCTTCAGTTTTATACTATAACGCCCTTCGTGCTGGGAACTTCGCCGTTTCGCCTGGGATCAATTTCAACAGCAGAACGGATTGCACGAGCCGCCGCCTTAAAAAGACCTTCCATTTTGTGGTGGTCGCTTCGGCCACGGAGAGTGTCCAAGTGAAGATTGCATTTTGCTGCCTGAACAAAGCCATTCCAGAAATCCTCAAAGCAATCGGTCTGGAAAGTGCCTTCTTTTCCGTCCTGAACGCTCACCAGAGGAATTCCCGTAAGCTCAGCATCGCAGACCAAGAAAGGCCTGCCGCCAAAATCCACGGCCGCACGGAGAAGAGCCTCGTCCATGGGGTAAAGGAAAGAGCCGCTTCGGTAAATGCCGGCACAGTCGCCCAGAGCCTTTGCAAAGCACATACCCAAAACGATTCCCGTATCCTCGATTGTATGGTGCTGGTCAACATTCAAGTCACCCTTGATAGAGCCCGAAAGGTCAAAAAGTCCGTGCTTGCAGAAAGAGCGCAACAGATGGTCAAAAAATCCGATAGGATTCTCCACGCTGCACTTCCCTGTACCGTCAAGATTAAGTGTAAGAGAGATTTGAGTCTCCCCGGTAATTCGTTCAATAGTAGCCGTTCTTGCCATAAAAATTTCTCCTGCCATATCGGGGCGTTGCGGGTCCTCCCGCAGAGGGGGTAGGCGGAAATGGCGGAGCCATTGCAGCCGAGGGGGAGACTTCCCCCAACCCTAACTTTCAATCTTCAACTTTCCGTTTTCAGTTTGCTATCTCACGACTTTGCGCAATGCGTATTCAAGGATGTCTGTGGCGCCCAGAGACTGCAATTTTGGCAGCAGGGTGGGGACTTCGCTTTTTTTGACTGCGATTTTTACTGCATAGCCGTCGTCGCCGAAGAGAGGGCTGACTGTGGGGCTTTTCATTGATGGAAGGGCCTTAATCAGTCCGTCGAATTTGTCTTTTGCCACATTCATTTCAAGCATTACCCGGCCGCGGGCGTTCAAGACTGACTCGAAGAGCATTTTAAGCTCCATGATTTTCTGCTTTTTCTCCGGGTCTTTGAGGGCTTCTTTTGAGGCATACATCCTCGTTGAAGAAGTCATGAGGGTGTCCACGATTTTGAGATTGTTTGCACGCAAGCTTGAGCCTGTGGAAGTGTTGTCAATCAAAATCTGGGCCAGAGAATCCTCGTTGTCCTGAACGAAGCCTTCGCTGGTTCCCCAGGTGCGGAAAATCGTTCCGTCGATTTTTTTGTCTGCGAGCCATTTTTTGCTCAAAGTCTGATATTCGGTGGCGATTGTGACCGGTTTCTGAACCAAAGCCTCAAAATCAACGGTATTGGGGATTGCCGCTACGATTCGGACGGGGTCAAATCCCAAATCCATGATTTCCTCAACTCCGTCTTGAACGCCGTTCTCGTAAACCCAGTCCTTGCCGGAAAATCCAACATCTGCCTTGTTTGAGGCCAGAAGGGCGCTTGCAATCTGAGGTTTTACGACCTGAAAAGCCAAATCATCCTGATTGGTCGTAGGAAAATATGTGCGGTCAGCAAGTTTGAGGGAAATGCCCACATCGCTCAAAAGTTCGTAAACAGACTCGTAGATTCTGCCTTTTGCCAACAATATTCGTAATTTTTCCATAATAAAATTCCTTTTTTAGATTTCTCTATTCTTTTATTATAACAAGTTTTCGTGATTATGTAAGTATAGCCCATATATATAAAAAAATCTGTTTCGCATTTTCACACGAAACAGATTTTTTTCAAGCCTTTGAAAATCTATTATCTTGAACACATTTGATTTTTGATTCAACTTTGTAGCCAGCATATTCACTTTCAAGAATTGTAATCGCTCGCTCAACTGTCGCATGGAATGAAGTCAGACCATTCAAAAGAACTTTTTTATCCTCTACACTAATCCACAACTCATCGATGTGAAGACCATGCTCGAAAATAAGTTTATTAGTCATCTGCTGTGCGAGAATCAATTCATCAACTCGTTTTTTACCAGCATTTTCTATTTGTTCTGAAAGATTGTTTTTGACTCCAGCGACAATCATTTCAGACAGCATATCTGGCGGAACCAAGGCCGTATTAATCGTTGCCTGAATCGCATCATGATTATGCAAATCGTATTTAAAGCAACTTTTATAAAACTGAGCCTGCCGTTTGTCGGAATCAGCAATCAATTTGAGAGCAACTTTATCAGTCGTAATCCCCGTAATTTCCTTTATATGATTAAGTCTCTCTTTTAGCGTTGAAACGAAACGAAGCGTAATATGATTTGGCAGGCTGTTCAAAAAGAGAAAAGCCCCCCGCCCCATAATTACGCAATTTCCTTCCTGAGCGATTTCAAGAATTACCATGCTCAAATAATTTAGATATTTGTCACGGTTTTTTGTAAATCGATCTAGAAGTCTTGGCTTTCGCTCATCAAATTTAATAAACTCTTCCTTTGGCAAGCCTTTTGCGATAATACGCTTTTCGATTTCTTTCTTATCATAAAAAGTATAACCGAGACGGCGGGCAATCAACATTCCGATTTCATCGCCGAATGATCCCGATTGTCTTGTAAGAGTGATAATTGCCATAGGCTACACCTCTGTTGACTCGCTCACGAAGCAGGCGATTCCCTCGCCCATGTACTGTTCGCGGAGTTTTTCAACAATTGCGATGATTTTGGCGCAATCTTCCTCACTGCAATAGATGATATACATCATATTGAGCTGAGGCCAGATTGCATCCCCCAAACGCGGATTTGAGAAACCCGCACCCATTACATTTGCCATCTTAGTATATTTTGCGCCGACTCCAGCTTCTTTGAATTCAGCGATGAAGTCCTCTTCGACAGCCTGTGAGAAAATAATCTCGACTCTTTTCTGCACGCCTGCGTGAATTTTAATATTCTCAAGATAACCCATTTTTGAAGTCCTCCAGATTCTTTGCGGCTTTAGCGGCCTTTGCCTCAAGTTTTGCCCGTTTCTTTTCTTCACGAAGACGCATTTTTTCCTCGTTTTTGTTGATTTTGCCTTCCTTTATAAGCTGCTTCATTCGCTTCTTCTCAGCCTTTTTAAGTCGGCGGTTATTAAAGATGAAGTAAATGGTCGGCATGATAAAGAGAGTCATCATAGAACCGAATGTCATACCACCGAAAACGGTGAGTGAAATCGGCTGCATTGACTGTGAGCCTTCGCCAGGGAAGAAAGCCATCGGGGCAAGAGAAATAACCGTCGTCAAAGTTGACATGAGAATCGGTCGCAAGCGGTTTCGTGCAGCCTCAACACAAGCCTCTTCAAGTTCCATACCACGCTTACGGAGCAAGTTAGTATAGTCAACCAAAACGATACCGTTGTTTACGATTGTACCGACCAAAACCAACATACCCATAATAGTAATAAGATTGAGTTGTGTTCTGGTAAGTCCGTAAATCATGATGACACCAATGAATGACAAAGGTATCGTAAGAATAACAATGAAAGGATCCAAAAGTGACTCAAACTGTGAAGCCATAACTACAAAGACCAAAAGGGCTGCCATCAATATGATGATAACGAAGTTAAGACCAATCTCAAGCAATTCTTCCATAGAACCACCAAGCTGAACCGTAACGCCATCTTCTTTTGGAATATTGTCAGCGAGCAATTTTCTTACACCTTCCTGACAAACTCCGAGAGACATTCCATCAAGACGATTTGCCGTAACATGAACAATTCGGGCCTGATTCTCACGGTAAATTGTTACAGGAGCCGTCGTCTCTTCATATTTTGCAAAACTTGAAAGCGGAATCCTTTGTCCCTGAGAATTCAACACAGAAATCGAGTCCAAATCATCAAGTCGTTTTTTATCTGCTTCTGCAAGTCGAACAACGACATCAATGTCTTTACCGCGGTCAGTGTAACGACTTGCCGTAGTTCCGTTGATTGCACCTTGAATCTCCGCACCGACAGAATGAATGTTCAAGCCGAATTCATACATTTTCTCACGATTTACAGTAATCGTAGCTTCAGGCAAACCTTCTTCCTGATCAGAAGAAACTTCCTGAACAAAATCACCGCCCTTCTCTTTGAGCATTTTTTCAACAATCGCAGCATATTCGCGAACGAGTTTCAAGTCATCACTCTTAACCGTAATATTGATATCGCTTGAAGATGATGCCTGATTCGCGCCAGCCGAGAAAGCCATATCAACGCCAGGGAAGTCATTAAAATGCTTACGGAGCTTGGCTTTTGCCGTTTTCTCGTTGTCATAACCATCAAGTCGCTCGCTTGGAGGATAAAGGGTAAATGTAATAGAGCCTTTGTTCGTCTCAGAGCCGGCAGAGAATACGCTAGTTCCACCAACCGTCATCGTAACATATTTAACGCCTGTTAGCTCCTGTGTCGCTATATTCTCAAATTCATGCATTGTGTCGTCAGTGATTTCAAGCTTAGTTCCCTGAGGAAGCGTGAATTCAACGGCTACAGAGTTTGAGGCAGAAGAAGGCATAAAGATGAAACCGATAAATTTAATTGAGACAAATGAAAGGATCAAAGCGGCAACGAGTGTAAGGAGACTAGCCTTTCTATGATGAAGAACAAATGATACTCCTTTTGCGTATTTTTCATCAAGTTTGGCAAAGAAAGTATTGAATGCACCATTAATCGCATACATAATTTCGCCAATTTTTCCCTCACCTTTTTTCGTCGTGTCAATTTTGTCGATTTTGAGGTATTTTGAAGTCAAAACCGGAACGAGACACATTGCGACGAGAAGTGAACAGGTGAGCGAGAAGATGATTGTCCATGCCAGATCATTGAACATCTGTCCCATGATTCCCAAAGTTTTCTTGAACATAAGCATCGGCGCAAAGATACAGATTGATGTGAGTGTTGAGCCGGTGATTGACATAACCATTTCCTGAGAACCAAGAATTGAAGCCACGCGCGGTTTTGCATCTCTCTGGCGATAAGCATAAATATTTTCCAATACAACGATGGAGTTATCGACCAACATACCGATACCCAGCAGCAAACCTGCCAATGAAACCATATTGAGCGTAAGCCCCTGGAAATACATGAGCATGAGCGTGATGAATACCGAAATCGGAATTGAAAGACCGACAATAATAGTGGATTTAAGAGAACGCAGGAAGATAATCAAAACGGCAATTGCAAGAAAAGCTCCCTGAATTACAGATTTTACAACCTCATTGATTGTCTGCTCAATAATATCAGTTGTGTTTGAAGTCTCCACAAGCTCAACATCACTGGGAAGTTCCGCCTTAATCGACGGAATTGTCTTCCGGACATTTTTTGCCGCCGTTACAGAGTTTTTGCCTGATTGTTTCTGAACCATAATGACGACACATGGCTCACCGTCAATATATGCAAGCGTTGACTCTTTTTTGTAGCCATCATAAACATCAGCGACATCACGCAATCGAATTGTGCGAATCTGACCTTCTGAAGAAGGCTTGTAAGAAATAACAGTGTTTTTCAAATCATCGATTGACTGATATTTACCGCTAGTTTTAATGGTATAATTAGTGTCGCCCGAAGTGATTGTACCACCTGAAGACTGAATATTCTGAGCACCGATGAGCTGAGCCACAGTTGAGATTGAAAGTCCGTAAGCCTCTAATCGGTCTCGTGGAATATCAACATTTATGGAGCGTTCACGACCACCAGAAACATTTGCCGAAGCAACACCGTCAAGCTGCTCCAACCGTGGTTGGACAACATCTTCCGCATAAGTACGAAGTTCCTCTGGAGTTCGGCTGCCCCGTAATGAAAGCATCATAATCGGCATCATTGCGGGATCCATCTTAATCGTAATCGGAGAACTCGCATCGTCAGGAAGATAACTTCGTACCATATCGATTTTGTCACGAATTTCATTTGCCGTAGCATCAAGATTCACGCCATAGTTCAATTCAAGAATAATCAAACTGACGCCCGACATTGAGCGTGACTGCAATTTTTTAAGACCAGAAAGTCCCGAAAGAGAACTTTCCATTGTTCGGGTCAAGCTTTGCTCAACCTCTTCTGGACCCGCACCGCTATAAGTCGTATAGACAATCATGTAAGGCAAGTCCATTTCCGGATACATATCAACCGGAAGTTTAAACATACAATAAAGACCAAGCAAAACCGACATCAAAAAAACAAGGAATGTCGTTGTCGGTTTATTAACACATCTTTCCGAAATTGTCATACTTTCTCCTAGTTAGACGAAGCTATGTTGACTTTTGAGCCGTCATTAAGCAAAGTCTGTCCTTTTATGACGACCTCATCACCGACCTCAAGACCTTTTGTTATTTCAACTTTGTTGTCAACCGCAATTCCCTTTGTAACTGGGACAAGACTGACTACAGCTGCATTTTTTCCTGATTTTGGGCTTGAAATAACGAAAACATAATTTTTCCCATCACGAGTAACCAATGCAGAAGACGGAAGGACAATCGCATTCTTTACGCTGTCCGTGACAAGGCGTACTCGTCCGTACATACCGACTTTTACCCGTGGATCTGGCGGATTAAGCCGAAGTTTTACGCCCATCGTGCGTGTTGAAGTGTCCAAAACAGGGCTAACTTCAAAGATTTTTGCCCCGAACTCAACGCTAGGATATGCGTCAAATGTAACAGTCGCTTTTTGTCCATTTGAAATTCGACTGATAAAACGCTCAGCGATATTTATTCTGATTTCAAGGTCATCCGTGCGGGCAACTTTTGCAACAGACGATGACTGAGAGACGGTTGAGCCGACCGTTACAGGGAGCGAAGTGATTCGACCCGCAATAGGAGCTTTAACGGGACTGTCGTTATAAACAACTCCAACACGAAGCGGATTTACATAGGCAATTACCTGATCTTTTTTTACCATATCCCCGACTTTTACAAGGATATTCGTAATTTTTCCTGCCTGATCCGGTAAAACCATAACCTCATTCACAGAAGCCACATCACCGCCAAATTCAAGGTAATCGTCAAGATTTCCCGCCACAGTTTTATATGTTGAAACGGCGTACAAGGTCTCAACCTCTTTGTTATCCTCTGTATTCGCAGCAGATTTTTTTCCACAACTGATGAGTGTAAGGACTGCGGCTATCGCTGCCACAGTGGTTACTGATTTTGCTGTTCGTTTCATATATTTTCCTCCAATTAGTTCCTGTTTAGATTCCGAAACGATTTCGGAATATCTTTTATTTTGATTCCGTAAGGCTTACATTCAGCGTATTTTCCAAATCCATCAAAGCCGAGATGTACTGGAATTTCTGATTGATTTGACCGAGCTTTGCCTGATTGAGGGAAGCCTCGGCGTCACGCAAATCAAGAAGCTCTGTCGTACCGTTTCTGTAAGAACGAGCCGTCATATCATAAGCCCGTTGAGCAAGGGTAACATTTCTTCCCATGACATCAATCTGCTCTTTTGCCTGAGTGAGGGTGTCAACAGCCTTTCTGACCTGCACTTTTTGATTCTCTTTGAGACTTTCGATTGAAAGATCAAGCTGGACAAGCTGCTGTTTGTAGTCCTTTAGTTTCTGACGGTTAGAAGACCAAGGAAGCATGTTTGTGATGTTCCAAACAAGAGTTGCACTGAAAGAGCCTGAATCATACCATTTTTCACCGTCTCCAATGTCTTTAGAAAAATGCCATGCTCCTTCCGAACCGATGTACACCGGCTGATAAGAATAACTAAGGGCAAGGGTAGGAAGCCATGTCGCAAGTTCAGAAGCCGTAATTCCCAATTTTGCCGCAAGTTTGTTCTTTTCGAGATTCTGAATCTGGAGATCGTTGTCGGAATATTTCGCAAGCAAATCATCTGCCGAGACATCAACATACACAGGCTCGATTGAATCAGTCAGTTCTATATTTGTTCCAACCGGCATACCAATCATAAAGGCAAACAAATCCATTTGCTGGGTCAGTGATTGCTCTGCGCTGTCAACATCAGGTTTTGCGTTCTCATAGTTTACCTGAGTCTGCAAATATTGGATTTCGGGGATAGCGCCGTTTCTGAAGTTTGTTTGCGCCTGAATCATTCGCTGCCGGGCATTTTCCAGAGATGTCTTTTGAATTTTCAGGCTTTCCTGCTGCAAGAGAAGGCCATAATACATCTTTTTGATGTTGGTGATTGTCTCCCGCTGGCTCTGTTCCCAGGAGATTTTTCCTGCCTCGTACTGGGCTTTTGCAATTTTTATCTGGGCAATGTATGCCGGCGTAAAATTCCAGCTGGCAGAAACCGTTCCCACCGTAGACCATCTGTCCTCTTCTTTGTCGTAGTCCGTTTTAGCGGGATATGCGCCACCAGTGAGCTGGCTCATCATTTTGTTTGTAGCCGCTGTTCCTGGGTTATACTCATTTGCGCGGCTCATCGTTCCAGAAGCCTGAACATTTGGCAAAAACACATTCCAAGAATTGCTGGAAGCCCGTTTTTTTATTTCCAAATCGATGTCGTTGCTTTTGAGAGTGCGGTTGTGTGAAAGCGCGTAGCTCACAGCGTCCTCAATCGAAAGCTTTATGACTTCTGATTTTTCTTCTTTTGTCTCAGATTTTGAATCTTCTTGCGCGAAAGTAAAAGTTACTGCCGTAAAAAAAATCAAAATCAGACTTACGATTTTTTTCATTTATTCCTCCGTTATTTTATTCCATTAAATATATAATCAATCATGAAATTAAAACCTTCCATGAACTTTTCCTTGCTCAAATCTTTGCCTTTTGCCTCCACAAGAAATGCGACCGGCAAAACCCCCGCCCAAGTCGTAAGCATTTTCGGCGAATAAGGAAATCCTAAATCAGGAGAGTTAATCCGCTCAGGAAGCCACTTTACCCAAACTTCCAGATAATCGTTACACTCCTCGGATTTTTTTTGATTCTCCTCAAAGGAATTGTCATTGCTCATCAAAAGCCAGCCGCAAATCGGAATGATTGACGGACGATGCATAAAATACTCCAATTCCGAATACATCTGAATCAGAATATATTCTGTAAAATTCTTTGCCTCGACCGTATTTTCATTGGCAATTGTTTCCAAGAGCAAAAGCTCTTTATTGACCAGAGTTTTTATCATTTGATTTTTGTTGTCGAAATACTCGTAGAGACTGCTTTTTGCCATACCAAGCTCATCAGCAATACGCTCGACAGTTACGCCGCCCATCTTGTATTTTTCGATAACAGCCGCAAGTGCCGTAAAAATCCGATTTTCTGCCGGGAAAGAATCTTCTGAAATTTTGCACAAATCGAACAGCTCTTTCTGACGCTCCCTGGTGATTTCCTGAGGATAAATCGGATTATCTTTTTCACAAGTTCCGGAAAAGCCATTTAAAAGAAGATTCACGACTTTTTCAGAAAAATCATGCGGCATACCTGCGATTTTGCCCTCACTGCGAAGGTTTTCCTGCAACTTGACGAAATACATAAGCGACATGCCCGAAAAAATGTGCTTGGCGAAAAGGCTCATGTCAGTTTTGAAATTATCAAGATAGAAGGGCTGACCTTTTTCGATATCAGTAAATGAAACATTCCGTTCGCTTAGTCTTTTAAAAAGACGATCCTCATAATTCGGATTCTGCGACATCTGGGCGATAAAATAATTGATATGGCTGGGATTCTCAATGAAATACCGAATCAGGCCCGCCAAGGATTTTTTTGTAGTTTCAAAATCTTTTGAGGCAATATCTTTGAGCAAATCTGCCATATTATCGACGATTCGGTTTTCCATTGCGTCAAGCAAATCATCTTTGTTTTTAAAATGGCGGTAAATGGCAGGCTTTGAAATTCCGACTTTTGCCGCAAGCTCATTCATAGAAAAAGACGAAAAAAAAGGCCTTTCGAGGAAAGAAAAAGCGGCGTCGAGAATCAGTTCTTTTGTTGGTTTTGAGTTTAAATTTTTAGCCATTTTGTTACCGAACATACGGTAACAAAAATATACCGAACATTCGGTAACATGTCAACGAATTTAGCGATTTTCAGAAAAATTTTCTGCGCGGGAACGGAATTCCTCAAGATTCTCGCATTTAAGTTCCTCAGCGATTTTGAATTCTGCCTCGGAAAGTTCTGCCTGACCGTCCGCCGCATAAGCAACCGCCAAATTCGCGTGAATCATGGCAATTTTCGGCTCCAAATCAGAGGCTTTTTTTAAATTTACGATTGCGTCTTTTGCCCTTCCCTGCCCAAGATAAAGCGCGCCTAAACTCGCATAAGCCTCGCCCTTCTGTGGATTCAAATCAATCGCCTTTCGATATGCACCTTCCGCCTCTGCATCTCGCTGCAACAAATGCATTGTCATTCCCAAAGAAACAAGACCTCGGTATTCTGGTCTAAGTTCTGTGCTCTTTTCTTGATAGACAAGTGCATTTTCCAAATCATCCTGCTGAAGATAGATTGTAGCAATAAAATTATAAATCAACTCAGGCGAATAATTTGTCTCCTCTTCCAAGGAGGCCTTAAAAAGCTTGAGTGCTTCATCATAATTCTGATTCTGATAAGATTTCATTGCCCGTCCTACAGTCAAATCGCCAGGTTTTGAGCATGAAAAAAATGCAAACGAACAGAAGATTAAGAATAAAAAAGAAAATTTTCGCATATCTTAAAGATAACAAAAAAAACACTTTTCATTCAACAATTTCAAAATTACAAAATTTGTCCTCATATACAAAAAAAAATCGCCCATGAACGAAAAAAGGGCTTACAAACTAGGGAATTAGGAATCCTAACTATCTTGATTCCCTTGCCCAAATATAATATCTTTAAATGGTAGATTTTTAGGATTTTCCTGAATCGAAATAATTTTTTGGAGGATTTAAATGGCAGAATTCAAAATGAAGGATTTTGACCTCACTGGAAAAGTCGCTTGGGTAACAGGTGCTTCTTACGGAATCGGTTTCGCTATCGCTAAGGCTTTCGCTGCTGCTGGCGCAAAAATCGTTTTCAATGACCGCGGACAGGAACAGCTCGACAACGGTCTCAAAAACTACAAAGAGGCTGGAATCAAAGCACACGGCTATATCTGTGATGTTACAGACGAAAATGCTGTTCAGGAAACAGTCAAAAAAATCGAGAAAGATGTCGGCGTAGTCGATATTCTCGTAAACAACGCTGGTATCATCAAACGAATCCCAATGCTCGAAATGAAAGCAGAGGAATTCCGTCAGGTTATCGATGTTGACTTGAACGCACCATTCATCGTTTCTAAGGCAGTTCTTCCGGGCATGATTAAAA
>ODAI010096002.1_pt1 | contig 50445 bp, 34 predicted proteins | sample 1539321 | NCBI WGS metagenome assembly ODAI01 (sample SAMN02144231, study PRJEB22623) | gut metagenome | biome: sheep rumen | host: Ovis aries | place: New Zealand
AATCTGTGTTAATCCGCGTTCATCCGCGTCTATTCCATTCATCTTGCGGGTGGAAATCACCGCATCAAGGCCGTTATCGCTGATTATCACATTAGAGCCGCCGCCCAAAACAAAGAAACTTTTTATCCGCGTGCATCTGCGTTCATCAGCGTCTAATTTTTTTAATTCTTTTATCGCAAAAACAAGGCTCTCTTCATTCTCCGGCTCAAGAAAGATTTTCGCCTCGCCGCCTACATGCATGGTCGTGTGCTTTGCAAGGTTTTCGTTGAGTTTTACGCCGCCATTAAAATATTCGCTGTCATTGAAAAATTGTGCAATTTGGTCTATAGTTTTCATCAGAAATATTATAGAAAGAAAACAGGATTTTAGAAATATGGCTTTAAGACTTTTTAACACAATGGGACGCACAATGCAGGATTTCGTGCCGGTTCATGAAAATCATGTCGGTTTTTACGGCTGCGGCCCCACGGTTTACAACTACGCCCATATCGGCAATCTCCGCGCTTATGTTTTCCTTGACATTCTCGACAAAACCCTCTCATATCTCGGCTACGACATCACCCATGTAATGAACATCACTGATGTGGGGCACTTGACTGGCGACAGCGACGAGGGTGACGACAAAATGGTCAAGTCGGCTGCGGAAAGGCACCAGAGCGTGCTTGAAGTGGCCCAGTTCTACACTGACGCTTTCATGAAGGACATCGATGCCCTCAATATCCGCCACCCGGATGTAATCTGCAAGGCCACCGAGCACATCAATGAAATGATTGAGCTTATCAAAAAGCTTGAGGCAAATGGCCACACTTACATGGCGGGCGGGAACCTCTATTTTGACATCTCGACCTACGATGATTACGGAAAGCTGGCTAATCTTGATTTAGACAAACTGATTGCGGGCAAGGGAAAGCGAAAGGAAGTCGTTATCGACGAAAACAAGCGCAATCCCGGCGACTTCGTGCTTTGGTTCACAAAATCAAAATTTGAGAATCAGGCCATGACATGGGACTCTCCCTGGGGACGGGGCTATCCTGGCTGGCACATCGAATGTTCTGCCATGAGCATGAAATATCTTGGAAAGCACATAGACATCCACACAGGCGGAATCGACCATGTGCCTGTCCACCACACCAACGAGATTGCCCAGAGCGAGGGAAGTTTTAGCGAAGAGGAGCGCAGGGAAGGCCCCTGGGTCAAATACTGGCTCCACAACGAATTCTTGATTCTCGAAGGCGGAAAGATGAGTAAGTCCAGCGGGCACTTCATCACCCTGCAGACTGACCTGCCAGCCGAAAAGGGATTCTCCCTCACCAGCAAGGGCTTTGCGCCCCTTGACTACCGCTTCTTCCTTTTGGGCGGCCACTACAGAAAACCGCTGATTTTCTCGATTGATGCCCTTGAGTCTGCGAAGAACGGCCGCGCTGCCTTGAACGAGCGTGTGGCAAAACTCGTAAAAAAATGCCTTGAAGAAGAGAAAATCGAGCTTACGAAAGAAAATTACGCTGAAATTCTCGGTAAAATCGCCTCTTCAATAGAAGAAAGCGAAAATATCAAACGATTCCGCGAAGGGCTTGAAAATGACCTTGCCACTCCTGTGGCTCTCTCTGCCCTGCAGAAGGCTTCTAACGGCAAAAACCAGAAGGCAAGTGAGGCTCTGGCAGACATCTTCACCATGGACAAAGTGATTTCCCTCTCTGTGATTGAAAACGCCATTGCAATCGCAAAAAAGCAGGCGGAAGAGGCAAAGGCTCATAGCGACGACCACGCAGGAGACCCGGAAGCGGCAGAAATCACGGCTTTGGTTGAAGAGCGAAGTGCCGCCAAAAAGGCAAAAGATTTCGCCCGTGCCGACCAAATCCGAAATGACTTGGCTGCCCGTGGAATCACGATTATCGACACGCCGCAAGGCCCTACCTGGAAGCGAAATTAAGCGGAAAAGGCAAAAAAATAAGAAAATTGTAACCTACTGACATCATCATTGTTTGAATAGCGAGGAAAGGAAAATGACGGATTCGCAAATCAATTTGCAGATTCATAAAACTTATGCGGCTGGCAATCCGTCTGACTTCAGGGCTATTTACAACGAAACCTTCACCCTTCTCTATCGTGTGGCGTGGCGGGTTGTAAATGACGAAGAGGCCGCCGAAGACCTCGTTCACGACTCTTACATCAAGGCAAGCGAAAAGAACATGGTCTTTCCAAGCCTTGACGACGCAAAATTCTGGCTTATCCGCGTTGTAAAAAACGCCAGCCTCAATTATGCAAAGCGCAAGACTCGTGAGGCAAAGGCCTATCACAAGGTTCTCTACGAAAGCAAAAAATCTTCCGAAAGCGCGGATACTGCTCTGCTCAAGGAAGACGCAAAGCGAATCGCCCTCGAAGCTCTCAACAAACTCCCCAAGGGGTTGCGGGAAGTCCTCATTCTCCGGGAATACGGAGACCTCAACTACAAGGAAATCGGCAAGGTGCTCGGCATTACCGAAGGCAATGTAAAAATCCGCATGTTCCGTGCCAGGGAGCAGCTTGAAAAGATATTGGAGGCTGATGATGTCTACATCTCTTGAAAAAGATTTACACTCTGTTTACATCGACGGCGAAATGCCGGAAGGTTTTCTTTCTCAGTACGAAAGTCTTGTCTCTTCAAACGAAAAGGAAAAGGCAATTCTCGAAAAGATGCAGGCCCTTCACTCCGTTTTAAAAGAAGATTCCCGGCAAAAAACTGTCTCTCAGGACTTCATGGAAGAAAGTTTTGAGCGCTTGCAGACGAAAATGCGCTACGCAAAGAATGTCAGTCTTTCTTCCCAGCCAAAATCATTTGTATCACCATTCGTAAAATACGCCTCTTCATTTGCGGCGGCGGCGGCAGTTTTTGCACTGGTTTTCATTCCAGTCCACTACAATTCCCTTTCTCAGGCAAAGGAAACGGCTGTAGCGGCAATTTCCATCATGAAGCAGAACAGCATTGAGCCAATCGCCAAAAAAGATGTGGTCGTGGACGGCAATATCAAAAAAGAAGATTTGTCTAAAGGGCTTGCCGTAAATCCAACATCTTCACAGGCTGTAGCAAAAAACTCTTCCTCATCATCTTCTGTTGAAACCGTAGATTCTTTTATCGAAGAAAAGTTGCCTGTCGAACAAAAAACAATTTACGCAACAAACCTCGCATCAAGTTACGGTTCCCGCACTTCATTCGGCTCAAATACAAATACGATTGAGCGTAGATTTAGAGAACAACTTACCGCTGTTGACCCTTTCATTCCAGATTTTTCATCGTCTTCTATTACAATTTCTGTTCCAAATTTTAGTGAAATCGGTAATAATATTGAGTTGATGAAAATCCAAGATGAACCGGGTAAATAATGAATTTTAAAAATACAATTTTTCTTCTCTTCCGAAAGTACTCTTTTTTCAGGGTACTTTTCTATGTTTTTGTCATTGCTCTTGCTCTTGGCGTCGTTTCGGTCGCAACAGTCAAATCAAAAAGAATTCCAGTGATTTCTTCTGTCATTCCAGTCGTCGGCTCACCTGGGGATACAATGGTCATAAGAGGAAGCAATTTCGGCAGCACTCGTGGCACAAACTTCGTTGAAATCGGAGGAAGCAGAATCACTGCCAGCGGATATATCACTTGGACAGACACGCTTATAAAACTTACGATTCCGTCAAATGTGCAGGATGGACTGGTCATAGTAACTACCCAATCCGGCAAATCGAAGCCTGGCTTTTTTGCAAACGAAGCAGGGATACCGGTAGCAGTCAAACAAGATAAAAAAACATCAGAACCAGTTATTACTCAGATTACACCCGCAAGCGGAAGTTACGGCACTTTGATTACTATTATGGGAAGCGACTTCGGCACAAGTCGTGGAGAAAGCAAAGTCTACTTTACGGCAAATGTTGATGAGTCAAGTCTAAGCAGTGCACTGGGAAGCGGCCAGGGAGAAGTCACGGCGGATTTTGATTTTTCTGTGCTTTCAGCCAGCGAATCTGATTATGATTACGAGTATTGGAGCGATTCTGAAATTCGCGTGCGCATTCCAGACGGAGCGACGACAGGCGGTGTATATGTCAAAACCGACAAAGGAAAAAGTAATCCCATAAATGAAGAAATTAAACTCGCCGCAGGCTCAAAAAATTATCACACAAGAAAGACATATATAATTCAGCTGAATGCAGACATCGATTCAATCGACACAAAAAAGGGAACGGCCATTACGCTTAGGGTTCCGCGTCCTGTCGTCACCTCAAGACAGCCAATGGTGGAACTAACGGAATGTTCGCCTGAACCAGTCATTTCTGATTACAAAAACACTGTCATTCATCAGCTGGAACTCCAGAAGGCGAGTTCAAAAAGCGGCAAAATTCGCTTCAGCCACACTTTTGTCGTATCAAGCTACGCTGTAAAAAGCGAAATAAACGCAAAAGCAGTAAAGCCATACTCGCCGACAGTGAAATCTCGGATTTTCTTTAAAAATGCGACGGCGGCTGACTCGCTGATCCAATGCACAAACAAAGATGTCATCACACTCGCCAAAGAAATTATCGGAAAAGAAACAAACCCTTACATTCAGGCAAAACTTATTTACGATTATCTTCTTCGAAACTACACATTGCGAGACTCGCTCAGAAAAAGTGATGCATCTCCCCTGGATTTGCTCAAGTCCAAGAAGGGGGACGCATACGATTTGGCAATTTTCTATACAACCTTGCTTCGTGCCGCAGGAATTCCTGCGGAGCCTGTAGCGGGAATTCTCGTTGATTCGGAAATGAAAAATCAGGCACACTGGTGGACTGAGTTCTATGTCGAAGGTTTTGCATGGATTCCCGTTGATGTGGCTCTTGGAATGGAGCTTCCTTACAAGGCATTCCGCCCTGTAGAAAACAGTGCGGAATTCTACTTCGGAAACATTGACTCACAGCACATCGCATTCTCAAAAGGCTGGAATGAAATCAAACAAACGATTTCGCAAAACAGCAAAATCGTCTACCGACCAAAAACCTATGCCCTGCAATCAATTTGGGAAGAATCCAGTGAAGGAGATGTAAACTACAGTTCTCTCTGGAACGACCCTATTGTACTTGGATTATACTAATGCATAATTCATAATGCGTAATTTTTAATTTAAAGAGGAGATTTTTTTATGTCTACTAAAGTTTTGTCAGTTGGCGGCTCGATTGTAGCGCCTGAGTATCCTGACACAGACTTCGTGTCAAAATTCGTCTCAATGGTAAAGGATTTTCTTTCTAAAAATCCAGATGACCGCCTGATTCTTGTTGTCGGGGGCGGCGGACCTGCTCGAATCTATCAGAAAGCCTTCCGTGAGGTAACTGGAACGGCCGAAAACGCGGGAACTGATGCCGCTGACTGGATTGGAATTATGGCAACCCGATTAAACGCCCAGTTCGTAAAGGCAAGTTTCGGAGATTTGTGCAAAGAGCCGGTCGTAACAGACCCGACTGTGGCAAAAGATTTTACAGGCCGTATTCTGCTCGCCGCGGGCTGGAAGCCGGGCTTTTCAACCGACAATGACGCTGTTCTTCTGGCAGAAAAATTCAATGCTGACACTGTGGTTAATCTCTCTAACATCGAAAAAGTCTACACCGATGACCCGCGCAAAAATCCTGACGCAAAACCGCTTGATGAAATCTCTTGGAGTGAATTCCGCAAAATGGTGGGTGACGAATGGATTCCGGGGAAAAACTGTCCTTTTGACCCGATTGCAAGCAAAAAAGCTCAGGAAATGGGCTTGGTCGTCATCTGTGCGGGCGGTAAAAACATCGAGAACACCAGGGCAATCCTTGAGGGAAAGGCCTACACAGGAACGACGATTAAATAATCGCATTAACCTGTCTCACAAGGGATGAAATTATATGGAAAACAAAGAAGTGATTGCTAAATTTGCCGCGGAGCTGTAAGACTTATTTACAGTAAAGTCCAAGTTCGTTCAAAAGATTGTCCAGTTTTGTGCCGTATTCGGGGTCTGTAGCCCAATGCCCAGCCAAATCTTGGACAGTTGTGGCAAATTTTGTTCGGTGAGGCCAACTGTATCGGGGGTCAACAAGCTCTTGTTTCAGTTCAACATCAGCCGTCGTTGCATAAGCATGTAAATGTTGTATATGTGCGCGGACACCAATCTGCTCGCTTTCAAAATATTCACCAGGATGCTCAGCATCCATTGCTCCAAGTCCGCAAAAATTATTCATTTCGGGGAGCACTAAATTCCCGAATCCTAAAAATCCTGTTTCCAGGCACATCTGAACAAAAGCAACATCCGAATTGATTCCTTCAATATTTGCCTCTTCAATGTAATATTCGGCAAGGCGAGAAACTTTTTCTTTGTCTGCGTCAGGCTTGTGCTTCATAAAAAAATCTACAAGTTGAGCAGAAGTCTTTATCCCACTTCCCAAAAGTTCCCGTGAGCAATCTTCCCGCTGAGGAGATGTCATACAAGAAAAAAAACTGGCTGAAAAGAGCAAGATTCCCATGAGGAAAGAAAGTTTTCTTAAAATTTTGTGATTTTGACTTCTGATTTTATAAAATAATGTGTCCATACTCAGATTATCGGTATTTTTTTCACTTTTTTTCTCATTAGTTGCCGAAAATCAATTTTCTTTTGCTATTAAAGGGTATGGAAGAAAAGATAAAAAAAAATCGTTTGGAAATTCGAGAGCTCACTATGAAAAATGGTATCGCCTATCCCACAAATGAAGAGCTGATTATGCTCATTCTTGGAAGCGGAACAAAGAAGATGCCGATAGAAAAACTCGCAAGAACAGTAATCTCCACGATCATGTCATCGAATTCAGAAAATCTTGTAGAAAACCTGATAAAAATTTCTGGAATGGGAAAAACGAAAGCACTGACAGTTGCGGCCTCGCTTGAATTGGGGAAGAGAATCAACAGGCATCCAAAGACAAGTCTTGAAAATCCGAGGGAACTTTTACCTTTCGTTCAGAATTATGCGCTGGAGTCAAAAGAACATTTTCTCTGCATCAGCATGAACGGTGCGAGAGAAATTCTATCAATCAGAGTTGTATGCTCAGGAAGCGGAAATATGGCAATAGTACAGCCATCGGAGGTTTTCTCTCAGCCACTGAAAGAACATGCTTCTGCAATAGTAATCTGCCATAATCATCCGAACGGAAACCCCTGCCCTTCCGAAGATGATATCCGCACGACGGTCAAACTTTTTTTGGCGGCAGAAACGCTTGGAATTTCCCTGACCGACCATATCATCATAACAAAAACCAGTTATTTCAGCTTTCTGGAACACGGCTACATGGACATCGATAAACTTCTTAATTTGTTGTAAGAATAAGATTTTTTCAGTATTATTATAGGTATGAATCGAAAAATTTTTATTATTTTTAGTCTTTTTATGATAATTTCTCTTACTCCTCTTTTTTCACAGCAGGACGACAATTCAGGACCTGGAAGCAAGTCAGCAGAAGCCTTTGCTATCATACCAAATCTTGAGCCAGAGGAAAGTTCGGACATTGATATATCTCGCACAAAATCTATTTTCAAAACAAATGTAAAATCATGCAAGATTTATCTAAACGGTAATTTTCAGGGAATAAGCAATCTTACGCTCACCAATCTCATTGAAGGATTTTATCTTATGAGAGTCGAAAAGGAAGGATACATTTCCCAGGAAAATTTCGTCTACATTGAACGAGGAAAAGAAAAATCTTTCTTCATTGAACTTCAACCAAAAGAAAAAAAGCAGGATGAAAAGACTTCTGCCGAAAGCGAAAAATCCGACACCAATGAAACGCCGGAAAGCGCAGAAACTCCAGCGGGAGCCGAAGGATGAAACTCTACACTCGTTCCCAACTCATAAAATCTTCTCTAACAGGCGCGGCTTTTGGTATAGCTATAGCCCTTATTTCTGTTGTCGCAATCTCCCTGTCACACAAAAAATCTGACTCTCTGGAAAATATTGCCGCAGAAGAGAAAAACGAAAGTACATCTACTCAGACAACCGAAAATGAAAATACTGCAGCAGTGAATTCAGCACAAAATTCAGCCGCTGAACCAGCAAGGCCTCAAATCATCGAAGAAAAAGCAATTCCCGTCGCTAAAACTTACGATTCTCCCTACACTCAAGACGAACAGCAGAATATCTCAGTCTACGAAAAATGCAATGAGGCAGTCGTAAACATCACCACTCAGGTCATGGGCATCAACTGGTTCTTGGAGCCTGTCGTTCAGGAAGGCGGGAGCGGAAGCGGCTCAATCATCGACAAGAGAGGTTATGTGGTCACGAATGTCCATGTAATCTCAAACGCAAGCAAAATCAACATTTCTCTATATGACGGCACTTCTTACGAGGGCACAGTAATCGGTAAAGATGTTGAAAGCGACATTGCGGTCATCAAATTCAACCCGCCAGACAATGTAACGCTCAAAACAATTGATTTCGGCGACTCAAACAATCTGAAAGTCGGTCAGAAAGTCATTGCCATCGGAAATCCTTTCGCACTGGAGCGCACCATGACCACAGGAATCATCTCAGGTCTTGGCCGCCCAATTCAGGAAAGCACAAATGTCATTATCCGAAACATGATTCAAACTGATGCGGCAATCAATCCGGGAAACTCAGGCGGTCCCCTTCTCGACACAAACGGAAAGATGGTTGGAATCAACACGATGATAATCTCTAATTCCGGAAGTTCTGCCGGAGTAGGTTTTGCCGTTCCTGTGAGCACAGCCCGCCGCGTTGTGGACGATTTAATAAAATACAGGAAAGTCAACCGCGGTGTGCTCAAAATCGCCCCAGTCCAGATGACAGCTTCAATCGCGCGCTACGCAGGTCTTTCAATCTCAACAGGAATACTGGTCAGCGAAGTTGAGCGCGGCTCCTCTACTGAAAAATCAGGAATTCTTGGGGGAACAGAGCAGGTTCAGTATGGAAGCCGCTTCAATCCCACAACCATTTATCTTGGCGGTGACATAATCACTGGAATCGACAATATTACCGTACGCACTTATGCCGACTACACGAGCGCACTTGAATCAAAAAGACCGGGTGACACTGTAACAGTCACTGTCTACCGAAACGGCGAATACAAAAAACTCCGGGTCACGCTCGACGGTAAAGATAGCTCAAACACGAATTCAAATGCAGCATCGTCAACGCTTTAGCCTGATTTTATTTTTTTTCTCAGCCTTTTTCATTCACGCTCGCAAGGTCTCGCTTCCAGTCAATGGTCTCATGATTGCAGACGATAACACCGTAGACACGAGCCTTGAATTTGAAGAAAAATGGTTTTGGGAAAGTAAGACGAGCGAGTACAATCACAAAATCGCGCGGATTGCATGCCTGCTTTCAGAGATTTCCTATGTATCTGTTGAGAAAGAGCCAGAAGCGAACGAAATGATTCGTTCATACAGGGCATTAGGTTTTAAAGACGAAAACATCGAATGGAATTACATGCTGGATTACTCAAGTCCCATCTCTGGTAACAATCAGGCGGCTTACAGTATCGCATACAAAGACATTCAGACTCCCATGGGCACAAAGAAACTGGTTTTCGTTGTACTCCGAGGAACGCCGCTCAGCGCAAACGAATGGATTTCTAACATAAATGTAAGTGACTCAACTCACAAAAATACAATGAGCCACGAAGGCTTCTTAAACACCGAAGAAAATGTTCATAAGGCTCTCATGTACTTTCTTCTCAAAAACAAAATAAGTCCTGATGAGTCGTATTTTTTGATTACAGGTCACAGCCGGGGGGCGGCGCTTGCAAACCTCCTTGGAGCAACCCTTGAAAATGAAGGTCTCATTACCGGGGAAAGGCTTTTTGTCTATACCTTCGCCGCCCCTAATGTCACTCAAAGCGAAAGCTCCTCTGACAGTCGTTATAATTTTATCTGGAATATAGTAAATGCCGAAGACATTGTGCCGACAGTACCGCCGAATCGCAATGAATGGAAATGGCGCAAGTTCGGGCAAACAAAAGTCCTCGTAAATTATTGGAACTGTGACCCAGAGCGATACATCAATGACTATATGCCAAGAATGAATGAATACTTCAAAAAATTCATGAAGAGAGACTATGCGCCATTTAAAATCGGGCCTTTCATTCACATACAGATTGCCAGGATGCTTACAGAATTGTATCCCAGTGTCGAAAGCTATTATAGGAATATTTTAGGTTTAAGGAACATCGCCGAGTCTGTTTTCTGGAAAATTTTCCCGGCTTCGGAGCAGCTTCAGGATTCAGATTTTTCATACGATAACGAAGGAAAAGAAGAAGCTCCGCTGCTCACGCGAATTTTTCTAAAAAGTATGGATAAGAATATTGATGCAGGTGCAGATTATACGATGAATGCCTTTTCTGACATGCATGCCTGCGAGTCTTACATTTCATGGATGCTCTCACTCGATGAAGAAGAAGCATTCTCTGACATGGGAAGTTCTCAAATCATTATCAAAAACAGTTTTGACTGTGCGATTTATGCAGACGACGGAAGGCTTCTCGGTCGCATTCTTGACAGCACTGTGGAACTGGACACTCTCCGAATCCCCTTTGCGGCCATGCCATTTCCAAACAGCGTTGTGCTAGGATTTCCGCAAAATCAAAATTTAAACATAATCATTCACAAAGACAGCCTGATTCCAACTATCGTTCCTTACAAAATCGAACATTATGATGCGGCAGGAATGTTGATCGGCGAAAGCGAAACCAAATATTTTTTTCCCCACTCTGGAATGGGCTTGAAATTCAACTCAAAAGGAATTTCATCTGACACGAATTCAATCGCCTTTGAAAAACTAAAATGGTCACAAGCAAAGCTTCTCATAAATCAATATGGATTAAGACAAAACTTCAAGGTCAAAGTTCAGCCAGAGTTTTCACTTTCAACAAACAAGATTTTTTCTGCAGGACTTAGAATTGGAAGCCAAGAATTCTACGGTAGGGTCTCAGGGGATTTTTTCAAAAAAAAGGACACGAATCTTGCAGGCCTTACACTCACAATCGGACATCAACAATCAATTTTTGGAAGACTAATGTGTGAGGTTGAGGCTGGGAATTCATTCTTTTGGCCAAAGAGTGATACCCACAAGAGGGAATTCAATGTCATTCCCATGGGCACAATTTCCCTGTCATACAAACCCCGTAGGCGTATTCAATTTTTCGCCGGAATCCGCTCTGACATGCATATTGATGGTTTCAATGACGAATCATTCACCGATAAAATCAGGCGGGATTTTATTACGGAAATCCATCTGGGTAGCAAAGTAGACATTTATAATTCTTTCCAATTTGGAATCCGCTTGTAATACTGTAAAATAAGGAAAAATCATGCTCGACAAAAACAACATTCTGATTCTTTGCAAAGTCGTGGACAATTTCGGCGACATCGGCGTGGTCTACCGCCTTGCCCGCGCCCTTTCTGATTTGCGCCCGGATCTTAATCTCACCCTCGTGGTCAGCAATCTGGAAAGTTTTCACAAAATGGCAAGTCAAATCGACCCCCAAAAAAAGATTCAAGACTTTCGCTACAAAAACTCCACATGGAAAATCCTCGACTGGTACTTAGATAATGCAGAATGCAGAATGCAGAATGCTGAATGCACTTTCAATTTTTCGATTATTTTGGAGTGTTTTCAGTGCGGCAGGCCTGACTGGCTTGAAAGCCTTCTTTTTTCCGAGGATTTCGACCGTCCAGTGCAGATTCTTCAAATCGACTATCTTACCGCTGAGGATTATGCCGAGGAATTCCATCTTTTAAAATCTGGCACTCGAAAAACCAATATCAAAAAACGCTTTTTTATGCCGGGCTTCACCGAAAAAACGGGCGGACTTATTATTAATGATGTATGCAAAATGCAGAATTCAAAAGCGGAGACTACGACTTGCGACATCTTCAAGATTTTTTTCTTTGCCTACGAGGATGACTGCGCTGCCGTCGTAAAAGGAATTTCTGACTTTCAAAGCAGAATGAGAGAAAGCAAGCCTGACTTTTCTGTCCTAGTCTATCTCGCCGAGGGAAAATCTTCCGCTCCCTTTGAAAACGCATGGAAAGATTTCAATTCTCCCTTTGAAATTGAAAAAATTCCCTTCTTGCAGCAGGAAGAATTCGATTCCTTTATCCTTACGATGGATTTTCTTTTTGTCCGCGGAGAAGATTCCCTTGCCCGCGCCTGCCTTTCTGCCCTTCCCTTTGTCTGGCAGGCTTACAAGCAGGATGAGAATTACCAGCTGGTTAAAGTGAATGCCCTTCTCGACCAAATGAAAAATTACTTTTCAAAAGAAGAATTCCAGGCGATTCAGGATTTCTGGCAGAATTACAACGATTACGAAAAGGAGAGCCAAGCCGCTCCCCTGACAGAATTGCTGCTTTCCAGCGCAACGGGAAAAAACAAAGGCGGATTTCAGGATTTTGCCAAAAAACTCCATGAAAACGGAAATCTTGCCGCTCATCTTTTGGAATTCATCGATTCTCTCTAGCCTTTTCTGCTTTTCACCGATAATAAGTTATGCGCTTTTTTAAGAAGAAGATTTTTCTTTCTCTTGTTTTTCTCCTCATGCCCTCCATTTTCTTTTCTTATGAGCGCGTTCCCGTAATCCTTCCATTTAAAAACGGCGGCGAACTTCACACTTTCTTCTATTGTTTTAATGATATTTCAGAAGGCAAGCAAATCGCCGAAGAGATTTTCCATGTCAAAAAATACGATGAGCTGGCAAGAGGCAAGCGGGAAAGAATGATTCCAGTTCCTTTGGGAACGAAAGTCGGCTACTACGACTGGGCAATATTCTGCTACGGCGAGGAATTCTGGCTCTTCGAAGTGAGAAATGGTTTTTTGTGGGGACGGGGACTTTTGCTCGAAGAACCAAGAAGGGATTAAATCCTTAAAGACTACAATATGCCGAATTGGCGGCAAAAGAAAATAATCCCGAAAAGAGTGAATGCGCTTGAAAGTGTCGTCCAGACCACAAGCTGACCGGCAAGTTCCGAATCACTTCCCATTTCGGCAGTCATGGGGACGGTGGAAACCGCAAGCGGAGTTCCGTAAAGAGCAATCAAAGCCGGAAATTCAAGGCTTCTGAATCCAAAAAAATAAGCAGCCAAAAGGCAAACAAGAGGGCATAATATGGTTCGGGCAAGCACACCTGCAATAATCTTGTATTTGAGCCGGGCAACTGCACTGAAAGCGAAATTTCCGCCCAAAGCAATCAGCGCGACAGGGCTTGCAGACTGAGCCAGCATGGAAATACTTTTGTAGACAAAGGGAAGGTGCTGGCGAATTGTGAAATAATGCTGCCCGTTCTGGTTCAGAGGGATAAAAGAGCGTATCAAAAGACAGACAAAGCCAAAGGCGACACCGAGAATCAAGGGATTTGTGATGATTTTTTTTAAAATGGAAGAAATGCTCACTTTTTTTCCGCCCTCGTTCACAAAGAGGGAAAGAGCGATAATCGCAAGGACATTAAAAAGAGGAATTGAAACAGAAGAAAGGATTGAGGCCGCGACCACAGGCCGAGCGTCACCTGCGGAAATCGACATGGCAAGGGAAATCCCGATAATCGCATAATTTGACCGGTAAGCGCACTGAATCATAACGCCCTTCTGTCTGTTGTCTTTTATTGTAAGAAGGGTAAGGACAAGTGAAAGAATGAAAAACAAAAGCACGGAAACTACGGCAAAGGCACACATCTTTCCATATTGAGTAATTTCAGAAATATTGTCCACATTGTAAACATTGAAAAAAAGCAGGCAGGGAAGCAGGCAACGGAAACAAAGTTTGTTCAGTAAAGGAAAGAATTTTTCTTCAAAAAGATGAATCGATTTTAAGAAATAGCCTACCGCAATAATAGCGACAATCGGCAGCACTGCATTCAGCGTAAAAAAAAGATTTGAAAGCACGCAATTGCTCCTTACATAAGATTGTAGTAAAAATTCTCAAAAATATCTTAAAAAAATGAAGATAAAAAAGAGATTTTGGATATTTTTTATGATATAATATTTCCGTGAATTTTCCAAAGTGTTTTTTTCTTGGGATTTTAATTTTTTCGTTTCTCCTGCCAGCTTGTTCCAAAAAAGAAATATCTGAGCTGCCCCAAGACACTATAAATTTAAAAGACAGGTTTTATTGGGCAGACTGTGACGCAAACAGCACTGTCGAAGAAGCAGAAGAACTTCTTTTTCACAAATTCACAACTGATGGAATCGGGAACATTCGCAAAGTCGCAGGAAAGGATCAGGAATATGTCTGGCTCATGGCAGTGTTTGCCGTTCCTGAACATCTCCGCAATAAATCTCTTGGTCTTATCGTCACTTACCTTCATTTCGCTGATAAAGTATGGGTCAACGGAACCTATGTAGGAGGCTATGGTCAGTTTCCACCTACGCCGAAAAGTTCTCTTTGGGTTCCGCATTTTTATTCTATTCCGGAGCCACTTATAAATCCTGTCGGGAGAAATATCATTCTCATCAAAGTCTATTGCAAAGGCCGCAGCGGAATCTCAAATAATATTCTCCTCGGCGAGCATGACAAAGTTAAAGATATTCATACACTACATGCTTTCTTTCAGTCAATCATATATTTCTTTGCAGAAGGCGGTATGCTTTTCACGGCGCTTCTCTTTTTCCTTATATTCATCTGGCGAAAACGAGAACGGGAGTACCTTTCATTCTCAATACTCTGTATTGCATCAATGGTTCTTGTTATTCCATTTTTTGCGCCAAGTCTTCCAATCAACTACCCGAAGAATATTCCCTTCCTGCTCTTTATAAAATCTACTCTTTGTGAAGGCTTGTATCTTATTGTCTTTACTCTCTCCACATTCATAATTGAGTTTATCAAAGGTAGGGAAACAAAATATTACAGGATTGCGAGATTCAGCGTTTTTGCACTATGTACGCTCATTACATTCGCAGCTCCAAACTACGAATTTTTATGTAAAATTTGTCCTTTTATGCTGGTTCTTTCGGTGATTCAACTTGGAATGGGATTTTTCTTCGTCCTTAAATCAAAAAACACAAAACAAGAAAACAACAATTTAAAATTGCTTAGTATCCTTCTCATTCCAGTAGTAGCGTCAATCATTCTGGACATTATCGTAAAAGGTATGCTTCAAAAAGTTGACTATCCATATATCACGCTTTTCGGTTGGGAGCTTACTCTCATCGCGTTCATATTCCTCATGAGCATAAGATACAACAAAGCAGTTGCTCAAAATGACTATCTCAATGTGCAGCTTCGCCGTGAAGTTCTTAAACAGACTCGTGCCCTTCGTAAAAAAACGGCAACTCTTGAAGACGAAATCAATCGATCTGAAACTGACCTTGAAATGGCCTCCCTCGTTCAAAAAAAATTCTTTCCTTATCCACCGAGAAGCCTGCGTGGCTGGGATATTGCAGTAAGTTACAATCCACTCGATAAGGTTTCAGGCGACATGTACGACTTTTACATTCATAAAAATGACTTAAACGGCTTTTCGCTTTTCGATGTTTCTGGTCACGGCGTCGCAGCAAGTTTAATTACTATGCTTGCAAAAAACATTGTTTTCCAGTCTTTTGTCAGAAATCTTAAAAATAAAGAGAGTGTTTCCCGTACTCTCTACGAAATAAACGATGAAATCATTGAGGCAAAGGGAGAAATCGAAAATTACCTCACAGGACTGATGTTCCGTTTCAGTTCTTTCAATGAAAACGATGAGTGTCAGGTTGAAATGGCGAATGCAGGTCATCCAAACCCAATTCTTTACTCGGCAAAAACCAATCTTTGTGATGAAATCGATTCTGGAGACAGTGAAGCCCATCATGGAGCAATCGGACTTGATTTCATTACGGTTTCATTCCCACAAATCAACTTTACGATGGCAGAAGACGATATTCTAATTTTTTACACAGACGGACTCACTGAAGGGCGTAACAAACAGAACGAAATGTTCGGAAAAGAGCGGGTCAAAAGAATTATTAAAGAAAGCTACGCAAAAGACGCTCAATCCATTTTGGAAGATATTATCGACGGATACAACAATTTCACAAAAGGCATAAAAAGAGACGATGATATCACAATTGTCGTCATGAAACGGGAAAATTCGGCAAATTTTATCGAAGAGCTGGATGAAGTTTGATTTAAAACTTTTTCCCTTCTTCCGTGTCAAATAAACGAGGTAAAAAAATGACAGAATTCAAGCAATGGTACGATGAGGACGGAATTACATTCCACTCAGAGCATAAAGTTCAGTTTTCACAGAGCGATTCATGCAAAAAAATGAGCTTTTACGAGCTTTTAAAAGTGACCAGCGACATGGCCGTGGAAGATTACGCCCAGCGGGGCATGGACAGGGATACTCTCACGAAGCACGGATATGCCTGCCTGGTTTCAAGGGTAGCCTTCCGCTTTCACCGCTTCCCGCGCGAAAACGAGAATTATGTCTTTACGACTTACGAAGAAAAGGCCGAAGCCCTGCAGCTTGTCCGTGCCTACGAATTCACCACGCCAGGGGGTGAGCCGCTGATTACAGGATTAAGCTCTTGGCTTTTAGTGGATCCCGTCGCCCACAGAATCATCCCCACAAAAAAATTCGATTTGAGGCCGCCGGTTGAGAGCCAGAAAGAGCATGACTGCCTCAAATACGGCAAGATTCAGATTCCTGAAGATTTAGAAAAATGGGACGAATGGAAAATCAGATATTCAGACATTGACGGAAACAATCATGTGAACAACGCCCGCTACGGAGCCTTCGTGGCAAACGCAATCCCTGAAAACTTGCGTGACAAAGCCTTCACTGACTTCCGCCTTAACTACGCAAAGGAAGCAAAATTGGGGCAAAAACTTGAAATTTTCGGAAAAGTAAACGAAGAAGAAAAACGCCTCACGATTGTGGGCAAAACTGAAGAAGGCGTTTCCTTTGAAAGTGAACTAATTTGGCAATAAACAAAAAAAACGGACTCTCGTCGGGAACGCGCCATCAAACATCGCAGTGAGCAAAGCTCAGGCGAGTTTGTGTCGCAACCCCGACTCCGTCCGTTTTTTTTTGCTCTTACTAAATGGTAGAGCTATAAATTATTTAGTCCTTAGCGCGCTCTACGAATGAACCGTCGCGTGTGTCGATTACGATGCGGTCATCTGTGTTACAGAACAATGGAACTTTAACTTCCATGCCTGTGTCGAGAGTTGCAGGTTTCGTTGATTTGCCTGAAGTGTCGCCTTTGATTCCTGGCTCACAGTATGTGATTGTGCGTGTAACCTGAATTGGCAAGCGAACGCCGACCGGTTTTTCGTTGTAGTAAGTGATTTTTACATCGTAGTCATCATCCGGAGAGATGTAGCCAGCGTTGTCGCCGAGATAGTCTTTCTCAAGAGTGATATCGTCGTAAGTTTCCTGATCCATGAAGTGGTAGTCGTTTCCGTCGATGTAAGAAAGTTTAACGTTCTTTTCGACAAGGTCAACTTCCTCAAATTTTTCGCCAGCGTCAAGACCGAGATCCTGAGTTCCGCCAGTTACGATGTCTGCAACGCGAAGTTTTGTAACCATGCCCTGGCGACCAGATTTCTGACCCAACATTTTCTGAACGATGAGAGCCTTTCCCTCGTACATGAAGGCAGTTCCGACTTTGATTTCGTTTGTCATCAACATAATATGTTACCTCAAAAAATAAAGCTTTATGTTCCTATTTTAGTGATTTTTAAAGAGATATTCAACTCATTATCGATGTTATCATTATCTGCTTTTATCTGTGTGCATCCGCGTCGAAATTCTGTATAATCTAATCATGCGTAAATTTGAAGTCGTAAGCCCCTATCAGCCTTCAGGTGATCAGGGCGAGGCAATCGAAAAACTCTCTGCGGGATTCTTAAAAGGCGATCGTTTTCAGACTCTTAAAGGCGTCACCGGCTCTGGAAAAACCTTCACTATGGCAAAAATCATCGAAAAGGTTCAGCGACCCACTCTGATTATCAGCCACAACAAGACCCTTTCAGCCCAGCTTTACCGGGAATTCAAGTCATTTTTTCCCCACAATGCGGTGGAATATTTTGTCTCTTATTACGACTACTACCAACCGGAAGCTTATGTTCCGGCCCGCGACCTTTACATCGAAAAAGACGCCGCCACAAATGACGAAATCGACAAGCTCCGTCTGGCGGCAACCTACTCGCTTATGGAGCGGCGGGATGTAATAGTCGTGGCCACGGTCAGCTGCATTTACGGTTTGGGTATGCCTGACCTTTACAAGGAAATGCGCGTTCACATCGAAAAAGGCGAAATCCTTGATTTGCGGAAATTCGAGCGGGATTTGGCTTCGATTCAGTATCAGCGGAACGACATGGTTTTGGACAGGGGAAATTTCCGCGTGAGGGGAGATGTTATCGAAGTCTATCCGCCTTACATGGAGACTGACACGGCCTACAGAATCGAGCTTGATTTTGACGAGATTTCCAGCATAAAGCGATTCAATGTCCTGAACCGGGCAACGGAAGAAGAGCTGGACGAGATGCAGTTTTACCCGGCAAAACACTTCGTAGTTCCCCACGATGCCCTTCTTGCCGCCACAGACAGAATCCAAAAGGAGCTTGAAGAGCGGGTGGAGACTTTGCTTTCTCAGGGCAAAATGCTTGAGGCCGAGCGGCTGAAAACCCGCACCACCTACGACATTGAGATGATGAAGGAAATGGGCTATTGCTCAGGAATCGAAAATTATTCCGCACCAATTTCTGGCCGGAAGACCGGGGAGCCGCCTGCGACCCTTTTGCACTACTTCCCAGATGATTTTCTCTGCCTCATTGACGAAGCCCATGTCACCGTTCCCCAGATTGGAGCCATGTACGAGGGAGACAGAAGCCGCAAGCAGAATCTCGTTGATTTCGGCTTCCGCCTGCCCTCTGCCCTGGACAACCGCCCCCTTAAAGGCGATGAATTCTGGAAAAAGATGAACCAGGTGATTTATGTGACGGCCACGCCCCGAAAAGAAGAAATCGCCCAGTCAAGTCAGGTGGTGGAGCAGATTATCCGCCCGACAGGTCTTTTAGACCCTCTCATCGAAGTGCGCCCCAGCGAAGGCCAGATGGAAGACATTTACAAGGAAGTAAAATCCAGAATCGAAAAGAAAGAGCGCAGCCTGATTCTTACTCTGACCAAAAAGATGGCGGAAGATTTGACGGACTATCTTCTGGGCTTAAATCTCAAAGTCAAATACATTCACTCAGAAATCGATACTTTTGAGCGGGTTGAAATCCTCAAATCCTTGCGAACCGGCGAAATCGATGTTCTTATCGGAATCAACCTCTTGCGAGAGGGAATCGATTTGCCTGAAGTCAGCTTTATCGCAATCCTTGACGCGGACAAAATCGGCTTCCTGCGCTCAACCACCAGTTTGATTCAGATTGTGGGACGGGCCGCCCGAAACGAAAACGGAATGGTCGTCATGTACGCCGACAACATTACGCCCGCAATCAAGGAAACCATTGATGAGACAAAACGCCGCCGCCAAATCCAGCAGAAATACAACGAGGAGCACGGAATCACGCCCCACACGGTCTCAAAGGCAGTGCAGGACATTCTCGTTCGCCAGCAGCAAGACGCCGCCGAAAATGCCGAAGTGGAGCTGGGAGTCCTTAAAAAGAGCGCCAATCTCTTCGATCCAAAGCAGCGTAAAAAGCTCATCGACGCCCTAAAAAAAGAAATGTCCGATTACGCCGACAGACTGGAATATGAGGAAGCCGCCGCAATCCGCGACCAGATTCAGGAAATCGAGCGAACCTATGGAAAATAATGCCCGCAAGCTAGGGCGCAAAATAAAATTCCTCAGCTGGAAGTTCGCGTCCCAGAATAGTAAGATATTTTTCGATGTCGGATTTTGCAGAAGGAGCCGTGCGAAAAACTAAGGAGGCATTTGCTATAGAATCCCGCGCTACAGCCTGAGAAAGTCCGAGTTTATGTTTTTCAATAAGCATAGCGGCTTTTGCATGGTTATTGTTTGTCCATTGAAGACCACTTCTGTAAACTTCAAGAAATTGCCGGACTAAATCATGATTTTCATCGGCAAAAGCCACTCGTACAACAAGAATCATTGACGGAATTGTATTTCCATTCTCTTTTTCCATGTATACTTGTTGGATATTTTCAGCGCGGATTAGTTTAGAAGAATTTTTTAGAGCAACCGTTGCAAAAGGTTCAGAAAGCAAGGCATATTCTGCCTCTCCAATAATCAGTTTGTTTGCAATGCTTGCAAGTGGAAGGGAAAAATCAAAATGAAAAGATTCGCCGGAACCATTTTCTTCACCTTCTTTTTTAGTAATCAGTGATTTTAACAGAGGTATTTTAGAGGAATCTTTTTCGGAAATAAAAATATTTTTTTCTTGAAGATTTTCAAGAGATACATATAGTTCATCATTTGTAAGAAGATAAAGGCCACCGTTTTGCACAAGGCCCGCCATTAAAAGGGCGCCCTTCCCCGCCGTAAAGACTTTTGCCGCATCTTCAGGCGTAAGAAAGCCCATATCGATCTCGCCTCTGAGAAGCTTGGGAAGCTCGGCCTGAGCAGAATCAAAAATCTGAAAAGAAATGTTCTGCACGGCCAATTTTTCTTTGTTTTCAATTAGATAAGCGCAGGGCGCACAGGAAATTCCCTTAAGCACGCCCAGCCGAATAGAGGCCTTTTGAGCAAAAAGAGGAAGGAAAAGAGAAAAACATGAAAAAAGACAGATAATTTTTTTTAACATGAAAAATCTTTAATTCCTAACTCCTAATTGCTCATTGCTAATTGTTTATCTCTCATTTTTAATGACTTCATCCATGTTGCATTTTGGCGGGATGCCGTCAACCAGTTCTTTTGAGCCGGCATTTGCGTACATGTTGAGAAGAGCCGCGCCGGTTTTTGGATTCATGATTACAGAAGGACCTGCGATACAGCCACCCTCACAAGCCATGACTTCGATGAGGTTTGGACAATCAGCGGGAGCGGGCATTGTACCGGCGTTGATTTTGCCGTAATTCTGTAAATTCTTGATACCAGCCTTGTCGAGACCGTTGATAACCACCGGTCGCAAAATAGAATCGTCCTTGAGGCGGATTTTTACGCTTTCTGCAACGCCGCCAGTCTTTGCGAAATTGCGGGCAGAGACTGTAGGATTGTATTTTCCCAGTTTTACTTCCATTTTGGTGATGTCGATTTCTTTTGCGGCAAAGAGAGCGCCGATTTCTTCAACTGAAAGGACATAGTCAACTAAGTCACTGTCGAAACCTTCCCGGCGTTTTGCAAGACAAGGGCCGACGAAAACAGTGATACAGTCAGGGTCTGCTTTTTTGGCAAGCTCGGCCGTGTAAATCATTGGAGATTTTGTCTCTGAGATACAATCTTTAAGCTCTGGCGCGTGAATGTGAACGGCGCGGACATAGGCAGGGCAGCAACTGGTGGTCATCATTTTATCCCCCCGCTCCATGCGCTCTACGAATTCCGCGGCTTCTTTGTCGGCAGTGATGTCGGCACCGATTGCAACTTCCCAGACCCGGCTAAAACCTGCCGCAAGGAGAGCGCCTTCAAGCTGACCGACTTTTGCACCCTTGAACTGGGCACCGATTGCAGGAGCATACATTGCCACGACTTTTTTGCCGTTCATGATGTGCTTGATAACATCAACGAGCTGGGACTTGTCCATGACAGCACCGAAAGGACATGAGCTCATACATTTTCCGCAGAAAATACATTTATCGTAGTCAATCTGCTCGTGGCCGGTCTCTTCGTTGCGGGTGATTGCACCAACCGGGCAAGCCTCTTCACAAGGAATCGGAATCTTTACGATTGCGTGGTAAGGACAGTTCTGGGCACAGAGACCACAGTTGATACACTTGTTTGGGTCGATGTGAGCGCGATGGTCGTAGATTTCGATGGCCTGCTTAGGACAGTTGACCTTACAAGGACGGGCAAGACAAGCCTGACAAGCGTTCGTAGGAAGATATTTTGACTTAACGCAGCCGTTACAAGCGTCATTAAGGAATGTGAGCATTGGCCATGTAGGCTTTTCGCGATTCAGTGCGTCTTTTGCATAGTCTGCAAGGCGTTTTTCGTCATCGATATCCTCTACAGAGAATCCCATGCGGGCAAGAACTCTGGTTCTTAAAATTTCACGGTCGTGGTAAATACAACAGCGGATTGAAGGACTTCCCGCCGGAACCATTTCTTTTGGAATGTAGTGAACGCCTTCTTCAAGTTTTCCCTCAAGCTGTAATTTAGCGATTCTGACCAAAATTTCCTGCTTCAAAAGTGAAGCATTGTTGTTGACATTAAGCATGTGTACCTCTTTGCTTTTAATTTTTGACTGTTTCCTTACAATTATATCATAAATCTGCTAGAATTGCATTATGAATGGCGGAAACACAAGGGATTTTAAGAAAATTTTACGGAAAGAAATGAAGCAAACCCTCACGCTCTTTCACGAAAATCTTTCAGAAAGAGAAAAAGATTCTCTGGCCGAAAATCTTACAGAAAAAATCACAGTCCTTGACGAATACAAGAATTCTCCGCTGATTCTGGCCTATATTCCCGACAAACTTGAAGCCGATTGCAGACCAGTCATTTCAGACGCGCTGAAAAAAGGGAAAAAAGTCGCCGTTCCCAAAGTGGATTTTGAGGCCCTGAAAGACGGCAGGAGCGAGATGGACTTTTATTTTTTAGAAGAAGGAAAATCTCTGGAAGACCAGCTGGAAGCCGGAGCCTATGGAATCTTGGAGCCAAAAACTGATTTGAAAAAACTTGATTGGGGTCTTGCGGGGCAAGAAACAGGTGAAGGCTGTCCCGCAGAGGGGGTAGCGGAAAACCGCGAAGCGGGTTGGAGTGAGGGGGAGACTTCCCCCTTTATGCTTGTTCCCGGCGTGGCATTTACGAAAGACGGAAAGCGACTGGGGCACGGAAAAGGATTTTACGACATTTACATAGAAAAATTACAGAAGGCCGGCCTAAAGCCCTATTTGTGCGGAGTCGCCCTTCCCTGCCAGATTGTCACAGACCTTGCCACCGACAAGCACGACATCCTCATGGACAGGGTAATCTTTTAACCGCTGCATACGCATTGCGATTATTTTTTAGAATCTTTGCTGTAAAGGCGCAGGGGCGGAAGGGAATCAAAGTAGCTTTCGGCAATCAGGTAGTAATCCTCGATTTTGGCCTTTGAAATCGCCTGATACTGCTCAAGGTAGAGACGGGGATTTTTCTGCACTTCCCCGCTCTGCATCAACCGGGCCGTTCCCTCCTGACTTCCAGCCTTGGAAATCACTGCCATGAGCCAGTTATTCTCAAGGGAAGCGAGCAAATCACTTTTTTCAAGGTCGATTACGCAGTCAGTCTGAATGTCAATCTGAGCAGAAATATCTTTTTTAATAGAAGAAATGCATTCCGAATAGACAGAATCAACTTCTGCCGTATGCTCAACGCTGGTCACAAGGATTCGGGCAAAAGGCAGGTCATTTTCGGGAAGAAGGGCTTTCACTTTCGTTTCGGGATATTTTGAGGAAAGTCTGGCTTCCATTCGCTGGGCAAGCTCGATTAAAATCGCGTCAAAAAGAGCACAATCCGTGGAAGAAAGGTCGGGCGAAGGAAGACAATACAAAACCGGGTCAAGGAATTTTGTGGTGGGAATGAGAACGGCTGGCATGGGCCCGGCTTCTTCCTTTGAAATGTCAGTCAGAAAAAGATGACGGAGGGAAATTCTTTTTTCTTTTGCGGAAAGCTTTTCAAAGTCAGGCTTTTTGACCCGCAAATCAGTGGAACGAGTCTGGGCAATGCTTGATAAAAGTCCGAAAGTTGAATTTAAGGATTTGAGCAATTTTTCGTCACTTTTCAATCCGCCTGAGAGAATCAGGGAAAAACGGCTTGAATCCAATAAAATTGGATAGGCTTCCTGAATCTTGGTAAAATCAAGATTTTTCGCGGGCTTGTCCTCGGTGTCGCGGTAAAGCTTGGGATAATCCGAATCCCCGTACAAAAGTCGCACCGCCTCGCACAGAAGCTGGAATTCCGTGCTTCCGGTTTTGAGCCGCCATTGAGTGCGCTCGTCATAAGTCACGCCGTCTGCGGTCGCAGGATTGATGTCGCAATAAACCAGAGCCGTGTAAGAGGCCTGAATCGCAAAATCCATTTCTCCCGAAAGACAAGTGACCGTAATAATCGAGTGGGTCGAAAGATTTTGCGCGCCGACTTCGTAAAATCCAGAAATCGCACCGTTTGAGGCAAACAAATCCAGCTGACGGTTAATGTTGACCGCAATGGAATCGGCCAGCACAGAAGCCAGTCCCGGAACTTTGTCCGTAAAAAGAAGCTCGCCGCCTGCAATCGTAAGGGAAAGAACCGCCGTTTTTGAATTTTCGCTCCGTTTGACCGTGACAGGAATATCGTTTTGAAGGGTAAAATTTGAAAATTCAGAAAGATTTTTTTCGATGAAGCGGTCTGCCGAGGAAGCGATTTCTTCCAGAAGATTTTTATTTGATTCTGGATTTTCTTCGTTCTGGGCAAAAAGTTTTTTGTAGAAAGTCTGATTGTACCAGGCACTTTCTTTTTGGGGAATTTCGACAAAACCGGCTTTCTTAAAATCTGCGGCATATTTTTGGTAAACTGCGGAATTCAAAAAGACGAAAACAAAAGGCTCTTCCGCCATGATTTTTTCCTGCAAATCAGAAATTTCGATTTGTGAGAGACGGTCATTTTTTTGGAAAAAGTCTTGGACGGCATCAGAAGAATTATTTGACAGGGAAAGCTGGCGGGAAAAGGCTTCCATGGTTGCGTCGGAACTTTCTGAAAGCCGGGTAAAGGCCGTTCGGGATTTTTTGAGGGAATTTTCCAGCTCTTTTTTGGAGAAAACATCCTCGTCCCGGCTCATGGTCAGGAATAAATCCACCTGCACCACCGGAGAGACCTTTGCCTTGCCGATTAAAGACTGAATTATAAGCCGTGAAGATGATTTTTCCTGGGCGGAAGAGACATCAATGTATTCGTCACCTAAGATTTTTAAATTCCGCTGTTTTAAGAGCAATTTTTTTAATGCGGAAGAATCTTGATTCCAGCTTGCAGAAAGGGCGTCCGCCTCGTCCCGGTCAAGGGATGTGTACTGAAGGGCGATTTGTGTCATTTCGTCGGAAAAATCTTTGTGGGAAAGAATGAATTTCCGGGATTTTGGATTTTTGCCGGAAGAAAGGGCTTTTCGGACTTTTTCTGAATCCCAGTCCTGCCTGCCAGAAAGATTGACTGTCTGAAACTGGGAAAAATATTTTTTTACCAGGGAAAGACAAGCCCCCTCAGTGATGTTTCCGTTGATGAAAAGAATCGCATTTGAGGGAGAATAATAAGATTCCCGGATTGAATTGAGGGATGTTCTCAGCTCTTCGATTTTGTGTTTTGAAAAGACGGCTGGATTTACGCCGCTTTCCCGCGACCAGGGAGATTCAGCAAAGACTTTTGAATCAATGGCAGAGTTGATAAAGCCTGCCGGACTCTGGGAATATTCTTTGAACTCGGAATCCATGATTTTAAAAAGCGAGGAAAGCTCTGAGTCCGAAACAGAGAGAGGCTTTAGCTTCTGGGAAAGAGAAATCAAGGCCTTTTCACAGGCGGCGGGAGCGACTTTTGAGACGAAACGAACGCTGTCATTGGAAATCTCGCCGCCAGCAAGACGAGCGTACATGGTAAAAAGCCCGCCGTTCAAAGGACTCTGATTTGTGAAGCCAGCTTCAAGGCAAAGCTCCAGCCGTACCGTGGGGGAAGAAGAATCTTCAAGGAAGTAGATTTGAAGGCCGTTTTCGAGAGTGAAATGCTTAATGTCCGAAGAAGTGAAGGCGAAAAGGGAAAAAGATAAAAAAAAAGCTAGAAAAAAAACGAAAATTCTCTTCATAGACATAAAAAAAGCCCGACCTAAAGCCGAGCTTTTCGACCCCTGCTGGGCTTGAACCAGCGACACACGGATTAACAGTCCGTTGCTCTACCGACTGAGCTAAGGGATCACTTTGTTCTTACGAACGAATGTTATGTTATATTAAACAAAAAAAAGTGTCAATAGAAATTGCAAAGAAAAATAAAAATTTTGAAAAAATTGTCTTTGAAGTCCAATAGAATAAAAAAAAGACTGCCTTGAAAGACAGTCTTGTAATTCGGGAGCGAAGGGGCTCGAACCCTCGATCTCCGGCGTGACAGGCCAGCGCGATAACCAGCTTCGCTACGCCCCCAAATGATTAGTCTATTTTAGAGAAAAGCGTTGATCGTGTCAAGCGGAAGATGCGGAAAATTCAAAAAAAATTACTGATTGAGTTATAAGATGTTTTTCTATATAATAGGCACATATTATTTTAAAAACGAGGAATCTATGCTCACTCTTAAATTTGGCGGCACATCAATGGGAAGTGCCAGACGAATTCTTGATTCTGTTCAAATTATGACTGGCCGTGCAAAAGAAGGCCGAATCAGCGTTATAGTGTCGGCTGTTGCCGGCGTTTCAAACAGTCTGCAGGCTGCAATTGACGGTTGTGTCACCGGCGGAAACGCAGCGAGCTATGTTGAGAGCATAAGAAAAACACATTCTGAAATCTGCGCACAAATCGAAGCGGAGCTCAAAGGCTTTTCCGCAAAAGAAGTGCTTAAAAAAATCGAAAACAATTTTGTTGAGCTGGAAAAATTACTGGCTGGTGTTGCCTCATTCGGTGAGTGCCCGAAATCAATTCACTGCCGCATCATGGGAATGGGCGAACTTTGCTGCGTTCCAATTGTAAATGCAGTTCTTCAGGCAAAGGGCGAAGATGTCATGCTTTTGGACAGCCGCCGCTTTATCTTTACCACAGGAAATCAGGCCGAGGGCGATGTAGATTATGGCAGAACGGCAATCGCGCTGGAGCCTTACAAGGACGGCGGAAAGCAGAGTTCAGCGCGAATTCTTCTTTTCCCAGGCTTTGTCTGCTCATGGAGCGAGCATTACGACGATGAGCCAAAGATGGGGCTTCTCGGACGAAACGGCTCAGATTTTTCGGCTGCTGTAGTGGCTTCATGCCTTGAGTCAAGAAAATGTGAATTCTGGACTGATGTAGACGGAATCTACACGGCAGATCCACGGGTCGTAAACGACGCAATTTTGGTCGAAGACATGACTTATGAAGAGGCCATGGAGCTTTCTTTCTTCGGAAGCAAAGTCCTTCACCCGAAAACTTTAACTCCTCTGGCCGCAAAAAATATCGAAGCCTGGAGTTTGAATTCTCACAATCCAAGCGCAAGGGGAACAAGAATCGGCCGGGGTCCTTTTGAAAGCGAAAAGAACGCAGGTCCTGTCCGGGGAATTTCCTGCCTGAAAAACACTGCACTCATTTCAGTGAGCGGAAGCGGCATGAAAGGCAAGACCGGTATCGCCAGCCGAATTTTTGCGGCAGTCAGCCGGGCGGGAATCTCAATGCTTTTGATTACCCAGTCTTCTTCTGAATACACAATCTCTTTCTGCGTAAAACAGACTGAGGCTCAGGCTGTGGAAGATGTTCTTTCTCAGGAATTTTCCCTTGAAATCCGTGACGGTCTTATCAATAAAATCAATGTTCAGGAGCATACGGCAATCGTCTCTATCGTCGGCGACGGCATGAAACAGAATTGCGGTGTAGCAGGAAAATTCCTCGATTCCCTCTCAACACGGGGAATCAACATTCTTGCAATCGCACAAGGCTCTAGCGAAAGGTCAATTTCAGTCGTTATCGGCGGAGAATTCGGGGATATCGCTGTCAAGGCGGCTCACCTCTTCTTCTTCAACACTGCCCAGCCAATCGAAGTGTTCGCATTCGGAGCCGGAACAATCGGTGGCGCCCTGCTCGACCAGATTCGCGACCAGCACGACAAGCTTCTTGAACAGAAAATCGACATCAAAGTTTGCGCAATCTCAACTTTGGACGGCATGATTCTCGACGGAAACGGAATCGATCTTTCAAATTGGCGAGAACTGAGCAAAAAAGCTACTGAAAAGGCAAATGTTGACGAAATCTTGGACTTCGTTCGGGATACAAAGCCTCTAAACCCGGTTTTTGTTGACTGTACTGCAAGCTACGATTTGCCGAACCGATATCTGGACATTTTTAAGGCAGGTATGAGCATTGCAACCCCAAACAAGCGGGCTAACTCAATGAACATGGATTTCTACCACAAGCTACGCCAGGTTGCTAACGAAAATCACTGCCGCTTCCTTTACGAAACAAATGTTGGAGCAGGCTTACCAATCATCGACACCTTGCAAAACCTCTTTAACTCAGGCGACCGCCTTACAGGCTTCAACGGAATCATGTCAGGCTCTCTCTCATACATCTTCGGAAAGCTGGACGAGGGCAAAAAGTTCAGCGAGGCCGTCCTTGAGGCAAAAGAATTGCGCTACACCGAGCCTGATCCACGAGACGACCTTAAAGGCACTGATGTCGCGCGCAAAGCACTGATTATCGCCCGTGAAAGTGGCATGACAATCGAACTTGATGACATCAAAATGAACTCAATCTTCCCGGAGAACTTCTCAATCGAAGGCACAACAGAGGAATTCCTCAAACGACTGCCGGAAGTAGACTCATACTTTGAGGAAAAAATGGCAAAACTCAAAAAAGAAAACAAAGTTTTGCGAATGGGTGCTTCAATCAAAGACGGAAAAGTTTCTGTCGGTATGCTTGAAGTCGGCCCAGACGATCCGCTTTACGGAGTTCGAGGTGGCGAGAACGCATTCGTATTCCAGACTGAACGATACTCACCGATTCCCCTTACCGTCCGCGGATACGGAGCAGGAGCAGGAGTTACGGCAGCCGGTGTCTTTGGAGATATTATGAGGACGGTTAGTTTTAACCCGACTAAGTAAAGTCTGCCACACGGCTCTTGACAATAGTCTTCAATCTTTATAAAGTATCACCAACGGCAAAGAGGTCGTAGATATTGTTTCGTTTTTCGATGCATTGTCTACGGCCTTTTTGTTTTATCTAATCTCAAAGTCGGTAATGAAGCCGCATGTGCAGGGGTAATCTTTGCGCGTGCGGCTTTTTTTGGAGCGAAAATGAACAGCAAGACTTTATACGAACCTTCTTTTGAACATGATGCCTGCGGAATCGGGGCGGTGGCAAATATTGACGGAAACGCGTCTCACAAAATCGTGGACAAGGCCCTTTCCATTGTGGAAAAACTGGAGCATCGGGCGGGAAAAGACGCAAGCGGAGAAACCGGCGATGGCGTGGGAATCCTGCTTCAAATCTGCCATGACTTTTTTAAGAAAGCCTGTGAGCGCGGGGAGATTGCCAGCCGCAACGGTTCGGTTTGTAAAAGTATCGGAGACCAGCGGGATTACGGCGTAGGCATGTTTTTCTTTTCGATGGAGGAAGCTGCTCTGGAGAGTGAGAAAATCCGCTTTGAAAAGTGCTGTGCTGGCGAGGGCTTGGAATTTTTGGGCTGGCGAAAGGTTCCTGTAAATGAAAATGTGCTCGGAAAAAAGGCACTGGACTGCATGCCTCAAATCTGGCAGAGCTTTGTGGCAAGGCCTGAAAATTGCGAAAAAGGCCTTGATTTTGACAGAAAACTGTATGTCCTGCGCCGTGAATTTGAAAAAGACGCCGGGGTTTTAGGGGTAGGGAGCGACCCGAAAGGGGCAAAACTTGCAAAGCAAGTTTTGAGCGAGTCTCCCCTAGGAGAGGGGGTAGCGGAAAACCGCGAAGCGGCTTGCAGCGAGGGGGAGACTTCCCCCGCAAAAACCTACATCTGCTCACTTTCAAGCCGCACAATCGTTTACAAGGGAATGTTTTTGGTGAACGAACTTCGTACCTTTTATAAAGATCTTCAATCAGAAGAATACAAGTCGGCACTGGCCATCGTTCATTCGCGCTTTTCAACAAACACTCAAGCCTCCTGGCAGCGCGCCCACCCCAACCGCTTTATCGCCCACAACGGAGAAATCAACACGATTCGGGGCAATGTTGACCGAATGCTGGCCAGAGAAGAGACTTTGCGCTCCCTGCAATTTTCTGACTGCGACATGAAAAAGATTTTGCCTGCGGTGGACACTAGCGGCTCTGACTCTGCAATGCTTGACAACACCCTTGAATTCCTCGTGATGAACGGCATGCCTCTTCCCCTTGCGGTGATGACTTGTATCCCGGAGCCTTGGAAGCACGACGAGAACATGAGCCGGGAGAAAAAGGATTTTTACCATTACTGGGCCACTATGATGGAAAGCTGGGACGGTCCTGCGGCCATTCTCTTTAGCGACGGAGACCTGCTCGGTGCCACCCTTGACCGAAACGGTCTGCGCCCAAGCCGCTACTACATCACGAAAGACGGGCTTCTCATTTTAAGCTCGGAAGTGGGCGTGCTTGACATTCCAGAAGAAAATATTGCCAAAAAATCCCGCCTCATGCCCGGAAAAATGCTCCTCCTTGACACGGTGCAGAAAAAAATCATCAGCGACGAGGACTGCAAGAAAAATTATGCCGCCCTTTATCCCTACGGCGAGTGGCTGGACATGAACCTTCTCCACCTTGCGGACTTGAAGATTCCAAACAAAAAAATTCCTGTGAGCACGATGGAAGAGCGGACCCGCCTTTACCGGGCTTTCGGCTGGAAGAGCGAGGACATCAACGAGATGATTCTGCCTCTGGCGAAAAATGGCCTTGAGCCTACAGCCAGCATGGGCGTGGACATTCCCCTTGCGGTGATGAGCGAAAAGCATCCCAGCCTTTTCAGTTATTTCAAGCAGCTTTTTGCCCAGGTGACAAATCCGCCCATCGACAGCCTGCGGGAAAAAATCGTCACGGACACCACGGTTTATGTGGGAAAGGACGGAAATTTGCTGGAGCCGGTGGCCTCAAACTGCCGCGTGCTGGAAATAAACAATCCCATTCTGACCGGTGTTGACCTGATAAAAATCGCTGCCCTGAATCAGCCGGGACTGAAAGCGAAGAGGATTTCGATTTTGTTTGAAAAAGGTCTGGAATCCGCTTTGGAAAATCTCTTCTCCCAAATCGATTCCGCTTACGCTGAGGGCTGCAATATCATCATTTTGAGCGACCGTGGCGTGGACGAAAATCATGGGGCTATTCCGGCAATTCTCGCGGTTTCTGCGGTGGAGCAATATTTGATCCGCACGAAAAAACGGACGGCTCTTTCGGTGATTTTGGAGAGCGGCGAGGTGCGGGATGTACATCAGGCGGCCATGTGCTTGGGCTATGGGGCGCGGGCGGTGAACCCGTACCTTGCCCATGAGGCGATTGCAGAACTTATCGACCAGAAAATCTTGGACAAGGATTATCACACTGCCATCGACGACTACAACAAGGGCATTATAAACGGCATCGTAAAAATCGCGGCAAAAATGGGAATCTCAACGATTCAGTCTTACCAGTCCGCGCAGATTTTTGAGGCGGTGGGAATCGCAGACGATGTAATCGAAAAATATTTTACAAATACCGTGAGCCGAGTGGGTGGAATCGGCTTAAAAGAAATCGAAGAAGATGTGCTCTACCACCACAGAAGGGCATTTTCTTCAAAGGAAGAAGCAAAATCTCCCCGACTGGACTTTGGCGGAATCCATAAACTGAAAGTTGGGCCAGAGGCGGAAGACCATCTTTTGACGCGGGAGACAATTCTTGCCCTGCAGGAATCTACGAAAAATGGCGACTATGCTCGCTTTAAGGAATACACGGCTTTGGTGGATTCAAACGACCATCCACACACACTTCGGGCAATGCTTGATTTTGACTTTGACAAAAACGGCGGCATTTCCCTTGAAGAAGTGGAAAGCGTGGAAAAAATCGTTCAGCGATTCAAGACTGGCGCCATGTCTTACGGTTCCATCAGCGAGGAAGCCCACAAGTGCCTGGCTCTGGCCATGAATCATCTGCACGGAAAATCCAACAGCGGCGAGGGCGGCGAGAATCCAGAGCGACTGGGAACGGAATACAATTCTGCAATCAAGCAGGTAGCAAGCGGTCGCTTTGGCGTTACGGAAGAATATCTTCTTTCGGCAAAAGAGATTCAGATTAAAATGGCACAGGGAGCAAAGCCGGGCGAGGGCGGCCATCTTCCTGGAAAGAAAGTCTATCCCTGGATTGCACGGACACGATACGCAACTCCGGGCGTGGCCTTAATTTCGCCTCCGCCTCACCACGACATCTATTCTATAGAAGATTTGGCTCAGTTGATTTATGATTTGAAAAACGCCAACCGAAAAGCCCGAATCAGCGTAAAACTGGTAAGCGAGGCGGGAGTTGGAACCGTGGCATCGGGCGTGGCAAAGGCTGGAGCCCAAGTCATTTTGATAAGCGGACACGACGGCGGAACGGGAGCCGCCCCCATGTCTTCGATTCATCACGCGGGCTTACCCTGGGAACTGGGCTTGAGCGAGGCTCACCAGACTTTGATTCAGAACGGGCTTCGAGGCAGGGTCGTCCTTGAAACTGACGGCAAGCTGATGAGCGGCCGGGATGTGGTCATTGCGGCCTTGCTGGGAGCGGAAGAATTTGGTTTTGCCACAGCCCCCCTCATCGCCCTGGGCTGCTCAATGCTCCGAGTCTGCCAGCTGGACACCTGCCCATTCGGAGTTGCCACCCAGAACGAAAAGAACCGGGCAAAATTCCCCGGAAAGGCAGAATATGTTGAGAATTTCATGAAGTTCGTCGCTCAGGAAATGCGGGAAATAATGGCCCGGCTTGGAGTGCGCACCGTGGAAGAACTTTGCGGCAGAAGCGACTTGCTCAAGCTGAAAGAACGGCAGGGCTTCCGCCGGGCAGATTTGGTGGACTTACAGAGACTTCTGGCAAAGAATGAGGATTCCCCGTCATTCCACGGCTTGACCGGGGAATCTCCTGACAGCTGGAAGCAAAATCGCGATTCCTTTGATTTCGGACTTGAAAAGACAGTGGACGAAAAAACTCTGCTTCCTTTGTTTGAAACCGGGGATTTTAAGGTAGTGAGCGACGGCGTAGCCGGCAAAACCTGCGAGGCAGGTTTTGAGCGAGTCTCGGCGAAGGCTGTGCCTGAACCGCAAAGCCCCTTAGGAGAGGGGGTAGCGGACAAGACAACAAAGCGGAGCGAATCGGCACTGCGAGCAGGGGCGATTCGTGGAGCGACTTGGCTTGGGAGCGAGGGGGACGCTTCCCCCATCCCAATCCAATCCACCGACAGAACGGTAGGAACAATCCTTGGAAGTGAAATCCAGAAGCGATACGGCGGCTCACTGTCTGACGACACATTCACCGTAAACTTTGCGGGAGGAGCCGGCCAGAGCTTTGGCGCATTCATTCCAAAGGGACTGACTCTTCGCCTGACAGGAGACGCCAACGATGCATTCGGAAAGGGCTTAAGCGGCGGAAAGCTTGTTTTGAAAAAGCCGGCCGGATTCGACGGAGTAGCAGAAGACAATATAATAGTAGGAAATGTCGCGCTTTTTGGTGCGACCAGCGGAAAGGCCTTTATCAACGGCGTGGCGGGCGAGCGTTTCTGCGTGCGAAATTCAGGAGCAAGCGTTGTTGCGGAAGGCTGTGGCGACCACGGTCTTGAATACATGACAGGCGGAACTGCGGTAATCCTTGGCAGCACAGGAAAAAATCTCTGCGCGGGAATGAGCGGCGGCGTGGCATACATTCTTGATGAAAAGCACGACCTTTACAAAGGCCTGAACCACGAGCTTGTAAAAATGTACGCCCTGGACGACGCAACAACAACACTCCGCGACAAAACTGACGAGGAAAACCTGCGCAATTTAATAGAAGAACATGTTGCAGAAACTGGCAGCCAAAGAGGAAAAGAAATTCTTTCTGACTGGGAGCACTACAAAACATGCTTCAAGAAGATTATTCCTAACGATTACCTTCGGATTATGACGGAGATTTTCGCGGAGGAAGATGCAGGCACGGCACATGACGAGGCGGTGCTTGCCTCTTTCAGAAAGTGCACGGCCTAGAAACGGGGGAAGGGAGAATAAAAGAAAATGGGCTTAAAAGACGAATGTGGCGTTGCGGGAATTTTCGGCGCGGAAAATGCGGCCAGCCTTTCTTACTTTGCGCTGACTTCACTGCAGCACCGGGGGCAGGAAAGTGCAGGAATCGCGGTGAGCGACGGAAAGAGCGTGCGGCTGAAAAAGGAGCTGGGGCTTGTGGGTGATGTTTTTGCTCCGGCGGATTTTGAGAAATTGAAGGGAAGTATTGCCCTCTCTCATGTGCGCTATGCCACGGCAGGCGGCCGAACCCTTGAAAATGCCCAGCCATTTTTAAACACTTTCAAAAACGGCTCCATCGCCCTCGCTCATAACGGTCAGCTGGTGAATCACGCTTGTCTGCGGGAAAAACTTGAGGACGGCGGCAGCACTTTTGCCAGCAACAGTGACAGCGAAGTGATTCTGAAACTGATTGTGCGCAAGTTCATCGAAAAAGGCGGCAAGCCCGGAAGCGGAATGTCCCTGCCCCAGGACGATGACCTTTTCGTGCAGGCCGTGATTGAGGCAATGAAAGAAATCAAGGGCTCTTTTGCCCTCTGCATTATGACCGAAAATATGCTGATTGGCGCGCGCGACCCCAACGGAATCCGCCCTTTGTGTCTTGGAACTTTAGGCGGGGAAAGCCTTCCCCTCGCTCCAGCCAACGCTAACGCGTCGTCTTCCGCTACCCCTTCTGCGGGCTCAATCGCCGCCCGCAACGCCCGCTCAATTTCCTATATCCTTGCCTCTGAATCCTGCGCCATTGACGCGGTGAACGGAAAATTTTTGCGGGATATTGAGCCGGGAGAAATTCTCGTGATTACAAAAGAAGGGCTCCGAAGCGAAAAATATGCCTGCGAAAAAAAGAAGACCTGTATTTTTGAATATGTCTACTTTGCCCGCCCCGACAGCGTGATTGACGGCATCCCCGTGCAGGAAGCCCGCTACCGCATGGGGCAGACTCTCGCCCTTGAAAGCAAAACGGAAGCGGATGTGGTCATCGGAGTGCCTGACAGCGGAATCGGAGCGGCCATGGGCTTTTCAAAGGCAAGCGGCATCCCTTATGTGACCGGCATCATCAAGAACAAGTACATAGGCCGCACATTCATCGCGCCGACTCAGGCCGAGCGGGAAAACATGGTCTTCGTCAAACTCAACGCCATCAAAAGTGATTTGGAAGGAAAGCGGGTCATTGTGATTGACGATTCCATCGTGCGGGGAACCACAAGCCGCCGTCTAGTTGAGATTTTGCGCCGGGCGGGAGCAAGGGAAGTGCATTTCAGGGTTTCTTCCCCGCCGGTAAAATTTCCCTGTCATTTGGGAATAGACACGCCCAGCAAAGCAGAACTAATCAGCAGCACTCACGAGCTAGAGGAAATCCGTGCAGAAATCGGCGCGGACTCCCTGGCTTTTATCTCTCTTGAAGGAATGATTCAGGCTTTGCGCTCTTCTTCTTCTGAGGGAAAGGAAGGCTGGTGCGAGGGCTGTTTTTCAGGGATTTATCCTGTGTAAGGATATTTTCAAGGCCACAAGGAAAATCGCCAGTCTGTCTTCTAGCAGGATTTTAAAAATTCCACGAAAAGAGGGCTGGCCTTGTTGGGTCGGCTCTTGAATTCCGGGTGGAACTGAACACCCACATGGAAGTGTCCGTCCTCTCCGCCCGCCTCCACGGCTTCCACAAGGCTTGTGTCAGGGCTAGTTCCGCTGATAACAAGGCCTGCTTCTTCCAGCTGGCTTCTATAGTCGTTGTTGAATTCGTAGCGGTGTCGGTGACGTTCGTTGATAAGGCTTGACTGATAGGCTTTTTCCAAAATCGTGTCAGGCGTGACCTTACAGGGGTAGCTTCCCAAGCGCATTGTTCCGCCCTTGATTACGCCTTCCTGATTTTTCATCAAATCGATGACAGGATGCTCGCAAAGTTCGTCAAATTCCCTGGAGTTGGCGTCCTTCCAGCCAAGAACCGAGCGGGCAAATTCAATCACCGCAATCTGCATTCCAAGACAGATTCCAAAATACGGAACTTTATGAGTCCGGGCATAACGGCAAGAGGCAATCATTCCTTCGATTCCCCGCTGACCGAATCCCCCCGGAAGGATAATTCCCCTGCAATCCTTAAAGACTTCTTCCGCCGTCTCGTCAGTCACTGAGTCCGAATCCACCCACTTGATTTTTACATTTTTTCCCACCACAAAAGAAGCGTGATTCAGGCTTTCCACAATGCTGAGGTATGAGTCGTGAAGTTTCACATATTTTCCCACCAGAGCAACCTGAATTTCTCCTTTTCGTCCGTGAATTCTCTCCACCATATTTGCCCAGTCTGCAAGAAGGGGATAATGAGAGTCTCCCCTTCCCTGCTCGATTCCCAAATCACGGCAGACAACATCGTCCATATTCTGGGCGTGAAGCATGAGGGGAACTTCGTAAAGGCTCTTACAGGTCGTGTTGTTGATAACGCAGTCTTCGCCCACATTGCAGAAAAGCGAAATCTTCTTTCGGATGTCCAAAGGAATTTCTTTGTCGCAGCGGGCAACGATGATGTCCGGGTGGATTCCAACCGCCATCAGCTCCTTTACAGAATGTTGGGTCGGCTTGGACTTGTATTCGTCCGAGCCACTGATATAAGGCACGAGGCAGACATGAATGAAAAGGCAGTTGCGTCGGCCAACCTCAATTGCCAGCTGGCGGATTGCCTCAAGGAAGGGCTGGCTTTCAATGTCACCGATAGTTCCGCCCACTTCCACAAGGCTCACATCAGCCCCGCTCACCTCGGCATTTTTCATGATAAAATCTTTAATCTCGTTGGTAACATGGGGGATAATCTGCACGGTCTGCCCCAAATACTCGCCCTGCCGCTCCTTGTTCAGCACATTCCAGTAAACACGGCCGCTGGTCAGATTTGAATAGCGGGTAAGATTCTCATCGATAAATCGCTCATAATGCCCCAAATCAAGGTCGGTTTCCGCTCCGTCATCAGTAACAAAGACTTCGCCATGCTGAAAAGGGCTCATGGTGCCGGGGTCAACATTCATATAAGGGTCGAGTTTTTGGCTCACGACCTTCAAACCGCGGCACTTCAAAAGACGCCCCAAACTCGCCGCCGTAATTCCCTTTCCAAGTCCTGAGACAACACCGCCGGTCACAAAAATAAATTTCGTCATATTTTCCTCCATTCAAATCTAAAAATCGTCACTTAATTTCCTGAAGCCATGCTGCAAATCCACCTGATGCGCTGGATTGATTTGGGCAAAATCTCCCTCAGCATTTTTGTTTCTATGTTGTCAGGATTTATGGAAATCGCTTTCTCCATCGTATCCGTTGAAATCGGCGGCAAAATCCCGAAAATCTTCCGCACTTCCCCCTCGCTGTACTGACGATGAGAGAGAGGAGGCTTGTGGGAAGAAAGAATTTCTGCGGGATAGAATTTGCAGGGCTTGAAAATGAGTTCCCCAGTCTTTGACTTTGCGCCATAAGCTCCGAAAAACCTGCACACAAAGGCCCGTCCGCCATAAATCGAGCAATGATTGTCGTCATTCTCATTCCAGAAAGGGCAGCCCTTGTTCTCAGGAAAGGGAAATTCTCCGTCTGAGACCTTTTCCGCCACATCCGCCTTATTTTCCAAAAGCCAGGCCGCCATATAATCCGCCTCACATTCCAAAAGGTCTGGCTCAAAATTCCTGCAGCACTCGCCGCAGCCACGCGGGCAGGTAAAACCCGATTTTTCGTACCAGACAGCCTGTTTTTGGGCAATCTGGGCGTAAAGCGTCATCATCGCACGCAAGATTTCTTCTTCTCGCGTGCCGCTTAATTTCGTTAAAATGTCGCTTATATCACTGTCAATTTCCATAAAATCCTTTAAAGCAAAAAAAGACGCCCATTCCATTCAACGGCGACAATGCCATTAAATCGAATGAGCGTCTTTGCTCTTTATGGGGATATTTTACGCAAAGGAGGTGGTCTTGTCAATGGTGCGTATCTTTTGGCTAATTCCCTGCGATTTCGTTGAAAAGAGCCTGATAGAGCATGGCCTTATCCTTGTTGGTGCTGCGGATTGTGTTTGAAAGCCGCTGAGCCAGCTTGAGCAGAACCTTGTAGCCCAAAATGCTCTCTTTCTGGCACAATTCGTGAAATTTTTTACTGGTCAGAACGAGAACCTGGCACTCGTCAATCGCCGTAACAGTCGCGCTTCTCTTGTCGTTGCTGACAAGTGCCGTCTCGCCGAAGAAGACATTCATGCTGGCGTCTAAATCTGCAAGGGCAATAGTGTCTCCTGCCGGCGTGTCGCGGTAAATGAGAACCGAGCCTGAATAAAGGATGTAAAACTCGTCGCCAACATCGCCTTCTTTGATTATAACCTGCCCTGGCTTAAATTTTTTCATGCTGATGCTTTCGTAGAGCTGAGTCAGGATTTCCCGGTCACCTTCCTTCTTGGGGTCAAAGTCAGAGAAAAGCGAGATTTTGGCAAGTTTTGGCAGAACTTCATCGAGATTTTTCGTTTCCATTTATTATTCCCCCTTTCAGTTTGCCTTGCCACGGACGAAAATGGCTTTTGAGTGGCTCGGAATTATGTAGCTTGAAGACGGAGCCAGAATCGGCTCGTTGCTTTTGAGCAGCTTGACTTTCTGAAGATTGTCGATGATTTTACTGATATCAGGATTTTTCTGAGCCTCCCGCAAGGCTTCCGTTCGCCTGTGGTGGAAGTTGCCGGAATTGAGCAAAAGCCCTATTAAAAGCCCCTGCTCTTCCCGTCTTTCTTCCTCGTAGGCCTTTAATTCACCGTAAGTTTTTCCCACGAAGGATTCAGGAATATCCCCGATTAAAATGCCGGAAGTGGCGTCGTTACCGCTAATCAGGGTGCTGATGACATGGCTGTAGCCCTGACCGCTGGATGCCGTGGCAAGCAGGCTCTTTTCGTAATCCTGCATGAGAATTATTTCGTCGCAGTGAGCCATTTTCAAATGTTTTTCAAATTTCGGACTCATAAGCTCGGCCACCACATAAAGTCCGTGGTTCAGATTTTCGATTGTAAGCACGGCAAGGACTGTGCGGGAGTCAATTTCAAGGTCAGAATAATCTTTTGATTTGTCGGAAATTACAAGAACCCGCTCCGCGTCCTGAATTTTTGCCCTTTTTAGGGTGGATTCGTCGGTAAAATCCCCGGCAACAAAATGAAGATCCTTGTAAGTGTCATGACTTTTAAGCAGCTGAACCTGCTCTGCAGCCTCGTTTATCAGCACAATCATGTCCATGCTGATTTCCGGATTTGATTTTAGAACCGTCTTTAAGATTTTGTCAAAGCCCGGTCTCCATCCGCAAATTATAAAATGTCCGCTCATGTCTTTTAATGTTTCCAATCCCTTGTCCTTTTTTTCCTGAATATCAACGAAAAGCGCCGTGATATTACCACGGATATAGCTGAAAAAGAAAGTGCCTGTAATCAGCAGAGTGATTGCGGCAGCCCGCCCCGAAAGTGACTCACAAACATACTCAAAGTAGCCCGCAAATACGGCGACGCACATGAAGTAGAAACTGTCGAACTTTGTTTCGATTCCGCTTCCTGTTTTGGTCTCCACATTGTAGACGATTATGGTCATGCTCACTATGAGAAGGATAATCGCCAGATAGGCATAAGTTGACGGAGTTTTAAGAAGAATCCTGAGTAAGTGAAAAAATCGATTCCGCTTTCCGTCCTTTTTTTTACCCATGCTTTTTTGCCCCCCTTAGCTTATGCAGTTAGAGCAAACCAGAATGGATTTTGCGTATTTTGGAATTATGTAAGAGCCCTTTGGAGTGAGAAGAGGCTCATTGCAGCTTCCTTCAAGAGAATCTTTTTTCATCTGCTGGTAATTGCCGGAATTCAAGAGAAGGCCCACGAGAATTTCGGATTCGCCTTTTTTGCTGTAAAAATCCTCCAGCTCCTGATAGCTTTTTCCGACAAAAGACTGGGGAAAATCAGAGACAATGATTCCTGTGTCAGAGTCATCGCTGATAAGCGACTTGATGACATTGCTGTAGCCCTGACCGCTGGATGCCGTGGCAAGAAGGCTGTGCTCATATTCCTGAGTGAGGATGATTTCATCGCAATGGGCGAGCCGCAAATGCTCGGCAAGTTTTTCGTCCAAAAGCTCGGCAGAAATGTAAACGGAAGGATTCATGTTCTTCATGGTAATGACGGCAAGGACTGTGCGGGAATCCACTTCCATGTTGCTTGACTTGCCATTTCCAGAATCCGCAAGAACCAGAATGCGGGAAGCAGTCTCGATGTGGGCGCGCTTGAGCGTATCGGCGTCAGAAAAATCCCCGGCCACATATTTTACGCTCTTGAATTCGATGTTCTCTTTGAGTTGCTCCACCAGCTGGGAAGGGGCATTGTTCACCAGAACAATCATGTCAGGCGTGATGTCTGGATTAGACCTCAGTACCGTCGCTAAAAGTTCCTCAAAGCCGTTTTTCCATCCGCAAAGTAAAAACTGTCCTTTCATAGGCCGTATTTTTTTTAATCCCCTGTTATTTTTCGACTGAATATCCATGATTACGGAAGTAATCTTACCGATGATGACCGCCCATAAAGCCATTCCGAAGAGCAGCAGCACTAATGAAGCAAAGCGGCCGGGAACGGACTTTACGTAAAAGTCATAGTAAGCCGCAACCACCGCGACAATCGTGTGCCAGACCGCATCAAAAAGCCCCGTGATGCCCGAATCTGTCTTGGTCTCCGTCTTGTAAACCACATAAGTCGCAAGTACGATGAGAGCCAGAATAAGAAGGAGCAGATAACTGAAGGGATTTTTCAGCCATCTTTTAAGGCTTCGAAACAGCTTTCGGCGCAGTTTATTGCTTTTTTTGCTCATTTAAAAGCTCCTTGTAAATGCTGCCGGTGTTGGGCAATTTCAAACCAACTGTCCCCTTCTATGATACAAGAATATCCAATTTTTGAAAATAATTTTAAATCACAAAAAAATCAAAAGCAAAAATATCCGGCCTAAAAATGATTTATATCCACGAGGCTAGTATTCTCCAGCGAATAGGGAGAAGCCAGGCAGTCCGCAAGGGCATTTGCCGTGTCGATGGAAGTCAGGCAGTCGATGTCACGCTCAACGGCAAGTCGGCGGAGTTTTACGCTTTCTGCAACCGGGTCACGGCCTTTGGCACTGGTTGAAACTACATAAACCACCCGCCCGCTTTCAAGGAGAGTCATCACATTGTCGCTGAAATTCTCATGGACTTTTGCCACATGGGTTACGGTCATGCCGCTTCTCTCGATAGTCGCCGCATTTCCTGTGGTGGCGTAGAGCTTAAAGCCCAGGTCGTAGAATTTTCTGGCAAGGGCGGGAAGTTCCGGCAGGTCAGACTCCCGCACGGAAAAGAGGACACCAAAGGGGGAAGTCTCCCCCTCACTTTTCTTTGGTCGAATCATCTTCCAGCCGGCGGCGGCCATTCCATTAAAAATCGCTTCTTCCCTCGTGGCGGCAATTCCCAAGACTTCACCGGTGCTTTTCATCTCAGGTCCTAAGTGGGTGTCCACATCCATGAGTTTTTCAAAACTGAAGACCGGGACTTTTGCGGCAAAATAGGGTGGCTTTCGGTAGAGTCCTGTGCCGTAGCCCATTTGAGAAAGCCTCTCGCCCAGCATGGCTCTGGTGGCAAGGTCTATCATGGGAAGCCCTGAAACTTTTGAAAGATAAGGCACAGTGCGGCTGGAACGGGGATTTGCTTCTATTATATACAAGTCATTTTCGTAAATCAGATACTGAATGTTGACCAGACCTTTCGTTCCCAGAGCAAGGGCCAGGTCTGTGGACTGACGGACGATTTTTTCTTCGATTTCTGGAGTGAACTCGCCTGGATAAAGGGCGATGGAATCCCCGGAGTGAATGCCCGTGCGCTCGATATGCTCCATGATTCCCGGAATCAAAACCGATTCGCCGTCGGAAATGCAGTCTACTTCCAGCTCTTTTCCTTCCATATATTTGTCGATGAGGACAGGATTTTCGATTCCGCCCCGCAAGATGATTTTCATGTATTCTTTCACATCCGCATTGTTGCGGGCGATAATCATGTTCTGTCCGCCAAGAACATAGCTCGGTCTCATCAGAACCGGGTAGCCGATTTTTTCCGCCGCTTCAAGGGCCTCAACTTCGGTAAAAACCGTGAGCCCGCGGGGGCGTTTGATTGAAAGACGGTCACAAAGTTCTTCAAAACGCTCACGGTCTTCGGCAAGGTCGATGGCGTCGGCGCTTGTTCCCAAAATGCGAACTCCCTGACTGTCTAAAAATTTTGCCAGCTTGATTGCAGTTCCGCCACCAAAAGCCACCACCACGCCCAAAGGTTTTTCCACGGCGAGAACATTCATAACATCGACTGGAGTAAGCGGCTCAAAATAAAGTCGGTCAGCCGTGTCAAAATCAGTGGAGACGGTCTCAGGATTGTTGTTGATTATGGCGACCTCGTAGCCCAGCCTTTTAAGAGCCTGAACGCACTGAACTGAAGCATAGTCGAATTCAATTCCCTGCCCGATGCGGATAGGTCCTGAGCCAAGCACGACAATAGTATTAGTACGCATCATTGTGGACTCCTCCGATTGCTCTTCCGCTGGGTTCGTCCATGTTTTTCCAGGCGGCATCCCATTCCAGGGCTTTTGCCGTTGAGCAGGCTACTCCCGCTTCGTGGGGAACACATTTGGCGGCAGAGTCGCTGGGGAAAAGGCGGCTGTAGATTTCGCGGTAGTAATATTCTTCTTTTGTTTTGGGCGGATTTACGGGGAAGCGGTTTTCACGGCGGGCAAATTCCTGATCGCTTACTTTTTCCTCGGTGATTTTTTTGAGGGTGTCAATCCAGTTGTATCCAACACCGTCAGAGAACTGCTCTTTTTGCCGCCATGCGATGTTTTCTGGGAGCAGGTCTTCAAAGGCCTTGCGCAAAATCCATTTTTCAATCCGCTGCTTTCCGTCGCCCAGGCGGATGCTCATTTTGTCATTTGGATTAAGGCTCATGGCGATGTCGATAAAATCCTTGTCAAGAAATGGAACCCTGCCTTCAACGCCCCAGGCCATAAGGCTTTTGTTCGCGCGGAGACAGTCATAAAGATGAAGCTTGCTCATTTTTCGCACCAGCTCTTCGTGGAATTCTTTAGCATTTGGGGCTTTATGGAAGTAAAGATAGCCGCCGAAAAGCTCGTCGCTTCCCTCGCCAGAAAGAACCATCTTGATTCCCATGGATTTTATAACGCGGGCAAGAAGATACATGGGCGTACTTGCCCGCACGGTGGTGATGTCGTAGGTTTCGATGTGATAGATTACATCAGGCAGGGCGTCCAGCGCTTCCTGAATGGTGAAGTGGACTTCGTGATGAACGGTGCCGATATAGTCGGCGGCCTTTTGGGCGGCGATTAAGTCCGGCGAGCCTTCCAAGCCGATTGCGAAAGAGTGGAGCTGAGGCCACCACGCGCTTTCCTTACTGTCGCTTTCGATTCGCTTTTTGGAGAATCTCTGGGTGATTGCGGCGATTATTGAGGAATCCAGACCGCCTGAAAGAAGCACGCCGTAGGGAACATCGCTCATAAGCTGGGCTTTTACCGCCGTTTCCAAGCCGTTCCTAACTTTTTCAATCACGGCGGGGGTGATGATTTCTCCCTTATCGTCTGTGGCTTTGGGAGAATTCTTAACAAAGTCGTAGCTTTTCCAGTCGCGGTGATACCATTTCACGGGTTTGCCTTTGTCGGAGGAGACTTTCCCCTCCTTGCTATACAAATAGCTTCCGTTGGGGAATTCTTCGATTGTAACGCACTCGCCTTCCAGGGCTTTCAGCTCGCTTGCGACATAGTAGCGGCCGGCCTTGTCCCAGCCCTGATACAAGGGAATTACGCCGATTTCGTCCCTGGCAATCAGGTAGGCGTCGCGCTCGCTGTCGTAGAGGGCAAAGGCGAAAATGCCTGAAAGTTCTTCAATCATGGCGGAAAAGTCGCCGCTCTCCCGGTATTTTTTGTAAAGGGGCAGGATTACCTCGCAGTCGCTCCCGGTAAGGAAATGATAGCTTTGGGCGAACTGGGCGCGGAGATTTTTATGATTGTAGATTTCGCCGTTTGCCGCAAGAATCAGCTTTCCGTCGTCGCTTACAAGGGGCTGCTTTCCGCTAAGAGGGTCAACGATTGAAAGACGCTCGTGGCTCAAAATCGCATTGTCGCCGGTGTAAACGCCGCTCCAGTCCGGCCCCCGGTGACGGATTTTCTTACTCATTTCCAGAACCTGAGCACGAAGTTCTTCTTTCAAGCCCTGAGCTATGGGCTGGCTTCCGCTTGATAAATCAAAACATCCTACAAATCCACACATATTTTTCTCCTATTTGTTTTTGTTTAAAAATTCCTCAGCCTCATTTTCGCCGCCTGTGACAGAGTAAAAATAAGGCGTTTCTGCGTCAAATTCTCCCGCACAGGTATCGACCATTTTGAAAGAGCGTGGCGGATAGAGCATTTCCTTCTTCTCATGAGACGGCTCAGTCTCCGCCTGAGAAATTTTTTCCAGCTTCCACAAGAACCACTCGTCGATTTTCGTAATCTCATGGATTTCTTCAACACTGAGAAGTTTTCGCTTTAAAGCCTGATAAATGGCGAAGATTCTCTGATCGGTGCACTGGGCCACCCGCTCACGGATTTTCTGGTCGCCCTCTTTGACGAAGGCCGGAAGATTCAAGTCCTTTACGCCAACTTCAAGACCACGCGCCGCCTTTAAAATCGCTTCCTCAAAATTCTGACCGATTGCCATGACTTCGCCGGTTGCCTTCATCTGGGTTCCAAGTTTGCGGGCGGCGTAGACGAATTTATCAAAGGGAAATTTTGGCATTTTTACCACGACATAATCCAAAACCGGCTCAAAGCAGGCCTTTGTTTTCTTTGTAACGAAGTTTGGAATCTCGTCCAGCGTAAAGCCCACGGCGATAAGAGCCGCAACTTTCGCGATTGGGTAACCTGTGGCCTTACTTGCAAGGGCAGATGAGCGGGAAACGCGAGGATTCACTTCAATCACGGCGTATTCAAAGCTGTCCGGGTTCAAGGCGAACTGGCAGTTACAGCCGCCCTCAATCTCAAGGGCAGAAATTATGTTCAGTGCCGCTGAGCGCAGCATCTGATATTCCTTGTCGGCAAGAGTAACCGTGGGGGCGATGACGATTGAATCTCCCGTGTGAACGCCAACCGGGTCAAAGTTTTCCATGGAACAGACCGTAATCACATTGCCCTTTGAATCCCGCATGACCTCAAACTCAACTTCCTTCCAGCCCGAAATACATTTTTCCACCAGAATCTGATGAATTGGAGAGCGGTGAAGTCCGTTATGGGCGATTTCGTCCAGTTCCCGGTCATTGTTTACGATTCCACCGCCGGTTCCGCCCAGAGTAAAGGCCGGCCGGATAATGGCAGGAAAGCCGATTTCATCGTGAACAAAAGCGGCCGCATCCTCGTAAGTCGTCACGACCTTTGAGGGAATGCAGGGCTCGCCGATTGCTTCCATCGTGTCCTTAAAAAGCTGGCGGTCTTCGGCCTTGTCGATTGTAAGAGGCCGCGCTCCCAGAAGCTTGACTCCGTAGCTTTCCAAAAATCCCGATTTCGCAAGCTCCATGCTGAGGGTAAGCCCCGTCTGACCTCCCAAAGTCGAAAGCAGACTGTCCGGCTTCTCCTTTTCGATGATTCGCTCCAGCGTTGTGAGAGTCAGCGGCTCAAGGTAGATTTCGTCCGCCATGGAATGGTCTGTCATAAGGGTGGCCGGATTCGAGTTTACAAGGCAGACTTCAAGCCCCAGAGATTTCAAAGCCTTGCAGGCCTGATTTCCCGCATAGTCAAATTCCGCAGCCTGACCGATTACGATTGGGCCGCTTCCGATTATCATTACTTTATGAATATCTTTATTTAGTGGCATTTTCTTTCTCCTTTTTCATCATTCCAACGAAGCGGTCGAACAAAAAATTCGTGTCGTGGGGGCCGCCGCAGGCTTCCGGGTGGAATTGCACGCTAAAGGCCGGAATGTCGGTGTAGGTGATTCCCTCGCAAGTCTCGTCGTTGGCATTGACAAAGGACAAGCGCGCAGATTCCGGGAGGGAAGCCGTCTCCACCGCGTAGCCGTGATTCTGGCTTGTGATGTAGATTCTGCCACTTTCCAAGTCCTTGCAGGGATGGTTTCCGCCTCTGTGCCCGTATTTGAGTTTTGAGGTTTTTGCGCCACGGGCAAGGGCCAGCATCTGGTGTCCCAAGCAGATTCCAAAAATCGGGATTGCCTTTTTTGTTATTGTCTCGCTTGCCTTTCCTGTCATTGTCGGACTTGATCCGACAATCTCCTTATTCCATTCGCATAATTTTCTGATTTCTTCAATCACAGCCGTATTTTCCGCCGGGTCGCCGGGCCCGTTTGAAAGCATGATTCCGTCAGGCTTTAGTCTTATGACTTCTTCCGTCTTTGTGTCGTAAGGAAGAATCGTCACCTTACAGCCCCGCTTTTCCAGTTCCCGGCCAATATTTGCCTTTGCTCCAAAATCTAAGAGACAGACGGAAAATCGAGAGTCAGAAGATGAAACTTTATTGGGGGAAGTCTCCCCCTCGGCTGCAATGGCTTCGCCATTTCCGCCTGCCCCCTCTCCTAAGGGGCTTCGCCCCTTAAAATCCCCGGACACACTGTTTTCCCTTTGCTGAACGCTTTTCACTGCATTTTCGATTTTGTAGGCACGGATTTCTTCGAGGTGCCGAATCAAGTTCGGCATGACATTTTTTTCAGCCTGCATGACATTTTTTTCAATCGGTTTGGCAGTTTTTCCTGCCGTTTTGACGGCTGTTTCTGTCGGCATATCAGCTGTTTCTGTTCCCGACACAATCATTCCGTTCATGACGCCGGCTTCCCGGAGTTTTTTGGTGAGTTTTCTTGTGTCGATTCCGCAGATTCCCACGATTCCCTGTTTTTTTAAGAATGAGTCCAAATCGCCTGAACAGCGGAAATTGCTTGGCTTTTCGCATATTTCGCGCACGATGTAGCCGGAAGCCCAGATTTTTTTGCTCTCAAAATCTTCGGGGATAAGACCGTAGTTTCCAATCAGGGGGAAAGTCTGCGTGATGATTTGCCCGAAATAGCTGGGATCGGTGAGGGTTTCGATGTAGCCGGTCATTCCTGTGGTGAAGACCGTCTCGCCGATTGTTTTCCCCCGTGCGCCGATTGCCTTTCCTTCAAAAACGCTGCCGTCCGCAAGAATCAAAAAAGCCTTGTCGCTCAAAAACATAATTCCCCCAAAATAAAAAGGCGTTCACCCCATCTGCCGACACTTATAGCGGCAAATCGAATGAACGCCTTTGTTCTTGAAAGTTATACCCTCTTTGCCCAATGTGGTCAAGAGCGAAAGGAAGAAATAGAAAAGGAAGTGTTTTTTTGCAAAATAAAATTTTTCTTCGCTTGACAAAAATTTTTCTTCACGCTATAAATGAGCCAACACAAGACAATGAGGTCGCAAAGTTCACGCTTTGCGACCTTTTTTTATTCGGCGATGATGTCGGGCATGTGCGCAGTGTCTGATGTCACCGCCAATTTTTTTTGGAGGTAAAAAATGAATGATTTATGGTCGGTTTGGTTTTTAATCGGCGCGGCTTTCGTCTTCTGGATGCAGGCCGGATTCGCCATGGTGGAAACGGGATTTACCAGGGCGAAAAACGCGGGCAACATCATAATGAAAAACCTGATGGACTTCTGCATCGGCACGGTCATGTGGTTTTTGATTGGAGCGTCTTTCATGCTCTCTTTCACAGACCCGGCAAGCGGCGAAGTGAGCAGGGGAATCTGGAGCGTCTTCGGAAAGCCGGGATTTTCGGTCTTCACGGATTACGCCCACTTTGACTTCTCGAACTTTGTTTTCAACCTTGTTTTCTGTGCCACAACGGCAACAATCGTAAGCGGGGCCATGGCAGAGCGGACGAAATTCAGCTCTTACTGCATTTATTCGGCAATCATTTCGGGAATCATCTACCCGATTGAGGCTCACTGGACTTGGGGCGGCGGATTCTTGGCACAATGGGGCTTCCACGACTACGCAGGTTCGGCCTGTATTCACATGGTAGGCGGAATCTGCGCCCTGATTGGTGCGGCTATGGTAGGACCAAGAATCGGAAAATTCACCAGAGATGAGGGCGGTAAGGTCGTAAAGGTAAAGGCTTTTCCCGGCCACAACCTGACAATAGGTGCTTTGGGTGTCTTTATCCTCTGGCTGGGCTGGTACGGCTTCAACGGTGCGGCGGCTACAGATGTTCCGACTTTGGGAAGCGTTTTCCTGACCACGACAGTAGCCCCGGCAGTGGCGACTGTCGTCACCATGATTTTCACATGGATTAAGTACGGAAAGCCTGATGTTTCCATGTGCCTCAACGCTTCCCTTGCGGGTCTGGTAGCAATCACGGCTCCCTGTGATGTGACAGACTGTGCGGGGGCTGCAATCATCGGTGCGGTGGCGGGTCTTCTCGTCGTCTTCGGAATCTGGCTTTTGGACTACAAGCTCCACATTGATGACCCGGTAGGTGCGGTGGCAGTCCACATGATGAACGGAATCTGGGGAACAATAGCCGTGGGACTTTTCGCCACAAAATCTGCCCCTGGCTTTGAGACGGCTGGAATCGCCGAGGGTCTTTTCTACGGCGGCGGATTTGGTCAGCTCATTAAACAGTTGGGCGGCATGTTCGTGATTATCGCCTGGACTGTGGTGACGATTTTGATTGTCTTTTCTGTGATTAAAAAGCTTCACGGCTTACGCGTTTCTACAGAAGAAGAAATCATCGGTCTGGATAAGATTGAGCACGGCCTGGACTCAAGCTACGCAGGATTCGACATCGCCCAGAACTATTCCAGCGCGGAAGTTGCGGCGGCAAAGAGGGACGGTGTTAAAATTCCTGCAGAAAAGGCAGTTCCTGTGGTCAAGGTTCCGTCAAGTAAGCCGGACGCAAAATTCCACAAAGTCGTCATCGTGACCCGACAGACAAAATTCGATGAAATTAAGTCTGCAATGAACGACATCGGCGTGACCGGCATGACCGTAACCAATGTTTTGGGCTGCGGAGTCCAGCACGGAGCCGGGGAATTCTACCGAGGCGCCCAAATCGACATGACTCTTTTACCGAAAATCAAGGTTGAAATCGTCGTGAGCGAAGTTCCGGTCGATCTGGTTGTGACAGCCGCAAAAGAAGTGCTCTACACCGGTCACATCGGCGACGGCAAAATCTTCGTATACGATGTGGAGAATGTAATCAAAGTCCGCACTGGCGAAGAAGGCTATGAAGCCCTGCAGGATTAAACTCTTGTTGATAAAAAATCACAATTCCGCTTGACAAAAAAAAATCAAAACGATATAAAAGAACCATCAAACGGCAATGAGGTCGCAGAGTTCACGCTTTGCGACCTCTTCTGTTTTTAAATCGGCAAAGACGCCGCATTTTCTGACTGGTGTACAACGGTCTGGAGAATGCGGCGCTTTTTGTTTTTCAAAAATACGGAGAAAACTATGGACAAAGTAACTTCAATTTTCGGAGAGAATGTTTTTAACGAGACTGTTATGAAAGCTCGCCTGCCAAAAGAGACTTTCAAGCAGCTGATGAAGACCATTGATGACGGCGAAAAACTCAGCCCCACGGTGGCAAATGTCGTTGCGAACGCAATGAAGGACTGGGCAATCGAAAAAGGCGTTACGCATTTTACCCACTGGTTCCAGCCGCTCACAGGCACAACAGCCGAAAAGCACGATTCATTTATCACACCTTCAAGCGAGGGAAAGGTGATTATGGAATTTTCGGGCAAGGAGCTGGTTCAGGGCGAGCCGGACGCATCTTCCTTCCCTTCCGGCGGAATCCGGGCCACATTCGAGGCACGCGGCTACACTGCATGGGATCCGACTTCCTACGCTTTCATTAAAGACGGCGTTCTCTGCATTCCGACAGCCTTCTGCTCTTACACCGGCGAGGCTCTGGACAAAAAGACTCCGCTTTTGCGCTCAATGGAAGCAATTTCAAAACAGGCCGTGCGTGTCCTTCACCTTTTCGGAAACAATGAAGTCACCAGCGTAAAAACCACGGTTGGCCCTGAGCAGGAATATTTCCTTGTGGACAAGGCCGCATGGGAAAAGCGGGAGGATCTTATTTTTACTGGCCGAACCCTTTTTGGCGCAAAATCACCGAAAGGACAGGAGCTTGAAGACCATTATTTCGGCATGATTAAGCCCCGCGTTCAGGCTTTCATGAAGGACTTGAACGAAGAGCTTTGGAAGCTGGGAATCCTTGCCAAGACCGAGCACAACGAAGTCGCCCCTGCCCAGCACGAGCTTGCCCCTATTTTCACCACCACCAACATCGCCTGTGACCACAACCAGCTTACTATGGAAATGATGAAAAAAGTCGCGGCAAAGCATGGAATGGTATGTTTGCTTCACGAAAAGCCTTTTGCGGGCGTAAACGGAAGCGGTAAACATAACAACTGGTCCATTTCCACCAACACTGGAAAGAACCTTCTTGATCCCGGTGCCACGCCCCAAAGCA
>ODAI011194925.1_pt1 | contig 50406 bp, 46 predicted proteins | sample 1539321 | NCBI WGS metagenome assembly ODAI01 (sample SAMN02144231, study PRJEB22623) | gut metagenome | biome: sheep rumen | host: Ovis aries | place: New Zealand
ATACCTTTACTTTCGTAGCCCTGAGCGGGACTTGGGAATCCTGTAATCATATAGATTACTATAATGCTCGTTTTTAGATTTGTCAATTAAAATACTCAAATAGGTATTTATTTATTTAGAAAATCGGTGTATTATAAATTTAGAGGAAATGTATGCTTAAGGTAGAACAGTTCAAAGAAGAGTATGTAAAAGATGCAATTGCAATCTGGAATGATATAGTTGAGGACGGAATTGCATTCCCTCAGAAAGTTGCTCTTGATGAAAAATCTGGAGCTGAGTTTTTTAATTCGCAGTCATTTACAGGAATCGCAATCGATACAGATTCTAACGAGGTCGTAGGATTATACATTCTTCATCCGAACAACGTAGGCCGCTGCGGTCATATTTCCAATGCAAGTTATGCAGTAAAAAAGTCAAAGCGCGGTATTCATATAGGCGAGTTTCTTGTAAAAGATTGTCTTGTAAAGGCAAAGGAAATCGGATTTAAGATTCTTCAGTTTAATGTCGTTGTTGCAACAAATACGTCAGCGTTGAAATTGTATGCAAAGCTTGGATTCACTCAACTTGGAATTATCCCGAACGGATTTTTGATGAAGGACGGAACTTACGAGGATATTATTCCTCATTATATTGAACTGTAAAGGGTGCTTATGGAAGCAGACGTATTCTGGAAGAAAGTAAAGCAGATTCTCACCGGGATGGACAGAAACCAGGAATGGCTTTGTGAACAGGTAAAGATTCCTCTTTCGACATTGCGCAATAAGATATGTATCAGCCGTATGCCGACCTTTGAAGAGGTTATGAAAATCCTCAAAGTGTTCAAGATGACGCTGGAAGAATTCACCGCATATCCGGACACTCCTCAAAAGGATGTAATCAATATTCCCGTTTACGAGCAGGCCTTTTCTGCGGGTAGGGGCCAGGAACTTCCGGACACAGCAGATGTAATTGATTATGTTGCGCTTCCAGCAAACTTAAAAAAATACCGCGAAAACATGTGCGCTTCCTATGTCCGCGGTGACTCCATGGAGCCGACACTTTTTGATAACGACATCATCCTTTATGACAATTTCGGTTACGACGGAACGGACGGAATCTACGCCATCAACTACAGGGGAGCAGCCTTCGTAAAACGCCTCCAGCGCGACAAAGACTGCGTTCACATCATATCCGACAATCCTAAGTACAAAGAGATGACTGAAGGCGACGAAAGCCAGGACTTCCGCGTAATAGGGAAGGTGAGATACGTTATGCATAAGGTGCAGGGATAGGATATGGAAATAACCAAGAAAGATATGAAAGTACTGCTGAAATCTCAGCAGGGAGAAATAGATGCCGTGCCAATGTACAATGCACTGGCAAAGGTCGTAAAAGATCCAAAAGAAGCTGAAGCCTTCAAGCAGCTTGCTAAAGAAGAAGGACATCACGCAAGCGTTTTCCATCAGCTTACTCAGACGGTATTACAGCCAAAAAAGACAAAGGCAATCCTGCTTCCAATCCTTTATAAAGTATTCGGAAAGAAGCTCGTATACTTCGCAATCTCTAAAGCCGAGTATGCTGCAGAAAAGAATTATGCTCCTGTAGCAGACAAGTTTCCGACTGTTCAAAGCGTTAAAGCTGATGAAAGACGACATGGGGACATTGTAAAAGGGTTGCTGGATTAATAATAAACATGGAAGCAACTACAAATCGTTCTAGAATTAACTTTACACTGTATAGATTTTTATACTATTTTCATATTCTGTCTACCTATTTTGCCGGATATTCATTATCTTGCAAAATAGGGCAAAATTTATCAAAAAATCCGAAAATCTAAAGCCTCAAATCCATTTATCTGCTATAATGCGAGACATGAAGACTGCAATACTTTATGCCTCGCCACATCATCATAATACAGAAAAGCTCATTAAAGTCATCGCAGAGAAGTATCCTGATATTACTCTGATCGATACTACAAAGGCAAAAATGATTGCTCTGGCAAACTATGACCTGATAGGTATTGCAAGCGGAATCTATTTTGGAAAGCTCCATAAATCTCTCCTGGAATTCATTACAGAAAATCTTCCGCTAAGAAAGAAAGTATTCCTGATGTACACATGCGGTAACGACAATAAGAAATATGCTGAAGAGATGAAGAAATTCCTGGAGCAGAAATCAGCAACAGTTACAGGAATATTCAGCTGCAAAGGTTATGATACATACGGACCGTTCAAGCTTGTCGGTGGACTAAATAAGCATCATCCGGATGAAAATGACATCCAAAACGCTGTACAATTCTACGAGAATTTGCTAAAATAAGGCACACACTACATAAAGCGCTTAATTTCTAATCTTATTCCATTTTTCCACTATATATACGGCATACATTTGACTTACTATAATGTATCTTCTGTCTACCAACGCATAAAACGACACTATATATAGCGTAGGTGTATTTTTGATTCTAGAGTCGGGTACTACACCTGATAATCAGTCATAATTAAACAAAAAGTAATCTTTTTATTACTTTTTCTACAGGTATTACACAGGACTCATTTTCAGCAGAATTTGCTTTAAAAAAGTCATATTTTACGTGGGAGAATCGTTAAAATCCGGGAGAAAAAAGTTAAAAAGTCATATTTTACGTGGGAACTTTTATTCGAAAAATCAAAGCTTATGCAGCACATAATGAACACGGCCAATAACTTTAAGCTCATCAGCTTCGCCGTTAGCAATCATCGGTTCATATGCAGGGTTATCTGATATGATTTTCATGCCGTTAGAGACCGTTTGAAGGCGTTTTACAAAGCCTTTTCCCTGATAAATGACCGCATAAATTCCGTCTTCCTGGTACCCCATATTATCACAAATAACAGTATCCCCGTTATAGATAGTCGGCTCCATGGAATCGCCGCGTATTCTGCTTGCTGCAAGGCGGCCGGAGAACCTTTTTCCCCTCAACTCTTCCGGAACTGCTATATAACTATCAACAACTTCGGTATCTGGAACAAATTGTCCGTATCCGCAGGAGAAAACCTGATCATACACCGGGATTTTTTCTTCAGAAGTGAACTCTCCAAGGTTCGGAATTGGCATTTCTTTAGTTGGAAAGAGGTTCTGTACCTCATAAAAGTCCTCAACGGTGACTCCAAGTACAGAAAGAAGCTTCAAAGTATCATCTACACTAGGAATTATATTCTTGTAAATACGATTCTTCATACCCTGAACAGACACTCCAGCCTGCTCACAGAGCCATACAAAGGTTTTCCCCTGTTCAGAGAGACAAGCTTTTACCTTATTCCAGAAATCTTCTGCTGTCATTTTTTCACCTTTTCTTTAATAATATCATCATTTACCCCTTTTGTAAATTACAAAGTAATATTATAATTACTTTTTGTCACTACTATTTCTGCAATTATATTACTTTTTACAGATTTTTATAGACAATTTAAAACATAATGCCGTTATTTGGCACCTTGAAGTGGTAAAATGGCATTCTGGAATAAAAGCCGAGTTCAATTTCGCACATCTAAGTAGTACAGAATAAAAAACAAAATTATAGAGGGGATTATGTTAAAAGAAAACTGTATTAAAATACTAGGATCTGGATTATCTTACATCAAGACTGCCTACAAGAATGTCATTCTGGACATTGACCAGGCTGAAAAAAAGCAAAAAGCGGACTCGTACACATTCTCGGCAGAGGGATTCATCCCAAATTCTGCTGAAAAATATAATCTTTCCTTGCGTTCACTGTATCAGGTACAGAGTATTGCGCCGTCAGAACTTACTCACTTCATCAGAACCAGGAAATTCTCATTTTCCTATGCAAATCAGATCTTAAAGGCAGCAGAAATGCTGATAAAAGTCCTGGATCTGGCAAAAGATATCAACTCAAAGCTGGCAGATATCGTAAAAGCCGAAAAACGCATAAAACGAGACGCAAAAATCCCGGCTGAAGATAAGGATTTTCAGATTGCAAAGACAGCAGTGAATAATTACATCGAAATTTTCCTCGAAATCAAGACAAGAATCTCAGATTTGAACACTTCAGAATGCAACCATTGCATCCTTCGTGCCTACACCGGGCTTGATACTCGTGTTCGCAGTATGCTTGAAACCTCATTTATCCCTGATGAACTCGCCGAGGATTTCAACAGACTCTATGAAAACTATCCTCTTCACAAGTTTTCAGCCGCAAAACAGGATGGAATTTCAAAGACCACTACCCTAATGAAATTCAAAGAGCTCTCTACCCGTCTCTACTCTGCGGCTCTCAAGCCGTTCCTTACAGAGCTGATGGAAATCTATTATTACTTTGTAACTCCGGAAGCATTCCTGAATAACCCGTCAGGAAAGACTCTTTTTGTCATTCCGATGAGTTTTTACAAGAAATTCAACTTTGCAAAAAGCGGTTTAACCCGCGAAGAAGTTGTTTTCATCGATTCCAGCAAAAGCATGGAGAAAAACACAAAGGCTCTGGCAGTTTTTTATGATGAATTATACGCCTCTATGAACTGCATGTATGACAAAATCAGTGAACAGAAACACGAACTGTTCAGTTCCAAGGATAAATACGAAATCGAAGCGGTTATCAAGAAATACGAAGAATATTTCTGCACAAAGACAGAAGGCAATCTGAAGAGTGTCCAGGAAATGCTCAAAAATGCCTTTTTCCGGGAGAAGTTCACCCTTCTCGTTTATGAATTACGCCCGGATCTGGTAGTAGATATCCTTACCATCAACCAGAATCCCTGGGAAATCACCAGAGATATGACAGAAGATGATGAACTGGACAGGGAAACAATCATTTATTTACATCATCTCCTGCAGGTATGCTTTGGAAACAAGAAGTTCCCAGCCCAGAGAATCCAGCTTACCAGGCTTCTGCACATATTTTCGTACAATGACAAGCCTGAAAAAAGCTATTCCAGATACGTCAATTGTATTCTGAAAGGAAAACTCTCATGGGCAGATTCAGAAATCGGTAGAACATTCAGAGCAGCACTGGAAAGGTAGCCCTCCTACAATACTTTCTCCCGTACTATCTGGTCCACCACGGCCAGACTTTTACGGATATACCGCCTACCGGTTTCTTTATTCAAAACGATATAAAACGAATTACCAGAAACAGTCAGTCTGCTGACTGTAAATCCGTTTTCTTCATAAAGGAAAGTCAGATTATACATTCTGGCCCCCTTTGATTGAAGAACGGATAAAATCCTTGATTTCAGATTCAAAAGCAGCCGGATTCTGTGCGAGTTTTTCTTCCCAACGGGTAGTTTCCCCCACGTCCGCAAGGGCTGCTAACGGAGTTTCTCGTACTAGATTCAGTAATCTTTCGCCGTTTTTGGTCATCACGAGATTGTTATTCTGAACCTCGATGTATTTTGAACGCAAAAGTTTTGGAATGAAGGTATGACGTGTGGCCGGAGTCCCGATACCCACAAGTTTTTTATCTTCACTCTCCCCTTTTGGATTTTCCATGAAAGCAAGAATCGAAGCTTCATTGAAATGTTTCGGAGGCTTTGTAGTCTTCTGGACAGGCTTAACAGAACCTAACTTCAAGTTATTCCAGTCTATTAAGTCCAGAATCTGAACATCTTCCTTGTCCTCAACATTTTCCTTAAGAAGCCGGGTAAATCTGCGGAATTTCTGCCAGCCTTCATCTAAAACCTTACGACCTTCCACTTTGAACTGATAATTTCCGACTCCAAGTTTTACTGACAGCTTTTCATACACATGAACTGGTGCAAAAGCGAGCATAAAGCGTTCAAGAATCAGGTTGTAAATGTTCTCTTCATCTCCAGAAGCACCTACAGGCAGCTTTTCAAGCGGAATAATTGCATGGTGAGCTTCAAGTTTTGCATCGTTAAAAATGCGTTTATTTCCGGCATCAATCTTATAAAACGGATGAAGAACAAAGTATTCCAGGTATTGAGTCAGAAATTTCTGGTACAAGTCATTACAGAGCTGCACGTTCTGACTTCCCATAACCTTAGAAGGGGTTCTCGGATAGGAAACACACTTGTAATCCTCATAGAGTTTCTGAACAAGTTTTAATGTCTTTTCTGCTGAATAATTGAAATACCGGAAGGCATCCTTCTGCAAATCATTGAGACTATAAAGCTGAGGCGGAAGGATTTCTTTCTTTTCAGACTTTACTTCAAAGCATTTTGCAGGAGAATTGATGAAACGCTCAAGTTCAGTAGCTAAAGTCGTGTCTTTTAACTTCGTATTTCCAGCAGAATCTACATAAACGCCTTTAATTTTTGCGCCATTTGGCGGATTGAGCTCTCCGAAAATCTCATAATATTTTTCTGGTACAAAGTTTTTTATAGCAAGACAGCGATCCGATATTACAGAAAGGACGGCAGTCTGTACACGGCCTACCGGAAATAATGAACCTGACTTATTGGTAATAAATCTGGTTCCGTTGATTCCAACAAGCCAGTCGGAATGCTGACGGGCAAAGCCCTGTTCAGAAAGCAGGTCATAATTACCTAAGGCTTTAGCTTTAGATATTCCTTCTTTTATAACAACTGGTGTCAGAGCCTGCGAAACCCAGAATCTTTTGATTCTCGAAATATCTGAAATACCAGCAGCTTTAAGACATTCACGGGCGATTATTTCCCCTTCCCTGTCGGCATCGGTCGCAATCAGTATTTCATCATCTTTATGATTCTTTAAAAGACCGATAACAATTTTTGCAGCATCTTTTAATTCAGGCGAAGCATGATAATGAAATTGTTCAGGAATGACGGGAAGTTTTTTCCAGCTCTTGAACTCGGGATTATAAGCGGCCGGTTCATTCAACTCAAACAGATGACCAACGCAGTTGGTAATGAAAATTGAGCCGTCAGCAGATTTGAAACATTTATCTGCTGATGAAAAATTACATCCAAGCGCCTTTGCAAAATCCTTAGCAACGCTCGGCTTTTCCGTAAGAATAAGCATATGACTCCTACGGGCAGGCAGAAGTCACAGGCATAAGGGTATTGGATTTAGAAGGAAAACTCAAGAAATCTGTTCATCCGCCATTTGGCGGATTGGCAAAAACTGAGTTTTTCGGAATCCAGGTAGCGGCGCAAGATAAAGGTTTGCATACAAAGCCAGTTAATTATTTACCGTTCAACAAGTTAGCTGTATTCAAAAGACAATTTTGTACACAAGGCTAAATTTGAGGAATTTTAACTGTAAAATCCATCCGCCATTTGGCGGATTTTGCAGATATTGAGGTTTAGAATCATGCCCGTTATATTTTTAGAGTCACTTCCTGCCTGCCAGAAACAGGAAACACATGAAAGATTTAAGAACCATTTTCAATCACCCCAAACAATCTGATCCGGAGAGAGACCCGCATCTTTATGACTGGAGACGACCATTTCATGGGAAAGACGATGCAGCTTATTTGAATAAGCTCTTGAAAAGACGTAGTCGAAAGTCTTCCCCAGAGAGAATTTCTTCCGGGAGCACGAGATACAATGGCTTTGAAAACATCCGAAAGCAGAGGGTATTTTTTACAGCCACCTATTCAAAGTCCATAAAGAGCCACCAAGAATACATTCGGGATTACATGCCTCAAAAGAATAAGCCAGGAGTCTCAGAAGAAAAAGAGATGTTTGGAGTTCCGCCAGAGGATTATCTGAACAATATAGTTCCCCTGCACTTCAAATGGATTATTTCGCCTGAAAGCCAGAATGTAGATCTGAAATTGCTGGCACACATGGTTATCAAACATGTAGAGAATCTGACCGGATATGAATTGTACTGGCGAGGTGTAATCCACACGGATACCGGCCATCATCATCTTCATTTAGTCGTAAACGGAAAAGATAAGAACGGTAAATCTGTCCGCTTCCCAAAAGACATGATTAAAAACACGATTCGTGAGATGACTTCAAATATCATCACAAATATGATTGGTGAAAGAACTCAGGAAGAGATTGAGGCCGCAAAAGCAAGACTGCCATTTGCAAAAAGATGGACAGAGTTTGACGAGCAGCTGAAAGAAATGCCTGATAAAATATTCATTAATAACCTGCAGCCAAGCCTTGTACAAAGACTTCAATTCTTAGAGTCAGTAAAGTTAGCGTCTAAAGATAACCTCTTCTACTCTCTCAAACCTGATTTTGAAGAAGTATTGAAAGCAACCGGCCGTTATAATCTATACCTCGAAGAATACCTTAAATCAGATTTGCCACTCAGACTTTTTGAAGGCGGTAGCATAACCGGCAAAGTAGATAAGGTGATTAACTTCGACAGAGACGAAAGCTGGAACGATGCAATCATTATTCGAAAAGAAAATGAACGTATCTACATCCCAGTATATCAGCTTCACAAAGAACATCTTGAAGGAAAAATTGTCCGCATAGAACATGCAGCAGGAGGCACAAACAGAAATATCACTAATAAAGATATAAGAATTGTCGATAATAAAAATAGAGATATTTCTGTAAGCAGATAGACTTTGTTTATAGTTTGTATAGACATTGTTTAGTTATAATACGACGGTTTGACTTGTTCAGCCGTCGTATTTTTTTTACACTATATTATTTTACAATGTACAATTAGAAACTTATTGACTTAATCCGCCGATTGGCGGTATTCTGTAAACAGTACTTGCCTGCCCGGGGAGTACGAAAAATTGAGTTCCAAGAATTACTATCCCAAAGGAACCAACGACACACCTTTCAATCCACAGCTCCAGCACTTTGATTTTATCTGCGGCCAGATTATCAATGAAAACCGCATTTTAAAATTCGTTGTCGTAGCAGCTGTGCTTTCTTTTTTTCTTTCAATCGGCATCTGTATCTATGCTGTCGCTCAGCCAGATTCAATTCCTGTCCTTGTGACTATGAATGATTTTGGAGAAACACAGTATATCGGTCCTGTTTCAAGAAAGAACTATCAGAACTTCAGCGTTCCAGAAGTTGCGGTTCAAGCTCAGGTAAAAGAGTTCGTAAATCTAACGAATACCCTTTCTACCGACAAAACCGTAATGAAAAAATCCGTGAACAAAACCTACCATCTTCTCACATCTACAACCGCTTCCAAGTATTCAACTCTGGTAAAAGAAGATAATCCGTTCAAAGATTTTGGTTCAAGAACAAAGGAAGTTCTTTTCCAGACAGAACCACTGAAAGTATCAGGCGACACTTATCAGGTAGATTATCAGATTGTAACCCGCCAGCTTTCGGGACAGCTTATGAGTAACGAATCTTATAGAGCTGTCATCACAGTAAAAATGCTTCAGCCTTCAGAAGAAGATATTAAAGACAATCCGCTTGGAATCTATATCACCGCTTTTGATATGAAGCCAATCGACACTAAAGCAATCAACACAAAATAGCATCAGGAGTAACACGTAAATGAAAAAAACACTTTGCTTTATCCCTATGGCCGCAATGCTTTTTGCTGCCTGTTCAACCACACAAAATCTTGGAAGTCCGAATGAGTTCAAGCCGGAATCTGCTGCAGCAAGTCTTGAAGAAGAAGAGCAGCTCAACGAAACAGATGAAAACAATTATCTGATTCAGGAAGAAGTAAAAGTCCAGGACGTTGAAGATACTGTCGTTTATGTTGACCGCCCGGTTTATATTCCGGAGACAAAGAAATCTGACAACGATTACAAAAGACTCTCTGGAATTGAGGCAGTAACTGACAGTCAGAAACGCGCCACACAGAAACCTGAAAACTACAAGAGCGGAACCTTCTTCTATCAGTTCAATGAGAACTTTGTCTATGAGATTTATGCTCAGCCTTATCATCTGACAGACATTCAGCTCCAGCCGGGTGAAGTGGTAATCGGGACACCTCTTTTATCTGAAGATGATTCAGTCTGGGAACTTACTGCAGGAGTTGCAAAAGAGCCTGGAACAAATCAGGATATTCAGCACCTCTTTGTAAAGCCTGCTTACTCAAAGCAGGATTCAAGCCTCATCATTATTACCGACAGAAGAGTCTATCATTTCCGTCTTCGTTCTTTTGCGGACACTCATATGGCAATGGTAAAGTTCACCTACCCTCTTGAGAAAAATGTCTGGGCAAAAAAGACAGAAGCCGAAAGCGGTAGAAAAATCGAAAATGATTTCCTTCGCACTTCTAATCCGGAACTTTTGAGTTTTGACTACACAATCAAATATTCAAGATTCAAAAAACCTGAGTTCCTCCCTACCCGCATTTATGATGACGGCCAGTGTACCTATATTCAGGTTCAGGACATCGTACTTCAGAAAAAGCTTCCTGTAGTCTTCAATGAAAAGAATGAAATCGTAAATTACAGCGTTCATCAGAATGTATTTGTAATTCCTCGCCTCATCAACAAAGTAACTCTCCGTCTGGGAAAAGAAAAAGTCCAGATTGAAAAGAGAGTCACAAAAGCTAAAGAACTTCAGGAGGAAGCCAGTGAGTGATAACGAAAATCTCATTGACCAGGAGACAGATGGCGATGACGCTCTTCCTCCTCCGGAAGATGAAAACGATGCCCGTGAATTAAATGTTCCAAATATTCTTGGGGCAATCTTAATCGTATGTCTTGTGATTTTTCTGATTGTCTTTGTTGCATTAAACGTAGGCAGCAAAAAAAAGAAAGATAAGTCACCAGAGGAACTTGATAAGGCCGGAACAAAGACTGTCATCGAATTTAAAGATAAGACTCCGGTAGATTTTTATTCATCTAACACAGATGAAGAAAATCCCGCGGTTGATAAATCTGAGGAGGAGATGAAGGAAGTTATCGATACGCTTCCGCCTGAGTTCCAGCTTCCGATTCAGGAAGAAACAGGAAAGGCTCCGGTTTCTTCAGTCGGTAGTACGGGAGGCTCTTATAAATCAGACAGACCTGATACCCGTAATTCCAAAAGCCCAAGAAAGATTGAAGGACTTGCTGCCCTTGATTATTCAAATCAGACGCAGGGACAGAATCTTGTAAGCCAGATTATGAGCGGGAACTATGGAACAAATGCCTACGGTCAGAAAATGACAAAGGAAGAATTCATCGCTCAGCAAATGGCCCAGACTCAGACGCTCCAGAATCAGCTGTACGGTTCAAACATGCTCGGCGGCACAAACGGAACTTATAACTCTGGTTCTGAAAAAGAGAACTTCTTTAATGCGTCCAGCGGGAACACTGGGAATGGAACGTATTTGAGTAAGGCAGCATTGTGGGACGGAACAATCATTTCCGGAGCACTTGTCACTGCAATCAATACGGATAATCCGGGTGTTGTAATCGCCCGTGTTACAGAGAATGTTTATTCAAGTCAGGATCATTCGTATCTTTTGATTCCGGAAGGTTCGCTTTTGATGGCAACTTATAATTCTTCTGTAAGCTACGGTCAGAACAAAGTTCAGGTTGCATGGAATCTCTTAATCCGCCCAGATAATTACCGAGTTCAGCTTGGAAACATGAACGGTGTAAATGCTCAGGGCGCAAGCGGTTACAAAGGCTCTGTTTCAAATCATCCGTTTGAAACACTCAAGGCTCTCGGAATGGTTGCAGTCTACAGTATTCTACAAACTGAGATGACTAATGACATCAACAGTCAGAAGAATGAATATCTTCAGAACGCTATGACTGATGTTTATGCCGAAAGCAGCAAACTCGGAAACAAAATGGTAGACCGGGCTTTGGACATCAAGCCAACAATCAAAATAAAGGAAGGAACAGAAATCAAACTGATTACAAATGTTCCGATGGAACTTCCGCCTGTAGAAGTCAATCAGGCAACACAAAAATATGTGAGAACGCGATAGGAGTACAACATGAAAAAACACATATTTGGATCAGCGATACTTGCACTTTTGTTATCTTCGTGCAGCTTTTTTACAAGCCTCGAAGATAATGGAAGCAGCAGTATTTCAATCAATTCAATTTCCATGGCAAAGACTACACTTTCAACACAGGTAGGCTCCATGGAATACATTTCGGTTTCTGTAAAACCTTCTTCAGTTCAGAAGGATGTAAAACTGAACTGGAGTTATGATTCTTCTATTTTAGAGTGCGATACAAGCTCTAACTGGGGAGTCACAATCAAAGGACTTGCAGAAGGTCAGACAACGTTACGCTGTTCATACGGCGGATACGATGCCTCTTGTATGGTTACGGTAAACGGTTATGCAGAAAATTATGAGAACGTAACTGAACCGTACATCTATTCGAATTACTCAATTCTTCAGACAACTCCTGGAGTAAGTGAAAAGGTATTCGTTTCACTTTACGGAGGAGACGCTTCGGACATTGACGGATACAGCTGGACAATCGACAATTCTTCAGTAGCTTCGATTCAGCCAACCGGACAGTACTGTATTATCAGTGCTAAAGATTCCGGTTATGCACGAATCAAGATTACCCATAATAAGGCTACCTACCCTTATTACATCGGTGTATATGTTTTTGCAGATGCTACAAACGTCGGATATATCACTACCTCAAACAACATCGTTACAATGAATATGGATGACGGTGACAAGTCCATTTCTGTTTCTCTCGTAAACGGAAAAGACTCTTCTCTCGACAGTCAGTTCAAATGGGAAATCATAAACGATGAAGGTTCTGAGACTCCGGTTAGTTTAAGCTGGAACGGAAACAATGCAGTAGTTTCTCCAAAACAGTCTGGTTCATGTACTTTGCGTGTAACCCACCCGGATGCAGTTTATCCTCTGGATATTCTCTGCCGTGTAATCAGTATCGTAAAGAACGTTTACATTCAGCCGGACACAACAGTCGTAACTTTGACAGGAAGTACAGAGCAGACCGTAACAAGTGAGCTCGTAAACCTGGACAGAAGTGCATACGATATAGACGGCTTTAAGTACACACTCGATGATTATAACGTTGCAAAAATTGTGAACTCAGTTGGAAACCAGGTTACATTGCGTGGACTTGCAAATGGTTCATGTAAGCTTTTAATTTCTCACGAAAGAACAGCCTACGCCCGTGAAGTTCTCTTGATTGTAAACGGCCAGCTCAAAGACGCGGTTGATGCCTCATGCTACGTTACAACGAGCCAAAACTATATCCGCACAAAAGTGGGAGCAGATGGTCAGACCATCAACATCAGCTTAAAAGGTGGAGAAGACGGAGACGAAGCAAACTTCCAGTGGAGCGTAAAAAGTTCTGCTGCAGACGGAAGCTCTGCAAAAGTAATCGACCTTGAGACAGCTACAGGAAGTGTATTCCATACAGCCGCCCGTGCTGCAGCTGCAACCTATTCATACGGTTCAGCATTCATGACTCCTCTTTGCGAAGGAACAGCTGTAATCACAATCACACATCCAAAAATTGTTTACCCGACAGAAATCCTCGTAAAAGTATTGAGTATATATGCGGTTCTTGAAGAACCTTTATATTTCTCAGGAAGCGGACTTTTGAAACTCTTGAACGGAGACAGTCAGGAATACACTGTTGAGCTCAAAGGTAACTCAAAGGTAAACGGTGACGAGAATAATATTAAGTGGGAATGTGACACAGATTACCTGACTTTCGCAACAAGCGGAAACGTTGCAAATATTTCTGCACCCCCGCTTGAAACTGGTTCAACAATTTCGTATATCACAATCAGCCATCCAAAAGCCGACGCAAACAAAACGCTTCTGGTAATGACCGCAGATGATATCGATACATTGAATGCAATGAAGGCTTTGTATTCTGATAAGACTTACTACAACATCGAAAACGGAACTACCGCTTCATGTTATGTAAGCACAGCAGGATTCGAAGACGATTATGATTTTTCAAAGTTGAGCTGGACAGTAAAAGATTCAAGCATTATCTCGATTGAGAAATCTTCTTTCAATCCACTTTCATGTAAAATGACAGCACTCAAGAGCGGCTCCACTACCCTAACCGCTTCTATAGAAGATGTAAGCTGTACATTCAATATTACGGTTTATCCTAAGGGAGCAGTAAATCTCGAACCGGAAATCTATTTTACAACAAACCAGAACGTTGTAACTTTGGGAACCTCTGGCCAGACAAAGCAGCTCAACATTACGGCTGTAAACCTTAAAAGTTCGGAATACTCAAATATTACATGGACAAGCTCAGACGCTTCAGTTGCAACTGTAATTGGAAATGGAACAAGCGCAACTCTTACAGCAGTGGCAGAAGGTGAAAGCGTAATCAGTGTTTATCACAAAGACAGCCAGAATACGCTCAAAATCTATGTTCGCGTCGGTTCTGAATACATTATCCCAGAAACTGATCCGGTAGTTTATATTTCTGCAACTGATGTAATGACCTTCTTAAAAGGAGGTGCAACACAGAGCTTACAGGCAGTTCTTGTAAACTACGAAGGAACAGTGACTGGAGGATTCAGCTTTAATATTGATGATACTTCGGTTGCGGAAATCACAGCTCAGACACCAACAGGAATTGCTTACATCAAACCAGTTGGTTCTGGTCAGGCACAGGTAACGATTACTCATACTGAGACAGATATCAGTAAGAAAGTTCTGATTGTAGTTGGAAACAGCGCAGAGGAACTTGCAGGATATGTTTACCTTACCACATCTACAAACGTAGTTGCAGTCGGTGAAGGAAACACAAAATCTGTATCAGTTAGTGTAAAAAATGCCCCATCTGCAGTAGTAGACGGTTATACCTGGCTTTCAAGCAATCCGGCCGTAGTGGACGTAAAAGGGGCAGGTGCTACCGCAGTTCTTACCGGAAACAGCATTGGTACAGCATTAATCACAGTAACAAATACCGCATGTCAGTATTCACTTACGATTATCGCTCAGTGTGTTGATCCGATTGCGGCCGCGGCTAATCCGTATATCCAGCTTTCTTCATCAGTCCTCACTTTGAATGTAAGCTCAACATTTACTTCAATTACAGCGGACTTAATCGGCGGAAGCAGTGATGATTATTCAGGCTTTGTATGGGGAGTAAACGATTCTTCAATCTGTGCAGTTTATGGTCAGAATGAAGTCGGAAAAATCCGTGCTCTTAAGGCCGGACAGACATACGTTACAGTAAGCCATCCAAAATCTGCTTACACCGCTCAGATTCTTGTAGTTTGTGATGAAATTAAAGAGAGTGAATGCTACATCAGCGTACCTTCTTCAATTCTCACTGTTAAACCAAACGCCGCATCTCAGTCTATAACGGCAACACTGGTAAACGGAACAAGCACAGACAAGTATAACTTCAGCTGGAGTCTTGATGTCTACGATGTAATTGATTTCCAATATTCTGCAAACGTATGTACGATTACACCAAAACAGACTGGTTCTGCAACAATCACAATCAGTCATCCAAAGGCAGCTTACGACCAGCAGATTATTGTTAATGTTCAGGAGTACTCAAACTTTGCATTCCCACAGGTATCTTCTACGATTACCCAGGGAACGGTAAGTTTCCTTACAATGCAGGTTCCTACAACCAGCGTAACAACACACGTTGAATACTCGGTTGATAACGAAAAAATCTGTTCGATAAGCGGAACTAAGGCCGTTGCTCAGGTAACGGGTGTATCGGCAGGTTCAACAACGGTAAGGGCAAAACTTGTTGCTTCAAGCACAGGTGTAGTTCAGGCTGAAAGCGAGATGCTTGTTTATGTAAAAGAGGCAGCGGTAAATACAGTCTACATCACTTCAAGTAATACCATCTTCACTGTAAACAAGGGAAAGAGCCAGACTTTGAGCGCAACCCTGACAGGAAACGGCATTACAAACAGTGACCAGTACAACCTCAAATGGAAGACAAGTGATTCCGACATCGTTCAGGTAACTGGTATCTCAAGTGACGGTACTGTAAGCGGTCAGTCAATTTACATCACAGCTCTTAAACCTGGTGAAGCATTAATTACATGTTCTCACGAAAAAGCCGCAAGCGACCTTCAGTTCTACGTTGTAGTTCCCGGAAGTGCAGAAAAGCTTGTTACTTTGAATAAGACATACCTCACTTTGACAAAGGGAAGTTCTGGCACTACCCTCAAGGCAAATATTGAGAATGCTGAAAGCTCAAGTGATTATTACGACCTTGTATGGTCAGCTGAAACTGTAAATGGAAATGAAATTGTCCGCATCATGGGTACTGGGCAGACAGTAACAATCTATCCGATGAACACCGGAGAAACTACAGTTATGGCACAGCTTCCTGACTCTCAAAAAGTTGCAAAGTGTACGGTTGTAGTAGAAGCCGGAAAGAGCCTTGCCTTCGAAACTTCAAGCAAGAAGGTTCAGCCATTCCACTCAAAGAAGGTAATGTACACAGTAAGCCCTGCAGATGCAGTCCTCACATGGACAATGGCACAGGAAGATGATTACTTTGAGTACCACGACCTTGGCTGTGATACATCTGGCGTTGGTTATGTAGAAATTACCGGAATCAAAGAAGGAACAGGAACACTTGCCTGCGTAACAAATGGTTCCGCAAAAGCACAGTGTACTGTAAAAGTTGCATGGGATTATGAGTTTACAGTTGATTCAACCCGTATCACAGGAACTCCGGATTCAACATACACTGTTGAATATACGGTAAGTCCTACAGATGCAACAATCGAAGTAAACGGAAACGGACTTTGCGAATTCAGTAATTCGAACGACGGGAAAGGTAACGGCAAGATCAAGATTATGCCTCATTCAGAAGGAACGGATTCTATCATCCTTAAGGCAAAGAACCCGAACAATAACAATGAGGAAATCGGAAGCTACACCATCACCGGTAAGTTCTATTATGATTCCCTGACCGTAAGCTACACTAAGCAGAGTGATGTTTCATATGCAGACAACACAAAGACCGCCTACTGGTCTAAATTTGCAAATGATGCAATTACCCTCGGTGACGGTGAAAAAATGACCTTTAAGTTTAATGTTGCTGAAGCTAAGACAAAGGATTTGACAATTACCGCTTCTCTCCAAACAAGAAAGAACGGAAACATCAGTCTTTCAAACGGAGCAACAACCGGTCAGTTCATTCTGAGTCACAATAGCGACAGTAAGGTTCCTGCTTACAAAATCACAACCGGATATAAGCCAACCTATAAGGGAAGCTCTTCATACCCGGATGGAACACCGATTAAGATGAGTGATTTCTATTCGACAACGAATACGGACAGTGACAGCTATAAAGATTGGACAAGTCCTTTCACTTACGATACTCACTATAACCGTCGAGGCTGGTGGTATTTGCAGAACTCAACAACTTCATCTACAGTTTACGAGTTTTATAGTGGTTGGATGCACGGTTCATCAAAAACCGTTACAAAGAGCAATAAATCAAGCCTGAACGGTGACTGGGGAAGAGTTCGCGATACATCACTTGATGGAAAGTGTTTATCTGTAGAAGAATTCCAGAACTGTTTGTGGTATTACATCCCGGCGTTCCATGTTCAGATGGGAGGCGACTGTACATCACACCTGTACCATAACTACGGTGAGATTGATACAGACCATATTTCTGCCACCTACTACGACGTTACTCCTGATACATCAGTAGTTAAATCGGAACAGGCAGATGTTCTTGTTGTAACTTTCACACACAACGGAAGCTCAACCAAAAAGTACTACCCTATTTATCTGGAAACACGTAATTCGGCTTGTACACAGAAATAGGTAGGAAAGATAAGAAATGAAATGGGACCCGATGGTGACATCGGGTCTCGTTTTTTTTGAAGTCATTTGTTGTTATGCTTCAAAAATCTCATTCATTCTTTTATCCCGAAACAAAAAGAAATCATCAAGATTCTCAATAGAACCGACGGGTTCTGCCCATTCAAAATTATCGATATTCCATTTTGAATCATTGTTTTCTTTTGCTCTCACATATGAAGGAACTAGATTGCAATAATTACCATATAAAGCTTCAGCCTTTCGAACTAGCAGATTTCTAATTGCACCATTGAAATCTGTAGGCTTCATAAGATTATTTGGTATATAAACAGAATTCGATGCACAAGTGTACAATCCATAAAAAGGTTTTTCAAAAACATGATTATCAGAAAAAGTAAATTCCTCTCCCATTCTGTTCTTATCTTTTTTATGGTCTATAAGATGTGCAAGACTATAACCGGCAGGACCATACTTGCTGAACTGCTTATCTCTGAAGATAAATGACCAAATCTGTTTAGGATAATCATTATCATCCAAAGCTATAGCATCTTCAATAGAAGAAATCTCCATTCTTTTCCTATGAGCAGCTATTTCAGAACTTCCCGCATATCTGCGAACTCCAGGAAAACAACAGGAATTTTTCTCCCAAATATACAATTCCGGATCAATTCCTTTAGACTTCAGCTTAAAATAATAGGTTGAAGCAAGTTTTTCATTCTCCTTAACGATTCTAGAGACAATTTCAGGATTCAAAAATTTTATATATTTAGTTGTTACCTTTGCTAATTGATAACTGTCTTCTTCTGTTGGTAATTCCCATGTAGGCCATTCAGAATCAGAAGAATAAAAAAAATTATAGGTACATCTTTGCCGCGGAGTTTTTACAGTAACAGTTTCATTGCTTAAATAGCGAATATATAAACCTACGGCTTGTTTCAATGTTGCAGAACCTGTTCTTTGATTACCATTAATAGGAATTTTATGTCTCACAGGTACATGATTTCTCTCATCCTGAGTTGAATAACATAGACGTGAAATCAAATCCTGACATTTATCTTTAGCATACAGTAAGTCCAAATCACCTTCATAATTACATACTGTAAGGCAATTTCCAACACGTGTATTTGCAACATTTGGCTGATATCCCTGTTCAATTAACCAATTACGAAATTCTTCTGTTTTCATTTTCTTGATTCTCCAAACAAATTAATTAGTTCCTATAATATTTGACATTTCTGAGTAGACAGGCGGATTTTGACCTTCGGTTCCAGCCTCTTCATCTGAATTATAATAGGTACCTTGCAAATTCTTTTTAACAACCTGTTCTGAAGAAACATAATTATCATATGGAATTTCTGGATTGTCTTTCTGGATTGTAATCGGGCTAAATGTTCCTTCTTTCCGATTAAATCTATTTTCTTTTATCGATGAATAAAATATTTCATCCTTATAGATTTTTTCTACATCTATAGTATTTTGAACTTTATCGATCTTTGTAATAGTAATTACCTGAAACAAGCAGAGCACACAAAATCCAAATCCAAGTATTAGGTTTCTTTTAATCATATTATTTATCCTCCTCAAATTTATACCTTTCAAATATTTACCAATGTATTCCTGGATGCGGTATTACATTTTTGCTTCCGCAGTCAGGACACTTAGCCCTTTTGTTCTTTTTAAATATATCATCAAATATGGATGAACCTTTAGGATTCGGTCCTACAAACATCCGTTTACATTTTAAACATAATAAAGGTATAGGCTCGCCATATCTTGGAGGCATAAAACTACAAGCTTTCATTTTAAACTCCTAATTTTATTAATAATATAAAGTGATAAAAAGGATAAAAATAAACCTCATACCACTTTAAGCCGACAAATCTTTCTAACAGTATGGGTTTAGCAACCCAATACACACCAACCGAATATATCAAAACAACAAGAACATAAACTAAAACCTGTTTCCAGAACACCTGGATAATCCGTTTTACAGTTTCTTTTATACTCGGAATCTTTCTTAAGGCTGGCAGATGACAAGCGGCAATCTCAATTCCAGTATAAGCAAGTGACACAACCGGGAACTGCTGATAAACATAGTTTTCGATACCAGTCGAAACTCTCTTGGAAGTCACAATATTCTTTCCGATATCAAGAGTTGTTCTTCCGTAGTTTTGTAAGAACTTTATCATCCTGAAAGTGAAGAAGACAAAAGAAGTAAAAAAGAATAGTGCAGCTACATATTTCGAAACAACTATCCCAAAAGGATTGAAAAGAGCAACCAGCATACCTGCAATATTCAGTCCAAGAGTTATAACAGAATTCATGATTGTAGATTTATACATCTCATGTAACTTCTCATTTATAACGCTGCAAGCTTTTTCTATAGCAGCTTCAACAGCAACTGGAACTGTCATATCAAGGAGTACCTCTGAAAGCCCTCTCAGCCTTTTACCTACTCCACTCAAATAAGCTTTTGTGGACTCTTTCATCTTGCTAACTCTTATCCCCATCAAACCGCTTATTGAATTTGCTGAACTTCTTGTGGGTCTCAATGGCAAGCTTTACAGCATCAGAAAATTCCTTATGAATGATTGCCTTGCCATTGCAGTTTCTGACCTTATACGAACCATCTTTGCAGTGCTCAATCATTGGTACATGTTCTATGTCTGCGACACTAAACCACTTACCTTCAATCAGTTCTTTATGCCATTTTATTGTGCTTCTCATTTTTCCGTCCTTTACAAATCAAGAATACTATAATCATCCAAATCATAGCCATAAACATAGCTACCAGAGAAATATGTCTTCTTACCGCAGTTGTTTTCCTTCAGTTGCTGAACATAGTTCTGGGTTATTCTCCTTCCACCAGTCTGTTCTTTCACGTAATCTCTAATGTCAATTGATTCAGTTCGATTTCCATTAGGAGTATACAAAACGACCTTCATATAAAGATGGCTTACTGGATAAGAACAGAAAGCACCGGCTCCATTATAATAACCTCCAAGTATCGGCTCATTTGAATAGCCTCTACCGCCCCTTATCCCCTGAACAGCCATCTGGGATTTTGCTGTATAAAAATCAACGATTCGACCTTTCATAAAACCCTCCTAAGACCAGCTGCCTGCGTTATTAGCTTTATTGGCCTTTATTTTTTGAATTGTTTTCTTTGTGAAAGCGACCGTGTCAGACGCAGTTGTCTTAGCAACATCCACAAACTCAGAACCGATCTTACGCATTTTCTGTTTTCTTTCAGCATCCCCTGTAACGTAAGCCGCACCAATAACACCTAATGTGATTGCTTCTAAAACCATAATTAAACCTCCTTATGGAATTACAAATGAGCACGGGCCCAAACTCTGAAATCTTCAATATCGCTTCTTGCAGCCGCAATACAGAAACCAACCATAGCAGCATCATCAACAAGGCCAATACCTGGAATACAATCTGGAATAACGTCAATTGGAGAAAATACATACAGCAAGGTGAGAATAATCATCCCAATTGTTTTCACGGGAACAGCTTTGTAGTCTTTACTTGCCCAAGCTTTTACCATCTGGCACATGGTCTTGATGTCATCAAAAAACTTTGCAAGAGGACCATCAGAACTCTTATCCAGAATATCTGCGGTGTTGTTAAGTACAGTAGATGTATCTTCTGCCGAAAAATTACCACGTTTGAAAGATTCAAACTTACCAGTTACTTTTGCTTGATCAGCTTTTGAAAACATACCCATAGAGTTTCTCCTTGTAATTTGTTTTGTTGGCAATGCCGATGTATCAGCGTTGTACAATAAATAAGAGAAGAATTATAGGAAAGTTGACATTTATTTTTGAGAAAATTAACGATTTTTTACATCTACAGCGGGGAAATATAGATTAATATATTAGCTATGGACACAATATGGAAAAATAATGGAAAGGAATTCTCTTAATAAACCTCTAGCATCTTCAACTGAATCAGTCGGGTAGACACGTTGTTTATCATTTTTCACATTTGCATAAGTTATAATTTCATTTCCATGTGCAGCCTTATTCCTACATGTAACACAATCTTGCAATTTCTTACCATATAATGAAAGTTTTGTAATACATTCCGGGGTTAGAGAAAACTCATTCATTAGGAATTCTTTTAATTTTGGTGTTTTATCAACATCTCCACAAAAATGAGCTAAAACACCTAGTTCACAATCCTTCTTGAATTGTTTTTCCTTCTTACCGTAAGTATAATAATTTGGAGATAGCAAATACTGTGAATCTTCGGATATGGCATCTGATTTATTATATTCCAAAACCTTCATACGATATGGTTTGTATATTAATTTATTTATACTCCTTTCAAGAGCTTTATAATACATTATAGAAATACAACTATAGTCAAAGTCCTCTTTCTGAGATTGATTTTCTACATAAATAGAATATAGATATTCTGCTGATACCAAACTATTAAAAAGATTTGGTTCAATATTTTGTAATTCCTTATATATTCTTAAATCATTTTTGATTTTCAAGTAAAAATTGGAATAATCATCTTCCTCTTCCAATTTTTTTTCAAGTTTTTCCTTGCAACGTTCTACAATATTTTCTAGCAGAATTACTTGTTGTTCCGATGTATAATGTTGGATTGCTTCCAAGTATTTTCTTTTCGCTTGCATTATATGTTCAATATTATCATCCAAACAAGTATTCAGAAATTCTAACGAATCCTTCACGATCAAATCTTTTTCGGCATTCTCTCTTTCTTTTATATAATCTATAATTCCTTGTTCATTATCTATATCGCTAATACCTTTAATTTCTGTCGCATAGAATTTTTTATGATCATAAACGAATTTATTATAAACATTTTGATAAAATTTCAGCAAGGTTAATAAAGTAGCGTAAGACTTCTCATCAAGTCCTATATCTTCCCTATCTTCTTTAGCTAATTGAGGAAATATGTTTGCAATTTCAATTAGAATCAAATATAAATCTTTAGCACGGACAATTGCCGCATATGCCATCTGAAATCCGTATATTTCAAGTGAATTTTTATTTGGAAATTCATCAAAAAGACGTTTTATCATATATGCAGAAACACTTATATTGGGAACTTCTTTATCAAAAGTAGTTTCTAAAAAGAACTTATTTCCCCAAGAATCATTATCCATAGCATCTTTGAAATTCTTGTTTGCAGATTGCAATATTAAAGAGAATTTTATAAGTAATATTTTAAGATTTTTGTAGGTTGAATCTTGGTGCAAAGGCATACTTATATCTTGCATTTTAATTTTACCAAAATCAAACCTATCATCATTTTCAAACATAAATAAATACTGACGAATATACAAATCTATTTTGCTTAAAATTTGGTCTAAAGTTTTTTTATCTTTTTTTATCTTCCATAATTCAAATAATATGTAGATTTCAGGAATCGAATATTCTCCTATTATTGCACCAAATAACGATTGTTCTTGTATCATATCTACAAAATCGTCATCTTTAAACAAAACAATGCCCAATAACTCTTTATTCAAAATAAGCTTTGTAGGAATACTCAACTTGGATAGACCTAATTGAGTTTTTAATTCTTTATATTTTTCTAATATTTTATTTTTGTTTTCTGGAAATTTTTCATAATTTAATTCAGCACATATTTTTTTTAGTTGCTCATAAACAAAATGTGTATAATATTCGCACATACTAAAGAATTTACTCATTATCTCATTTTTCTTGTGAGTAGATAGATGGATTTCATTTTCAATTATTTCAGTTGGCTTTATTTCCTGGTAATAATATGAAGATATTTCTTTTTTTAAATTATATGAACAAATCTTATAATATGAATCCTCTCTTAAATTTTTTTGATAATCTGCAAATAGATTTATTCCAAGAATCGTCTTACTTTTTAGATAACTCGAAATTAATTTACAAGATTTGTCATAATCCATCATAAATAATAACTCCCAATTGAAGAAATCTTATATAAATTTGTTTAAAAACTATTCAGATTCTGTAAATCCCTTAATCACAATCTGTGATGTAAGCTCTTCTTCCTTTAAATATGATTCTAATACATAACACAGAGCATCTTTATTCCCCTTTTGAGGTAAATCTCCAAAGTTTAATCTAGTTTTTGGCCAACCTTTTACTACCTTATTATGAGTTTCATTAGATATCTGTTGGTTATTAAGTTGTTCCGCTCGTATATCTGCTTCCTTTATTTTCTTATCAATCATTTTTATATGATTAATAAGTCTCTTTACATCAGGGTTTTCTAGACACAATATTTTATTAACAGATTCATTCGCTTGCTGACGGTATCTAAGCAATGCTAGCAAAAATTCCAAAGAAGCATTTATTAATGGCATTCTAAAGCCTTTTGTAATATCAATTTTTATTACTGCAGAATCCAAAAAGTTCACAACACCGTAAAACAATGCTGGTATCCAAGCAGGAGACAATTCCAAAATGATGGCTTCATTTTTCCATACAACTGATGAAAGAATATTAATTGTAGCGCAAAGAATAGAGCCGAATGGATTATACCCTAAATCTTCATTGCAGTTTTCGAGCATTAATTGAACTATCTTATTAATAACCATTCTCTGCTCTGGCAACTGCGCTGTACCCAAAGCAAATGATATGTCTCGGTATTTTCTAACAAGCTCAACAGGATCTTCAACATACGAATTAATTTCATCCCCGATATATTTCCAACTATCATTTCCAAAACAACAGAGAATTGAAAACAAACTGTTTGTTGTATTTGTAGAATTTTCTTTACCCAAATACCAGTCATGGATAGATTTTATCCCCTCAATCTTTTCTGAAAAGAAATCTGAATAATATTGATCAAAACTATCGAGAGAATAGTTACCAAATATTGTAAGTAATGGAAAATATAATTGCCCAGGAAGAAGAGTTAATCTATGTTTTGAAAGAGAAAATCCGGAAGTAATATTCTTCGCTTTATACTTTCCAGATTTATCCCTTATTAAATCATAAGAAATACAACTATTTCTAGAAAACTTTTTAAACTCACCGTCTTCAAAAGATAATTCGTGAACAAAAATATCTCCTTCTGTTCCTCTATTACCAACAGAATTAGCAGTTGTAAGATATTCAAAACAAGCCCCATTTCTATCTGTCCTTGAAAACCATTCTATATCATCAGGTTTTGAAGCATCATATCGATTGTTTAATGTATTGGCCAAATCATCGAGTTTGCGTTCAGCCCATTCAAATAGATCATGATTTTCTGAAAAATGATGTAATTCTTCTATTGAAATTTTTGGAGGAAAAGAAGGAAAAATTAGTGGCCTATTAGCAGGATCATCTAATATCCATTCAACAGAAATATTAGGGATGGAAGTGTCTTCTAGCGGTAAAAAATATAGTTCAAATGGATTATCTTTACCATATGTGTAATACATTTCCAATTTACAATCAAGATCGGACTGTAACGGAAAAGCTGGAGAATAGAGTTTTGCCTGATACTTCACTTTTGAAGCACCATCACCGATTATTAGAGGAAATTGATAAGATTTCTGTCCTGATTTTAAGACAAAAACTTCACCAAAAGTCCCATCTACAAGAGGGATTTTTATATCCTGCAATTTTATACGCTTTCCAAATACCGGCTCAACTTCTTGATTCAAACAGAGATTTATTGGTTTTGGTAATTGCACTTTCATTAGTAATTGAGGAAGGTGCTCACGCCATAATGAAATATCTGGTATATTTTTTTGCCATTCCGAAAGTATACCGCTACCAATGGTTGGATTGTAACTACTGCTATTACATATCACATCACTGTCCGTAAAAATCAAATCAGATGCTTTAATGACATATACTTTAGAAGAACTATTTATCTTACATCGATTCCTAGCCTCTGCAAGCATTGCCCTTGTTACTTTTTCAGCCCTTATTTTTGAAATAATCGAGTTTGTTATATCTTGTGTCTGAATAAAAATGTTGTCAGAAATATTATTATTCATAAGACAAAAAGAGGTAAAATCTTTTTGAATATTATTTGTATTCAATGAATTCCAGAAATCATAAGAATCAGAAATCTGACTTGTTAAGTATTTAATGAGTTCTTCATTTTTGTCTAAATGTTTTGTAAATGTAGGATGTTTTACCCATCGAATGTTTGCAGGTATATTTTTACCATTTAACTTATTACAAACTTCTGCCTGTATAGGAGTAATTGAAAAGGCATTATTAATTCTATCAAGAACGAAAATAAAATCTCCATTTTTAATGGCTACTTTAGAAAAGTCCTTTGAAGATTGAAATTTAAATACAGCGCCTATACTACGCGGAATTGTATAAACCTTAGGGAAGACTGCATTTGCATTTTTACGTATAGGTTGTAATGCAAAATCCGATATACTATCTGGGACAACAAGACGAAGTCTATCACACTGAAAATGAGAATAAATTATTTGAAATAGATTAATCGAAATAAAAGAATTATCTTTTGTATTAGATTCATTATTATCTTGATTATCGTCAAGAAGTGATATTAATGAATCGGTCTTTATCGAATGTTTATTCGAATCTGTATAACATGCATTTGAGTGTTGTAGTGAAACTATATATTTTGTATCGTTGTAATTCCAAGTCTGAATCAAAAACTTTTCATCAAATTGTCCATGTTGTTTGGAATCAATTGCATAATATGGTTTTGCTGAGTACAAATCAAAAGAAATATCCTCAAGATTAGTAATAACCGTATTTGTATTATTCTTTTTTAATTCTCCAACATAAATCTTATCTGAAATAAAATTATATGTCGTAATTAAATCTTTAATAGACAAATTCCCATTACCGATCTCTTTTTGATTTACATAAACTTTTTGATTCAAAATCGAAACAGTAATTTTCTGTTTTAAGGAACTACTAAATATGAAACTATTATTCAGAAATTTGAATGTCCATGTTACTAAGTGATTTTTATCTTTATCACAATAACCAGTAATATCATAAACAGGTTTTATCTGAATATTTTGATAATTTAAGTCAATTGGTTGTTGTATGAAATGAAAATTCTTATATTGAGATAACTTTCCTAAAATACTCCAAAATAAAAATAAGGAAATAAAAAGATCAAGGTTTTCACTGTCATATTGAATATAATCATCAATTGAATTAATTTCTTTCCATGCTTTCCAGATTTTTCCATATGTCTTATCTTGTAAAAGCACATTATTTGGAGCAGCATTATTCCAATCAAATATATCCTCACATATTTCTAGATGAAGGAATTTATCAGATCTATAAAGAAGTTCCTCACAAGCTGTATCAGCATCATCATGAATTGCGTTCGCTCGTATTTCAAGTAATTCACGAATTCTATAAGCAAATTCTTTTAACAAACGATTTTCTAATATATTACAACTCATATCACGCTTTACAGCCTGCATGAAAGGTTTCCCGGATAGTTTTTCTTTAATAGTACAACCAGGACGACGACTTAATGCCATCATATCTGAGCTATCTAGTTCACGAACACGATACACTGGCATTATCTGATGAGTTCTAATAGCCTCCTCTTTCATTTGTTTATAAAGGTCTTCAAAGGCCCCGAGACAAAAATCACTAATTTTATAAAGATAATCTTTAGTAGAGCTTCGATTGGACTGAGAATTAAATGAATTTATAGCACGAAGTAAACTATCAACATCTGTTGGAAGAGAAACTCCCGTTGCTGGATCAAATGCATCTATTTTTTTTATTATAGAGGTAAGAAAATTTCTTAATTCTATAATAATTTCTGCCTCTTTATCTCCTTGAAGTTTCTTTTCGTACAAACTATATAGCGAATTTATCATCTATGCGAACCACCCATTTGAAGAAAAACTAATTATCATCTTTTTTCTCTTTTGAAGGAATTGGATCTAGATATTCTGCTCCGCTCCAGAAGAATTGACCTTCTCCAATTTCACAAGCTGTTTTAAAGTCCCCTGCAATCTTCAAATGATGGTCAAGAGAGAATTCACTTATTAATTTTGAAATTTCATCAAGGCAGTCTTTCTTTGCTACTCCTCTAGTTTCAATACCACGAAGTTTTGGCATTATCTTTTGAACAAGCTGGTCTTCAAAAGCAATATCAAGTACCTGTTTTAGTTCATTCTCTGTTTTACCCTGTTCACGAAGAAGACGTACATCTGGATAATTTTCCATATAGCTTACAACTGATTGCCAAACACGATGACCGACAGAACGTCCTACAACAGCAAGTTTGTCATTCATATTTTCAATAAACTTCTTATATGGATCAATTAAAGCATCACCAAGAGGAGCGTTTTTCTTCCATTCATTCCAAACAGTTACAGGTAACATTTCATTCTGTTTGAACTGGTCATCTTCCAAACTACATCGCTTTTTTATACTGATAAGTTCTTTTGGTCGAGGGAAATTAATAATAATACCACGATCTAGTACTTTATCAGAAAGAGTTTTTGTTGTTTCATCCTGATTCATTGTTCCGACCCAAAGAACATTTCGACTGAGTTTCAATGGGTATGGAGTTATTCCCGCTCCTAAATTTACAGGAAGGCTTGGAAGATTCAAATCAGAACGATCTCTTCTTTCTTCAAGACGACTTAAAAATTCTGCAAAGTATAATTCAATATGAGCTAAGTTCATTTCATCTAACAAAGCAAGATTTACATAATCTTTTAAACTATTATCACCGTCCTTTTGCGCCTGAACAAGAAATTTTAGGATATCATGCGCATCAAATTTGTTATCAATCGTATTGAAGAAACCTAGCATTGATTCCTGACAATCCCAGTTTGGCTGTACAGGAGTATTCATAAAATTAAGTCCACCAAAATGTGAATAGAGCTTTGGAAGTTCAGACTTACCAGTACCACTTACACCTGCAAGAACTGTTATAGGAGACATATCTGCAGATTTCAAAGATGTATGGAAGGCTCTTAGCAAGCGTGGGTGTATCTGGAATTCATATTTATCAAAATTTTCTTGAATATTCTTTAACCATTCATCTTCAGAAGAAGCTTTTTCATTATATTTTTTTGAAAATTCAGGAAGTTCTTCTTGTTTTATAACAGGAACTTCAATATCCTTAATTCTTGCTTCCCGCTCAGAATTTCTTTCATATAACTCACTTATTTGTTTGAGTTTAGCCTTTTGAGATTCAACCTGAGCATTCAAGGCTATATTTTCATCTTCAGTATTTTTATATTTGAATTTCCAATCCGCAACCTCTCGTTGAAGATTAGAAATTATCTCAGAATCTGAATAATGAGATTCCTTTTCCTGACGCAACATTGAATTCTCTTTTTTCAATTCAGAAATTTGCTTATTTAATTCATCAATCCGATTCTGTGAATCTAAAGAACGAGAATGAGATGCTTGTTCTAGCATCTTTATCTTTTCATCTTTTGCATTTATAGTTTCAGTAAATGAAGAAGAATCAGAACCATATTTCAAGAAAATCTTCTCTTTCTCTTCAAGTTCTTTAGTTAAAGAAATAATTGTATCTCGATCTTCCTTAATCTTTTGATTTAAAGATTCAACCTCTTCTTTATGACGAGCCTTTACATTCTGAAGTTCATCATTTAAAGCATCTCTTTCAATCGAAAGACGATTTTCAATCGCCTCCATAAGAGTGTTCTTTAAATTTTCATTTTTTTCCTCATCAGCTGCAACTTTTGCTTCCCTAACACGAAGTTCATTCTCTTTCTGTCTAAAACCACCATTTGCATCATTTTCACGAGCCAATACAGCAGTTTCTCTTTCTGTTACAGCTAATTCTCTTGCGTTAATTGTTTTTTCACGTTCGGATAAATCTGTAATTTGAGCAAGCGAATTATTCTTTTGATTTTCAAGTATTTCTAAGAATTGATTTGAAACTTCTTCTTGCTGTTTTGTTAAAAAATCCTCCCATTTTTTCGTTACTTCCACAACCAATTTTGCTTCTTTTTGAGCCAATGCAGCACTCTGATTTAATATTTGCTTTTTATTCTCATCAATTTCAGTCTGAGAAGAACTTATTGATTCCCATGCCTCTTTTACAATTGTATCAAGTTCTGCCATTTTCTTTGCTCTTTCCATTTCAATTTCTCTCATAGACTGAGCTTTTAATAATTCAAATCCATTTTTTGCTTCAGCTTCTTTTGAACAAACCGCAATTTCTCTTTTGGCCAAATCAGCTTCACGAGCATTGAGCTCCGAAATCTTACCAGCTTTTGCAGCAGCAACTTCGTTCTCCAATACAGCGATTTTTTCTTTCAAAGAACTATTCTCAGATATATACCCTTCCTTTTCAGTCTTATTATTTAAGAGTTCTTGTTTAAGGGTTTCTATATTATTTGAAAGAACAGAATTTGTTGTTTTTAAAGATTCATTTTCCGAAGTGAGTTCTTTAATTTTCTCAGTTTCCATAATCGCGCTCTGATTCTCCTTTATTAAGTTTGAGTCTGTACTTCTTCTAACAATTACAGTTGGTTCTTTCTTTTCTTCTGAAGAAACCACATTCTCAACTTTCTTCACAACTTTTTTTACTCCATTGGATATGTTTGCTATAGCTTCTTCAGAAACTCCTAAGTCTGTAAAAAATTTCGCCATATGTAACTCCTATATATATAAGTCCGAGTTATAGTCAAAGTTGACTAATAAACCATTGAAAATAATTCTTTCACTATTTTGTATGTCTTTTGTCTAAAAGACTCTCTTTCGATTCCAAGATCAACACTTTTATTTGCATGACCTCGCTTACATAATACCATATCACAAAAATCAAGCCAGTGGAGATTAGAATGAGAAAAATTCCTGTAATCTTCTACCGGACATTGTACTATAAATGCTGCTATAGCTGCCCCTAAAGACATTGCGATTTCTCCTTTAATAGCTTTGCTCAGAAAATCCTCTTTTACCTTAATAATTGAATCTGGAAGATTCGATTCTTTTGCCCGGATAATGTCTAATGGATTTCCATAAAAAGCTTTTCCCTCGGATAATTTTTTTGATGAATCAAAAAAAACATTTTGAAGAAGACTATAAATCATATCGAGTTCTTTTCCAGTTTTTTCGAGGAAAGTTCTCTCTGTACTCTGCAAATCATCATATAATTTGTAGTTTTCTTTCTCTAAATGAACCAAAAATGAACTTCCAAATACATTTTCAAGCTGTTCCAAGGCATCCATCCTTAACGTATGAATATCTCTTCGATTTGAATATTCTTGTTTATTAAGGATTTTAAAATCTAGACTTATATTTGGTATTAAACGCAATAATAAAGGATATGTTCTTTCCATTACTTCCTGGAGTATACTCTTATCAATTGCAACTTGTTCTGACCCGTGTTTATCTATGTTTCGATATTTTTTTAAGAAAACAATATCCTTAAAAAGAACATTCTTATCAAAATCTTTATCAAAGAAAAAATGTTCAGGTTTAATAGTTGCGCTTGCTATATGCAAAGCCAAGAGAGATTCCATTTGGGCGCTGTTTTCATCGCCAGCACAAATTCCAGCTACAGTTCCTATTTTATAAGTAAGGATTTCTTCTAGTCCTTCTATATCAATACCAATTTTTTCAGCAAATCCTTTTATGTAATCATTTATACTTTCTTGTTCACATAATAATAATATATTCTCAGCATCTGTTGATGGATGTTTTTTAAAATTCTCATATAATCCTAATTCGATTATATCATATAAATTTGAAGCAATAGTCGTTAAATTTTTCTGCTCTTCTTTTAAATCATTTTCTTCAGTATATGAACTTTCTTTCTTTATAATTTCCCATAATTGCTTGTTTGCTTCTATTTTTTTACATATATCCTTATAGAAATAATTTTTTTCTAATTTTGTCTTTTTCTCTTCATCCTCAAGACTACTTTTACTTTGATCTCTTAATTTGGAAATCCACTCCATCTTTGAACTGTTCTCTGCAACATATTCAGTGAAGTTATCAGAAATAGATGAGTTGAGCCCGCTAATAAATACTTTTGTCTGACCATATTGTATAAAAGCATATAAATGTAATAAAACAAGGTCTGCGTTTGTCTTTTCTGTACTAATCAATTCAACAGAACCAACCTGATGGAAATCACCTTTTCTACAAGCTTTGAGACATTCCCTTGATGATGGAACTCTAAAAATAAAATTTTCCGCGTGACCTATTATTTGTCCCTTTATTGTATTATTGTCATTTCCTATAAACGATACAATTCCATTTTGTTGATCACAAGATAAAATAGAATCAATTGCCGAATCTTTTGTAGAATATGGCAATATATTACCAGTTAATGCATCAATAAAGATATATCCAACTTGCTTATTTGTATTTGATTTTGGAAGACCATTACCCGACTGCTCCATAATACTTTTGGTCTCATCTGTAATTTGATTATTCGTATTAAGAAAGTTTTTATGAACGAGTCTTGCTTGTAATAATTTAACAAAATCCCTATTCAAACATAATTCTTCTGACAGTTCATCTGTATCTGTAATTCCACAATTGGCCATTTGTAGGACAACCTTTGCAAACGGATCAATCTCATCACGAGTTTCAACAGAAATAGCAAGTCTATAACATGGCCAAAAAACAGACCTTATTGCTGTAGTTTTTAACCCATACTTCTTAAACTTTATATCTTTTATACCCATATAATAATTCATCACTAATCTCCGTTTTATATCTGTTTTCCCTCAAGAATTGTTCCATCAGTTTTACAAAGATTATAAAAGTTTGTAATCTCTGGAACAGCTTCTTGTGCATAAGAAGAAGTCATTAAATCCGAATCACCTACCACTACTAGCAGTTTCTTCTGTCTACTCATAGCAACACATAATCTATTCTTAGACATTAAATGTCCAAATATACCAGGTAAAGGTATATTCTTATTATTCAAAAAATCCAAAGACTTTGAACGAACGGCAGATAAGAAAGCTACATCAAATTCTTTTCCTTGAAATTCATCGACAGTTCCTATTTCAAAACGTCTTTTGAGTTTATGAACCTCGTTATCCATAAAAGTCTCATAAATATTCACACCCTCTTTTTCAAGAGCGCTTCTTATTTCACTTTTCTGTGCCGAATAAAAAGCGACAAAACCAAAAGTCAAATGTTCATCACCTCTCTCTTGAATCCAACGCTTTGCTAATTTTGCAATGGTTTTCGCTTCAGCAACACGATAGCGACTCGTTCCTCTTTTTTGTTCCATAAACTCGTCACTTCCATGAGGGATATTTATCCACATACAAGGTCTTTCATTTGTAAGACTTAAGTGTTGAGTTTTTGCAGCCTTGAATCCTTCAGAATCGGGAGATCTGACGCCATTGCCATCTGATAAATAAAAGTTGTCACTAATAAATTTTCCTAAAATAGGATGGTTTCTGTGCTGAATATCCAGTGTTACAGTTTTTCCTACAGGTTCCAAGAAATTATAAAGTTTCTCAAATAAAGATTTCTCAAGAATAGATTTATAATAATCAGAAATTTGTTCAGATTCACCCATTTTTTCCATAGTTTTTTCATCTAACATATGGGGAAGTTGCTTATGGTCACCTACAAGAATAATTTTCTTTGCATTTGCCATAGGAATCATTAAATCAAGAGGACTAACTCTAGCAGCTTCATCAATAATGGCAACATCATAGACAACATTTTTTCCAGGTTCATAATCAATTCCTTGCCACTGGAGAACTTTTTTATTCATTTTTTCTGATGCCGATTGTTGAATCGTAGCTGCAACAGCAAAATTATACTGATTTATACACTCTACCATACTTCTTGGATCTTCTGTTAAACTATGCATAAACTCTGCAATTGCTGATAATTTTTTATCTTCAACAGTTATTCCTTTATCTAAGCGGTCAGAAACTGTTTTTATAATTTCAATGATTTCAGAATTACCTTTCATTCTTCTGAAATGTGGTTGAGGACATAAATCTTCTAATAATCTCAGTTTTAATTTGCTTAATTTTTTTATATAAACAGAAAGAGCATTCTCATCCATCGAAATTGCAAGCAAACCTTCATTTAAAATACTCTGGGCTTCAGAATCCAAATCATCCTTAAATGCGAATAACAAAGCTCCTATTCTATCCGTACCATCATCTTTGAAACTTATTAAATCAGTTCTAAGTGCATAAACATAAGAAAGCATAGGTGATGAATCTTGATTTTCTTCAGCCTTCATCATCTTTCTGATTGAGTCAATTTTATCCCTAATCCTTGAATCACAGATTCTAGGGTCCAAATCTAAAATCAAATTAAATAATTCATTTACGCCAGCTTTAGAAGGGGAATTTATATATTCAACAGCATACTGTTGAAGTTTTCTCCTTTGCTCCGAAGTTGTAATATTAGGATATTTTGATACCAAACTGTCATATATTTCTGAGCACCAACTTTCTGCAATATGTTCACTACTAGTTTCTTCATCTATATCAGCATTTAGCTTTTCACCAGTTTTGGGAATAGGAATTCCATTAGGATTAGATCTTTCTGTTACATTTTCAACAGCAACATGTTGAGTACTAGAAACCAAAACCTTTGCTGTAACACCAGAAGATTTATCATATTCTTCATTCAAGCGTTCAATAATGGCATTAATAACAGTAGTTTTTCCTGTTCCTGGAGGACCTTGAATAATTGCAATATCAGGAGTATTCAAGGCTAATTCTATTGCCTTAATCTGATTTTCACTCGGTTTATGTTCTGAAAACAATTTGCCTTCTACAAAGGGACTTAAAGCTTCTAGTTTTCGCTTATTTTGTATTGGTACCCGAGCAGATTCATCTCCTTCAAGGATAAAACCTAATGCAGGATTTTCAGCTCCTGATTTGATTTTCTTCCTAGCAGCAAGTCTTCGTTTTATTTGGGCAATATCCCCATTTGCAGAATAGATAAGATATATATTTTTATTTCCCATCTGATCTGCAATCTGTTCTATTTTCCTATGCACTTTGGCATTTTTTACTGTTATTTCAAACTTTCCATCACGTAATTTAATGGGAAGCCCACATATATCGTCTTCTTGTTTTTCTTGCTTCTTCTTTTTATCCGCTTTATGTATTTCCTCTAAGGTTTCTTCTAACTCACTATCATCATTTAAGTCTGGAACTAATGATTCATAAAACATACTTACTGTATAATTATCATTAGAAACATATTCAGGCACTTCAAAAACCATAGAAAGTTCTGTTGGTTCTAAACCATCCGTAAAATTTGGATACTTATCAGGAGACAGTAAATATGTTTCCTCACCGGTTGGTTCTATTCTGACACATTTAAGAGCACCAAACTCCTTTATTTTATTAAATAAAAGTTCAGTTTCTGTTTTATTATATTCATCCCATAATCTAATAAAACTATCTTTCCGATCTGCAAGTCCCTTCATTTTTTGAGAAAGGACTTCTGAAACATAGGCTTCTGTTGTTTGTTGCTTAAAAACTATTTTACCACGTAGCAACGAAACCTTATTTCCTGGATTCTTTGTTGCAGGAAATAACTTTTCTGCAGAGTACACTATATTATTATTTATATTGATTTTTTTGATATTGATTTGCCAATTTGATGAATAAAGAGAAAATGCACAATCATCTTTTTCAAAAGCAAAAGAACCAATAATAAATTTATAGTATTCTCCCAAGAAAAACTCATTTTTAATTTTTTCTGCTAAAGATATGAAATCAGTAGTATTGAATTGTTTTAAGGCTCGTTCTAAAAATTCTTGTGAGAAAACAATTGGTAATTCAGTATCTTGCAGGTCATTCAAAGGACCATTGAATGAGATGACACTAATTTCTATTTCTCTTGTTTTTACATTGATAATATTATTTACATAAAATAGATTTGCGCAAAGAGATGAAATCTGAGTATCTAATTCACTTTGACATTTTGAATCAGACAAAGAAGCGACTCCCTTTATAGAATTGCCTAATCTGTCTTCTCCAAAATCAAAAATAAAACTTTTTGTATTTCCAGTAGCTTGAGTTATAAATCCAAAACTTTTTACTGAAGGTATTGATTTAACATTGTCAAAAGTAAATTCATCAAATGTAAAAATATAATTCTTTTTTGGTAGTTTTATTGTTTTTAAAATATTTACATTCATTTACTCATCTCCATTTGTATAAGTTAAAACTACTAAAATACTTCTTTTTGTTTTTTTATCTGATGTATATAGATAAAAAGGTTTATTTTTTAATAATTTAAACTGATGACGTCGTGTAATTTTGACAAAATCCTTTCTTTCTTCTGTAGCTATAAATACATCTATATCTTCACATAAGTTTTCAAAAATTAATTCATCGCCTTTTTTATAAATGGAAATACTATCTTCGTCCCCACTTACTGTCGAAAACAAAGAAAACATTCTTCTAGGAAGGATTACTGGAATTCTGTCAATTATCTCATGGCAAAAAATCCATCTACTCTCTGTTGAAACCCCTTTATCTGTAACGAAATAACTACATGCTTTTATATAATCGGGATTTTTTTCGTCGCACCAAGGACATCCAAATTTTCCAGTTTCAGCATCCTTATAATCATAAAAATAAGTCATACGACATTTTGGACAAAGAATCATCTTATCAGCAGCCTTTATGAAAGATGAAGACCATTTTATTAATGGAGTTCTATAAATAGGTTTCTTTAATCCCTTACTAAAGGTATTTTGAAATAATTCAAAATTATCATCAATCGTCATTGCTAAAGGTACATACACTTGGACTTTATTTTCTTTCACTTTATTCGAATCATCGTTTCTATCATAAATCCAAGGTTTATCTTCTTCTTTAGGCTCTGCATTAATTGATTGCTGAGACCAAGCTTCTGTTTGATTTTCTCCATCATCAAAAGGATGTAATAAAGTTAGGAGTCTAAATGCCATTACAGCAAATGCATATGAATCTGACATTGTGTTTGAACCAGAAGTACCATTAACAATTTCAGGAGCTCCTAATCCTGGTGTATAAACGGACTCTCCTCCCGCCTTATTTTCGAAACAAATATTATCAACATCTATTAATCCAATTCTAATATGATTCTTATCAGTAGAAAACATAATATTTCCTTCTGAAATATCGCCAAATATTAAACCTTGATTATGTAATTCTGATAAAGAAATGGCTGCTTGGCCTAATGCAAGTAGTCTCTTTCTTGTACCACCAGATTTTATATAACTAAAAAAGTAGTCTGCATGTTCAGTTGGAGTACCATCTTCATTTAATTGAAAACATGGATACTCAGAAGTTTGTTCAGGATGGTCTTTTTTATTAAAAGCAGAAAATGGTTTTCCTCCCATAAAAGACATAATGTAACCCGCACCATCTTTTATTAAACACAATGGTCGAGAGATATTTAGTGTTTTTGGAATTGGAAGAAGTCTAACATTTTTTAATCGCTCTCTTAATATCTCAACCTCTTTAACATCTTCATTTATAACAGTAAGTGGAGATTTTTCTTCCTGTTGTATTGAATCTTGAGTAGGACTGTCATTATGACAAACAGCAATTTTTAATGCTATATCATCATCTCCCTCTATTCTATAAACTGCTCCTTGTCCACCTTCATTTACTTTTTTTCCAAGAAGATAAAAATAACCAAACTCATCTTCAAAACGTTCTCCCTGTCTTAAGATCATTTTTTCTCCTCCTGAAAACTAGCAGAATTTAGTATTACAACTATTGTTTTATCATCACTGTGTTTTGGGACAGGCCATTCAAGAAGCATTTTCTTCAACATCTTATTATTCTTTCTAGAACTCTTCAGATAACATTCATCTGAAATCGATTTTGAGAAATCTATTCTTAATTCTGGCTTAATATCATCAGAAACCCCATCAGTTGCCATAACAATAGATTTCAAATATTTGGCGTCTATCTTCTTTGTAATAAATTTATTTAAATCAAAAGTATTTGAAAAAGCGTCTGTAACATTAGAGAAAGAGTCACTTTTATCATCTACAATAAAATCACTTGAATAAAGTGATTCATCCTTTGAATTTAGACAAATCATCCCATCACCCATTTGTGCAAAAAAAACTGTGTTATGTATACAGATACAAATTAAGACTGTACAAGCGCAATCTGATGGAACTTTAGGAGAGACCCTCAACACCCAATCAGAATAAATAAATCGCAAAATATCATTAAAACAAAGTTCCTTATGTTTAGACCATATTTTTGCCCATTTGCAAACACTCTTACAAACAGAATTCGAACCAATATGTGAATATTTTTTACTTCCTAGACCATCACTTACAACAGCAACAAATCCCCAAGAAAAGAATTTTACCAAGTGAGAATCTTGCATCGGTAAATTTTGTTTTATATGTAAAGGCCCTATTTGCTCAGCTGAAAAAGTTCTCCAGGATTTCATTCCCAATCCTCTCCTTCAGTTTCATCGGAATTCTTTATTTCATTATCCTTATGAAAAATTAATTCATCTAAATTTTTTGGAATTACAGAATATTCATCTGATAATAAAAATTCACTTACTAAATAAATATCATTTGGAGTAAATATTCTTTCCTTACAGAATGATAAATTCGTTTTTGTAAGAGAATCTGCTCCAATGGAAATAATGGCATATTTATACTTATCTAAAGAAGTTAGACAAGTTTCTAATTCTTTCTTTTCTCTAAATGGGAAACTCCCATCGGTAAGTATTAATAATGAATCTTCAACATTTCTAACTACTGAATTAAGATATTCGCATAAGACTGATATTACCGCTTTGTCAGAAAACTCTGAGAACCAATCAAATTTTTCATCAATCTTGATCTCTTCAATTTTTTTATTCCATTTAAAAAAACGACAATTTGTAGTCATACTAAGAGCCACACAAGTATTTCTAACAATAGCAAACTTTCCATTAGGACGCATACTGCCAGAAAAATCTACAACAACATTAATCATCTTCACATCCAATTACTTTTTTTATTTGCTGGACTATACCTTCTCCAGCAACCATTCTCACATTAGGAGTTTCAGAAATTTTCTTTAACAAAATTTCTGATTCTGGCTTTCTGGTGTATGCTAAAATTCCAACACCTTCTATGCCACCGTAATACCTTGTAATAGTTGATAAACGCTCCACATGTGGCAATTCTGCAGGTCCGGTTTTACATTCAACTATAAATAGTTTTTTACCGTTCGTAAAAACAACATCCATTTCTTGGTAAATTTTATGATTAGGGTTCTGATTCAATGTTTCAGGACTAAAATCAACTTTAATTCCATGACGAATATCTAGAATTTTTCCTTTTTCATATAATGGATAAAGATTATTATAAATGTATTCTTCAAACCATTCTCCCAAAATATATTTGGAAAATTGAGTTTCATCTTCAAAAGCATAATCAACTTGTTTTGTACTAATGCAGAATTGACCATCTGCTAGCACAACAATTTTTGGCTTTGTGGGGTTTTCCAATGATAAAGAGTAATAACAATCCTTATGCTGCATTTGTTGTATTTTAAAATATAATTTATTAAGATGATCTCTAGATTTCCACATTTCATTAGTCATATCTATAGAATCTGCATCATCTGCACCAGTTCTTCCATGATTACTAATTCCCAAGCCATTACTATTTAATAAAATAAATGAATCGACCTTTTCTATAGGTTTCAACGCTTCTGTTTTAAAATCATTTAGATAAACCAGTGTCAAATCCTTACCACCGACATAAAATGGAACGCCGCCTAATTTTCTACATGCATTTATTGCTCCGGCATACATCAATTTTGTTCCACCAGTCAAATTAAATCCAATTCTTGAATTACTAGAATACTGCTGAGCATCTCTAAGAATTTCTTCAAAAATACTTTTTGGGGAAAAAGCGTCAACCCTTATTTCAGAAAATTCAGCTCCGGTTGGAAGGAAGTCCTTCATACATTGAGCATTATAATTACCAGAAGTTATAAATACATACTTTTTACTTGAAAATTGATTTATTCCAAGTAAAGCAGGTATTCTTTGTTCTCCAAAAAGTGTATATATAACATCATAGTTATTGTCGTTCTGATCAATTGGATTTGGATTTTGTTTTGCATTCCATTCCATCCATTCTTTTGGAGGCATTATTGCCATCGGTGGTTTTCGAGGATCTGAACTTGCAATCAAACGTTTTGGAATTGAAGGAAATTTAAAAGCAACAAGAGCCCATGAAAAAGCCATTAATGGCGTTCCTGGACTCAAAAAAATTGAAACTCGCCTATCACCTGTCAAGTCAGAAATAGATTGTAAAGCCTGAACAGAGGCACTATAGATCCCTTCAGAATCATTTAATTGGGATAATGTAATTGGAATAAAACCAATTGAAATTGTTTTTCCCATTTCAACGATTTTATTCCCAAGAAATTTTATAAAATGCTTGTGAGCTGCAGCACAGTTTGCATATTCGTAAGTAAACTTGAACTTATCCTCTGGGGTTTCAGAGTTTTGAACTTCTTCTAACCTAGATTCAAATTCAGCCTCACTAATACAGTCATCTTGTTTTGAATACCCTAGGACAACAACATCAGTATAAGAACCATCTGCTAAAGCCCCTAATATTGGGCCACTTTTTTCAAATCCCAAGGAAGACCTAAAATCTGTAATACCATACCAAGTCACAAGATAATCTTTCATAAATCTAGCAATCCATTAATTCCAGTATCCGTTTCCGGCCTCTTCAAGCATTTTTTTTGATCCAAATTCTTGAGAAGCATTTGGAAGAGCCAAAATTTGGTTTGGATTTTGAGTGTTCTTACGAGTTGTTACTGACATAGTAACAAACTTAAAGAACTTATGAAGACCAGCAGCATCTTTAGCAAAGAATAAAGGATTAGGTGTGCCCTGAATAAACCTGTTCAAAACGACATCATCTGCACCTGTTCCAATCGCCATTGCCATACGGTCACATTTTGCAGAACGACCATTATTAATAAAATCATCCATAGCAGATTCCCAATTATCATTAGGCCCACCATCTGAACAAAGTACTACTAAAGGTCTATAAGCACGACTTGGAGTCTGTTCTCTATCTTCAATCATTGCTTTAGCCTGCCGTAATGCATCGCCCATAGGTGTCATACCATTTGCTTCCATATCAACCATTTCGATACGAGACACTGGTGTAAAAGGAAGCTGCAATTCAGCTGCATCTCCACCAAATGTAATAATAGAGAGATTGATTTCAGTCTCCATTTGTGCTTCATGCTTAAAATCAGCAATCATCTCACGAACAGCTTTATTTAATTCTGCAATCTTCTCGCCACTCATTGAGCCGCTTACATCAAGAAGAAGAAGAACTGGAAGAGGTTTTGCACCTTCGGTAAAAGACTTTGGATTAAAAGCCATAATTAAACACTCCTTATGAACAAATGTTCTTAGTTGATTTATATCTTATAAGAATCGAAGTTTCAGAAAGTTGACAAAAAAATTATTTTTTCTTTATAAAATCATAAAAGTAATCCTTAACAGCCCCATTCTCAGCAATAGATTCTCTAAATCTTTGCAAAAGTTTTCCTGCATACTTGTCTTTTAATCCGTATTTTTTTTCAATATCACTCTGCGTAGGCAGAATATAGTCAGGATCTTCAAAGAATGATTGTAAAATCGATTTATCTATACAGCCATATTGAGATAGCAATATATACAAATCCGAATTAAAAGTTTTAAGCGAATTTGAATTTTTATTAAATTCCTCTTTCTGTATTTGGAATGGTTTTAATAAAGAAATCGTCAAGATTTCTGATTCCCGCTTATCATTTTTTTCCCTATAAATCTTATCAATTTCTAAAAACAATTTGTTAATTTGCGCTTTAAACTCTGCTCTTAAAGCTTCAGATTCAGGAGTAACAAAATGTTTCTCAGTTAGATTCTTCTCTTGATCTATAACAGAATAAAGTTCTCCATCAGAGTTCTTACCTTCGATGCCTATTGTTTGACAAGCTCCTAATTGCTTAAAATGAATAATTGATTCTATCGACATTGGATGAGAATCAGTTGAAAGCAATCTCGATAATTTCTCATTTCTTTTATTTTCATCATATATTCCAAATTTAAGTAATTCTTTATCTTTCTTCATTACTCGACGAATCTGTTGTGCCTCATATTCAGAAATTGAACTACCACCATGATTATATGATGCTATTTTTCTACTTTGCTCTTTTCCTTTTGCTGAATTTATCTTCATACATACATATTGACTAAAAGAGTATCCGTTATCTGTATATGTATCCATTGCATTAATAGTTTCTATTACAACGATATCTGAATAATTATCGTTATTCTTATTTCTTGCAGTTACAGGAGAAATATTTTTACTTGAGCCTACTTTATTTTCAAATTTAAAATATAACTTACATACTGCAATTATAAGTTTATCTCGAACTGATTTTAGAGCAACTGCATATTTCTCCTTAAAAGCTGCGTCATCTTTTTTGAGAGAAACTTCCAAATACTTAGCATATAGATTATCTATATCTGAAAATATTTTATTACTTTCTTGAGTTTCCATAGAATCAGTCCTCAAGTAATGCCTTTACTGCATCGATAGCCTTCTCACCTGATACAGATTCTATAGTATTGGTAAAACTATTTAACAAATATAACGGAGTATAATCACAAATTAACTGAGACCCTTCTTTAATAACATTATTATGAATTACACCATTTATCTCTACATTATTCAAAAATTCTGCTTTAAGATAAATAACATTACCAATTGAGCAATCATAGAACTTCTCACCAAATTGCATCGCAGTAAAAATCAAAAGAGGAAGCGATTTTGGTCCAAATGTTATATCAGCATAAAGCTCAGCTTCATACTCAAAATTCTTTATCAATTTTAAATACAAATCATTAAATTTTTCTCTTGAAGTGATAAATTCTGAAGGGATAATCTCATAGGTAATCTTTGCACCTATCCCATTATTATCATTAATTTCATTCAGTTCGTTCATGAAAAGTTGTGCATTCTTAGCACCAGCTTTATCACCTGCCTTTGTTTCAAGCAAAATGACTTTTATATCATCACCTGACTTCATTGTTTTTGCTAATACAGCATTTATTGCATAATAAACTTCGCCTGAATACTCAATAAATGCATTACCATCTACTGGATATTTTCTTTTATTCATGGAATCTGCCATCATTAACGATACAAACACTATCTTTTTCATTTTTTAGCTCCTATTAAGCGATATAATCATTGTACATTAATCTGTTATATTTCTTGTACATATCATATGCGGGATCTGAATTATAGACTCTATTCAAAGAATGTTTCTTTGTATAGCTTTTTTTCATGTCATCAGGTTCCCCTTCTTCAAAAATATTATCTTCTATCTCATAAAGATAAGTATTCTGTTCTTGTCTATTATCACATGAAAAGTAATGCAATTCATGATTCAATGCCTTTCCATTTATAAAGGTCATATAATCAATTTCCTGTACACTCAAAATAGCATCCTTTCGATCATGTTTAACTCTTGGAGTATCTCTTGCTATTCTTGCAGCAGATTTTCCAGAGTCTGCTTTTATATAGAGAACACCTCTATAATAATTGTTTTTACCAACATGCCCACATTTAGCAATTACCATATAATACTTCATAATCAACTCCTTATATCTATTGATATATAGATATAAGAGGCGATAGCACCAAAAGTTGACAAAAAAAGTACTTCTGAATAGAAAAATGTGCTAAATAGATTTTATCTATTATAAACCCATACTCCTCAGAAAACAACTTCATTTTTGAGTACTTTCTAAATGGGTAGCACTCAAAAAGTCAGATCATATCCAACCTCTAACGGAGGAAGCATTAGATTCAAGAAATTGACTCGGTATTGTTACCTCTTTATCAAAAGAAAAAGTTATACTGTTGTTTTTAATATCAAAAACAGTAGCTTTTACAATATAATCTGTGTTTTCATAATACTGTAAAGTTATAGTATCACCTTTCTTTAGATAGTATTTGAACCTACCACCAAAACAATATCGTCTATTCCCTTTATCAACATCCGTATTAATGATTTCAAATTTATAAAGCCCATCTGATACTTCTGATATTTCCGTAATAAAAAAACAATATTTACAATTTGAATTCTCATCATAATAGCTGTTATATTGTGAATTCCAGAAAGAAGGATAATCGGCCAACATAAAATTAATGTTGAATTCTTTACTAGATGGATTCATCAGTTTTAATGAAAGACTGTCACCAGTCTTATAATTCTTGCAAAGGGATATTCCGAAAGTATTTTTCACGTATTCTGAAATAGCATCTAATATGATTGATATATCTTCTGGATTAGATTCAAATGTATATTTCTTTTTTCCTATACTAAATTGCTTGGGGGCTAAATTCATATTATCCATAATTCGTATTTTTGGAATCTCTGGATGCAATTCTCGAAGTTTTGTAATACCATCTAATAAAGTACCATGCTCTTTATTGACTAATGATAACAACTCATATCCAAGCTCTAATTTTATTTCTTCTTCCATTTTCATTACTCCTCGAATAACTCTAAGGGACTTCCGACAATTTTTTAACAAAAGTAAGATATTTTCTTATGCAAATATAAATTAGCGCCAGTCTGAAACAAAATAAAAACGCGTACAATTTCTTGAAGTTATCTCTCTGACGCTAACTAATAATCCGCTACGCGGTGAGCTTTTTCATATTCTTTTTATACTCTGCTACATCAAAACGAGTAAAATTCAGACAAAGGGCAAGAACTGCTGCATCATCCAGATAGCCAATTCCTGGTATAAAATCTGGTATCAAATCAACTGGGGAAAGAACATAAAGCAAAGTTCCAACAATAGCCGCTATAGTTCCTACTGGAAGTTTTTTATACTTTCCTGTAAATGTATCACCAAGCATTCTGAAATAGAGCTTTATGTCATTCAGATATTTATGAAGAGTATCGTTGGTTGCGATTTGTTCAATTTTTTCCTCGTTCTTCATAACTTTCTCAGCATCTTCTTCCGAATAGGAATTAAATGAATTGAATTTTTCGTTAATGTCCTTCTGATTAAAATGTTTCATAATAGGCTTTTCTCCTCTATAGATTCTTTTGTCGGTTACTTAGAGTCCGACTCTCTACTATGCTTCTTTATATATTAAGGAATGTCTTTCCCTAAAGTTGACAAAAGTAATTTCTAATTTCTTGAAAAAATCATTTTCTTTTTTCAATATATTCCCTTAAAAATGTATATCCGGTCTTAGCGGCATTTTGAACAGCTTTTCTTGTCACCGCTTTTCGATGACTATTAAAGATAATCCTGGGAGTTTTCCAATCTTTTTCATCAATCCAACCTAAAGCTGTTGCAAGTTTAGCAATTTGAAATCCAGATTTTATATCCATAAGCAATATCCTCCTCAATTACTTCTTAAGTAATTTCAATGAACTAAAAAGCGAAGAAACTTCAGGCAACTTTGTTTTTACTTTGTCATAAGCACATCCAAGATGAGAATCAACCTTACGGCCTTTTTCTGTTGTCATGGCAATAGCTCCTCCAATTGCTCCAATTAATGCACTACCTGTAGCACACGCCAATACTAGTAAACCGGTTCCTAAACTTTCATTGTTTTCCATATTCTGATCTCCTATTAATTCGTTCTTAATATAAAGAAGAGATTATTTTTCAAGAAGTTGACAAAAAAAATAAAAAAAAACTGACAGTATTTCTTACTGTCAGCTCTGCAATAAACAACTTCAAAACAAAGACTTATTTATTCTTATACGGAAATATAATTAATAATCCTCAACATCCCTATAATTCATTTTCTTCCGGTCGTTACGCTTTTTAGGTGTCTTTCCGCCGGAAGTTTTTTGTCTTAAATCGCCGTTGGTCAGAACTGAGATAGATTTTTCGCTGGACTGGCGGCGTTTTTTTGCATCCGTTTCAAGCAACTTATACACGTCTTCTTTTTTAATTAGAATATCATTTGCGCTGTTAAGATGAAGAGCGAATGGAATCTCTTTTTCTGCCAGATATTCTATGCAGATTTCCAAATCTTTCAGACAGATTCCGGCCTTATTCTTTCCCTGAATCTTTGCATTCTCACGAACCTTTTTTGCAAGAACGGCTTCTGTTATCAGAGACTTTTCTTTCATCTGCTCAAGTGCGGCTACTATCTCTTTTTGAATCGCTGTAAGGTCGTTCATTTTGTTTCCTTCTTAATAATCGAGTTTCCCAATGTAACGAAGTTTCTCTGAACTTGCAAGCTGGCCTGGATTGGTTCCGGGCTGACCTACAGGAACCGGCATCCCAAGTTCCTCATAGTATTTTTTCCAGTAATCAGAAACTTCTTTTTCGCCATCGCCAAACTTCATTGGGATGATATCGAAAATTGGGAGGATTTCGGCAATATACTGAGAACAATAGAACTGTCCGCTGTTTGGATAAAAGCTATGATTGTATTCACAGCCTAAAAATTGTTCGGCACGTTCTTTGACGATTTCAGCATCAATCATAGGGTAGCGATAAATAAAAACATCTCTCTTTTCTTCTGCCAGATATTCTTCTAGTTTCTGCTTTGCAACTCCCCTTTTTCTCGAAGCATGATAAATGAAACCGTCGAAGTATATTCCAACGTGGCTGTATTTTTCTGTCGTTTCGATTATTGCTTTTGATAAGTCTGATTCATCGCTCATAAAGAGCAGGTCGCCGTTTTGTAAAATACTTTTATTCATCTCTGCTCCTAATACGTCACTCTCATTCGACCAAAGGCCTTGAACCGGGAATCATCTTCTGAATAATTTCGATAGGTAACGCCATCAATATCATTTATGCCATCACCATTGGTATCTTTCAGAGTACTATCAATAAAATAGATTCTTCCGTTTTCAAGCTTCTCAAAGAGAGCTATGTGCGTAACTTCTGAGCTATCAGACTCTCCCATGAAAATCAGATTTCCTTTCTTCAGTTCAGTCTTTGCAATGTGCGTTGAAGCATTTCTGTACATGTAATTTGCAGTCATGTCAGAAACCAGAAGCTGATACTTAGTATCTACCAGAGCATATTTGTAGCACATAATAATCAGACCAGAACAATCTATCTGAATAGCACGAACAGGGGCCTGTCCACCCAAATGGTATTCTGTATCTGACTGCTCATATAATTCTGCGAAACTATAGGCACGTTCCGCTATTTCAGCAGGAGCATCTATTTCTGTAAAAGACGTTTTATCCTCAGTCCCGTTATTACATGAAATAAGAAAGAGGGATAAGACTGTTATTACAAGTACTCTGAATTTCATATACTACTTTGCTACCTGCATTGCCATGTACATTTTCATCTTAACATCTTCATTTCTTCTTTTTCTTATCCGCTTTCTTAGTTTCGTTCAGTTCTGCCAGAGATTCACCTTTAGCAGAAAGAGTTATTTTTTGATAAGCGTCTTTTTTATCATTTGGATGAGGTTCAAGACCTATGATTGTAATATCATTTTGATCTGGACCATATACCCAGAAGATTCTTCCTGCTCCAGGCTTATGATTTTCAAGATATGATTCCCAAACTTTTTGACCATAACGTTTTGTAAGTGCCTCAATATCGTGAGTACACAATCCTGGATAACGAGGATCGCTGCTGAGTTTAGAAAAACAACTTACTAAAAGCTTAAAGAGCTTCTGTTCATTTTTATTTGCAGTCTGTTCTTTTATTTTCTTTTCAAGAGTAGACCACAATTCCTGCATTTCCGGAATGCCCATTCTAATTTTGTACATTATATGAGCCCTTCATAAGCTGATAAGTCGATTGCATCTCCAACATTTCCGGATTTGAAGTTTTTCATGCTTTCATCCATCATTGCCAGAGTATTCTGAGAAACCTCAAATGGTTTTGTGAGCTCTCTAGGTTCCAGCAATATACGACCATCCGGATACTCTTCAACATGGTAGTATTCATATGCTGATGCCCTGAGAGTTATTCTTCTTTTTGAGTCTAATTTTGAATCATAAGATCTTACTGCTAATGCTGGCATATAAACCTCCTAAGTGGGATTTCCCACTTATAAATATATGGGATAGTTGCAATTAAATCAAGTTTTTTTGATAGCAGTTATAACAACCAAGCAGCCCTCTACTTCGCTACCTGCATCGCCATGTACATTCTCATCTTAACATCTTTATTTCTAGTATTGAAGATACGCTCAAAGTAATCTGTCCATTCATAGCTGCGCCAGTAACCGAAGTCATCTACATACCCGTCATTTGGATTACGGCCGGAAAAAGAAACTCCACTAATCTGATTGGCTTCGAACATGCTTGAGAAACTTTTCATCGGGTACATATCCTTACAGAAAATAAAGCTTATTGTTGTATCGGGATTATTCACGGCAGTAGCGTAGCCTTGAATTCCCCAAAGTTTCTCGAAGCCATTCACGCTTTTAATGTCTCCCATTACATTCAGAGTGAGTCCGTAATGCATGAGGTTTCTGAATTTGTAAGCATAGAATACATTATCGATTTTCATGTATTCGTCATCGTAGATTGTAATAGTATGAGTATTTCCCATTTTGTCTTTTGCGGTAAAGCGTTTCTGATAGGACTTATCTTTATCCATCAGTTCTGCGCGAACCTGTACCTGCTCTAGAGTTTTGTCAAAGCTCACTGCATAGCTGTTTGAGAAAAGCCCTTTTGCTGATACAGATGATATTGTTCCGAAAATAAACATTATATATAGAAGAAAATTGCGCATTTTTATCATAATTCCTGCTCCTTAATTTATTGTCTTGTCCAGAATGTATCCTGTGAAGCTCCAAATGCCAGATAGCCATGCAATCTTAATGAAGTTGATGAAATACTTGTGATTGTATATGTCTTCCCCTCAAGATAATTTGCACTACAATTTGAAAGTGTAAGATACTTGCCATAAGTGTTTTCAAGGGAAGCCCATGTAAAAGTACTTTCCTGTAGTAATGAACCGTTCTTATATACCTTAAGTTCTCCGGTTTTATCCGCATCAAATACAAGATAGCTGTTTCCGTCTTCCCAACGGCCAATCAATTTGTAATCCAGAGAAGAACCTGTAAAACCTTCCACAGTTACGGTTATGCTGCATGACCAGCTTTTTGAACTGTCATCCCAGTCGATTGCTTTTACAATAGCTGAACCAGGTCCAATTGCTGTAAGAGATCCACTTCCAAGTTCAACTGCATCAGAACCACTCTGAATCTCATAGTACACAGAGCTTTCTCCAATCAGAGAAGCAAGATTTACTGTATCTCCCACGTTCATTGAATAACTTGTTACTGAGCTGAAGTCCAAGACAGTACTATCCACTTCTACCTCAGAACTCGAAGACGATTTCTGCTTATAAGTTGCATAAAGAGTCATAGTTGAAGTTACTCTGTACGAAACACCTGCCGCATAAGAAGTCCCACTTCCATCAGCACTTGTATTCCATTTATCAAATTCGTACCCAACTCCGTTCTCCCCATAGCTGTTTCTTGGATAGCGGGTCATTTCACATGCACAGGAAGGAAGTGTAATAGTTTGTCCGTTATTCGCTTTCTTTTCTGAAGGTGCAGTGTTCTCTGTATAATCACAATACATGAACTCCTCGGTATCATCCGGGAAGTTCAGATTAAAAGAAACGGTATATTCTGTTGTATTTCCAGATGTCGGATTTTCATTCTGATTTCCATCGTCTGCCGGATTCATCTGACAGGATGCAAATAATGCCAGCATAGTTAATGCCGCGATAGTTTTAATTAGTTTTTTCATTTCAAATACTCCTCTAAAGATGCTTATATAGAAGAAAACTAACAGTTCTCTTCAGCTTCAAGTTTTTCTTCCTGTTTTGTGAGGATTTCCCTTACCATTGCAGGACTTACTTTCCAGTTATTCTTTTCGCAGATGAAAGTTGCCCAGATTCCAAGCTCCATTGCACATCCTGTCTTGAAGCATCGCGGAAAAGATGATTCGTCAATCGGAATAACTACGCTCTTTCCTTTTACGAGAGGAAGAGTATCATCTTCCATTACGATATTGTCATCAATTTCATCCGTTGCATAAATCTGCTTCTTTGTTCTGACAAACACCAGGTCGGGATAACGGTCCAGGAACTCTGCCCAGGTTTCTGTATATTCTTTGCTCATAAATCCTCCACCACTCTGAAACGAATATTGTTCTTATCTTTCTTCACAGATTTTGAAACCACCTGATAAATCAAGTCTTTATCATTAGAGTTTTCAAAACGAACTTCTTCCAGATTCACAGGTTCGTCCGAAACATAAATCATTACAACTCGTTTTATGCCGTTCCCTGTAATCAGAAGCTCACAACCAAAGGGATTCTTTTCACCGTCACGGTACATTGCTTTTGTCATGCTGTATTTATAAATGTCTTTATAAATAGCAAGCTGTGATTTCATATCAACCTTGATTACCTGCTCTCCGCCGGAATCATCAGTACAATGAAACCCTATCGGGTACATTTTCATCTGGGCATCAAGAACTTCGTCCTCTGGCGATGGCTTTAATAAGAAATATGCACCGCTTATCAGAAAAAACAGACAGATACTTCCGAATATTTTAATCAGTGTCTTGATCATCAACAAAACCTCCGACTATATGTACGTTTCCGTACTGACCTCCCTGACGAATAAGTTCACGAAGGTATTTATTTACAGACATACCGCGCTCAGCTGCATGTTTTTCCAAAAGTTCAGCTTCTTCGATTGGAAGATTCACCGTGTAGTGCTTTGTTTTTGCTCCAGTTGGCTTTCTTCCAGAACCTGGACGTGCTCCACCTCTTCTATCCTCTGACATCTGTCTCCTCCTCGTATTGATATTGATATTATTACTAACTTTTTCAAAACCTAAGTATAATATAAGCACAGTCTGTTCATTTGTCAATGAAAATATTACTAATTTTTTCAAAAAAACACA
>ODAI012847445.1_pt1 | contig 50373 bp, 23 predicted proteins | sample 1539321 | NCBI WGS metagenome assembly ODAI01 (sample SAMN02144231, study PRJEB22623) | gut metagenome | biome: sheep rumen | host: Ovis aries | place: New Zealand
ACCGAGGTCGACAAACTCAAGGAAGAGCTCAAGAAGGTCACCAAGAAGGATGTCCAGATCAACATCTTCGAGGTCAAGCGCCCTGAGGTCGACGCCCGTATCGTCGCCGACAGCATCGCCCGCCAGATCGAGGGCCGCGTCTCTTACAGGCGCGCCATCAAGATGGCCATCGCCAACACCATGCGTGTTGGTGCAGAGGGCATCAAGATCCAGATCAGCGGCCGCGTAGGTGGCGCTGAAATGGCCCGCTCCGAGATGTTCAAGGAGGGTCGTACCCCGCTCCATACTTTCCGTGCCGATATCGACTATGCTCTCGCAGTGGCCAACACCAAGGTCGGCTGCCTCGGCATCAAGGTCTGGATCTGCAACGGCGAGCGCTATGGCAAGCAGGATCTCACCCCCAACGCCGGCGTCGCAGCCAACGCCCAGGCTCCTACGGGAGGCCGCGGTGAGCGCGGTGGCCGTGACCGCGGCGGACGCCGCGGCGGTGACCGCCGCCCGCGTCGCGACAGCAGCAGGTAATCATCAAACCTCTATACTGAACCAGGCGAGCACTCCGTGCCCGCCTGGTTTTTTATTACACTTTCTCTTTCCCCTCTTCTTTTCCTTCCTCTTTCCCCTCCTCTTTCCCCTCCTCTTTTCCTTCCTCCCCTCCTCTTTCCCCTCCTCCTTTTTTCACCTTCACCCTCTCTCTCATCCCTCCCTTTCGTCTTTTTCCCTCTCATCACTCTCCCCCGTCTTTTCCCTTTCCCGGCTCGGTCATGTTCTTAAACCTAAGGTTCTTCATCACTTCTGATGGTGTAAACCATAAAAGAGCCTGGAGCGTAGAATCCTCACAATCAGCCACTTCGTGTATTGTCTATATCCCGTTTTGAGAACAGTCAAGTGTTGATTTGGCTCATTCTCAGGCCTTTCCGCTCCAGGCCCCTCGTAACCTGCCCGCAGGTTGTGCCGTTTTTCCCCGTAACCTGCGGGCAATCCGGTGAAGGTCTGTGGGTAATTTGGTGAAGGTCTGAAAAAGTGACGCAGACCTTCACCAGTGAAAACAGCGTAGACGTGCACGAGAAGGCGATTGGCCGGTGAAGGTGTCAACTTAAAAAGCAGACCTTCACCAACAGCCTTAATCCAGGGAGTCCAATGCCATGCACAAATCCTTCTGGCAAGCAGACAGCCAAGCTGGAGCGTAAAACCTTATCCATCAGTCAAATCGTGTGCTGTCTATATCCCGTTTTGAGAACAGTCAAGTGTTGATTTGGTTCATTATCATGCCTTTCCGCTCCAGGCCCCTCGTAACCTGCCCGCAGGTTGTGCCGTTTTTCCTCGTAACCTGCGGGCGGGTACCCTTGCTGAGGTAGGTGGAAAGAGTGTGCGTGGCAGGAGGCAATTCTTGCTGCGGTAGGTGGAAAGAGTGTGCGTGGCAGGAGGCAGTTCTTGCTGCGGTAGGTGGAATGAGTGTATCGGAAAGCACAGTTTTTGCAGCCGGGTTCCATGGATATGAAAAAGATTTTGTTTTGCCTGGCCTTGCTTCTAGGAAGCGGGCTTGCGATGCGGGCGCAGGATGCTGCGCAGGGCCTGCAGGAGATACGTTTCGGCGTTGGAGTGAGGGGACCGGTGGACAGGTCGGTAGGATGGGGGTCGCCCGAGATTGTCAGCCTTTCCTATGCCCATTACGGTCAGAGAGGCTACGGTATACGCACAGGCATTGAATTCATGCCGCAAAACACCCGCATAGACACCTATTTCGGAATCCCTGTCGCCTTTTCGGCACGAACCCGCGCATACTCCTTGAAGGAGTCGATCGGGCATGGGATTACATCCGCTGCAGCCGGTGCTGTCCGTGATGCTTATTACGGAATCGAACCGACAGCGAAAAGCCTTTTCTCCGACTTCCTGTTGAACCTTTTCAACAGGGCGGAGTTCTTTGCCGGACTGACACCGGGATATATCGCTGGTGAAAGCCGGTCTGCCGGATCTTCATACGGGAACTATACCCAAACGGACCAGTACATCAATCTCAACCATCATTTCTCCCTTACCGCAGATGTCGGCTTCTCCTTGTCCTTCCGCATCTGGCGCTTCAACATCGGCGTCGTTCCTGCCGTGCACTATTATCTGACCAATAATTTCACAAGCATCAGCGAGACGTATCCCATCTCGGAAGAAGTAGGAGGGAACCATTCCCATACCGAAACCCCCGTCCGCTTCCATTTCTCCGCTCTCGGTGCCCTGAGCTTTTCATTCTAGATATATAAACGTACCGGAGGCTAGCGGTTTACAGGATACTGCCGCTGTGCTGGACAGGAGAGTGGCAGGAGCTGCGGCATGAGCCGTGGCGGTGACCGCCGCCCGCGTCGCGACAGCGGCAGGTAGTCCTTGCACCCTTCGAATAGAAATCAGGCGAGCGCTTCCGGGCGCCCGCCTGATTTTTATTTCCCCTCCCTCGCGAACCTTCGGGCATTTCCCGAAGGTTGTTGGCTAGGAGCGCTTGCGACCTTTGGTGAAGACCAGGTAGTGGAGTTCGCAGAGGGACTGCTCCTTGGTGTCAGACTCGAAGACATAGAAGAGGGCGTGCTTTCCCTTGAGGCCGCGGACCTTGGAGAGATTCGTCCCGATTTCGGTCATCTCCTGCGGCATGTCGGCCCAGAGGTCGAAGGAGCCGAGCTCTATACCACCCCGTGCGGGATCCGGGTGGTCGGCCATGATGGTGACATGTCCGTCCACGCCCTGCGGTACAAGAGTGGTATAAAGCATTTTCCTCCTTAGCCATCCACGGCGGAATTTATTGAAGTTGAAATACTTGTATCCGACTACGGAACCGGCCGTATTGTTCACTACGGGATTGTGGTTGAACCTGATGTCATAAGGGTCGGAGACCCCGTCATATTCAGGATAACTGGCAAGGACGTACGGGCCGGAGATAAAGCGACGCCGTTCGGTGGCGGGACGGGTGTAGTAGCACATAATGCCGGCCGAATGCATTTCCATGGGATCAAGCCCGTCCAGTTCGAATCCTTCGGAAGTATATTCTCCCTCGGAAATCTCCACCTTTCCTCCCGGGCCTTCGGTGACCTTGACCTCGATGGGAGCGACCATGGCCTGGCGCGAGTACTCGTTGGTTCCGGTCTGGCGGTGGTAGAACACGTACCACTGACCGTTGATCTCGCAGATGCTGCCGTGGGTATTGCCCCCGGGATTGGCCGTCGGAATGGTCTTGCCATTGGCGTCCACGTCACGTGCGCGCCCGTCGATGATGGTTCCGCCGTAGGTGTAAGGTCCGAGAGGGGAGTCGCTATATGCGTAGGCGAGGGTGTAGTTGGTGCTGCCCAGTCCAAATTCGCCGTTGGCGGTGACACGGCTGTATATAAGCACGTACTTGTCCTTGATCTTGCGCATCGATGATGCCTCGAAGAAACGGAACTTTCCGGGGTCTCGGTGGCTGGGTATCAGTCCGGATATGATTTCCGTCCCTTCCTTCACCGTGGCCATGGTCGCAGGGTCCAGTTCTGCTGCGAATGAACGGTTTATGCCCCAGTAGCCGTACACGCGGCCGTCGTCATCGACGAACACTGCTGGGTCGAACCCCAGGATTCCTACCGTCTCGTCCGGTTTGTCGGGGTTCCAGTTACAGACGATGAAAGGTCCGTCCGGGCGGTCGGACTTGCAGACCATCGACTGGCGGCCGTGGACATAGCCGAAGTCGCGGTCTTCGTCGTGCGGGACTCCGGACTGGTTGTTCGGAAAGAGATAATAGGTCTTCTTCCCGCCGGGACCGGTCACCTCCACGACGTCGGGAGCGAAGAGGACGTCTGCCAGGCCCTCCGGATTCAGGAGGTTCCCGTTTGAATCGACCTTCTGCTCGAGGATGACTCCGTCGTAACGCCAGTGGTTCAGGCCTTTGACGGATGCGGACCAGACGACCTGGTCACGTCCGCAGTATCGTGTCCGGAGTATGTCGTGCGAGCCGTAGATATATACGCGGTATTCTCCGGGGTTGTCAGGATCCTCAAAGACATAGGGTTCTCCGTCAGGGATATGCTCCCAAAGGGGAAGGTAAGGATTCGCTGCCTGCAGGCCGACGGTGACGGACAGGGAAGCTAGGATGCAGAAGACTCTTCTTTTCATAACTATTGGGGTTAAATAAACTATTGGGGTCCTTCGTACTGGCTGGGCAGGACGCCGAACTGTTTCTTGAAGACGGAGGAGAAGTGCGATGCCGAGCTGAAGCCTACCATGGCGGCGACGGTGGCAATCTTGTATTTCCCGTCAAGGATGAGCTGCGCGGCGCGGTTGAGCTTGTACGTGGTGAAGAACTCTCCGGGGGTCTGGCCGGTGAGGGCCTTGATCTTGTAGAAGAACTTGGAGCGGCTGACGCCCAGCTTGGAGGCGAAGCTGTCGATGTCGATCTCTCCGTCGGCAAGGCTCGACTCGAGGTTGGCGAAGACCTTGTCCATGAACTGCTTGTCCTTGATGTTCATCTTCTCGGTCACTTCCGAAGGGGTGGTCACCGCGGAAGTGAGGATCTGGCGCATGCGGTTGCGGTTGTCCACCATGGACTTGACGAGGGCCTGCAGGTAATCGGGGTTGAAGGGCTTGATAACGTATGCGTCCGCTCCGACGTTGAGGCTGTTTACCTGGTCCTCGACGGAGGAGCGGGCCGTCAGCATGATGACCGGGATGTGGCACATCTCGATATTCTCCTTGACCATCTTGCAGAACTGAAGACCGTCCACGTCCATCATCATCATGTCGCAGATGATGACGTCGGGGCTGACTTCCTTGACCTGGTTGTAGCCGCTCATGGCGTCGAACCTGAAATAGACGTTATATTTCGGGGAGAAGAGCGACTTCATGTAGTACACCAGCTCGTAGTCGTCGTCGATGAGCAGCAGGGTAGGGAGGTCCTTCCTGGGCTCTTCGGGCTCATGCTCGATGACGGCTTGGGCCGAGCTGCTCTCGGCCGGTACGGCCAGGTCGTCCGGTGCGGATTTCTCTTCGGTGGTATATGCGCTTTCTGCAAGGGGGATGCTGAAGCGGAAGAGCGACCCCAGCGAATGCTCGGTATCGCCTTCGGCATACCTGTTCTCGGCCGAGATATGGCCGTGGTGCATCTCAACGAGGGACTTGGTGAAATAAAGCCCTATGCCGGTGCCTCCGGCCTTGCGGGCGGGCTCGGTCTGCGAGAAGCGCTCGAAGAGGGTGTCTATCTTGTCCTCCTCCAGTCCTATGCCGGTATCGGCCACGCTTACGGTCAGCATGTCATCGTCCCAGGTGCAGTCTACGTTGATGCGACCTCCCGGAGGGGTGAATTTCAAGGCGTTGGAGCAGAGGTTATAGATGATCTTCTCTATCTTGTCGGCATCGACGAAGCCAAGCCTTGCCTGGTCGCACCCGGTCAGGGTGAAGTCGATGTTTTTCTGTCCGGCCCCTATCTCGAATATCTCCCATGAACGCCTGATGATGTCCGGAACGTTGGTCAGCCCGACATTGAGCTTGAGCATGTCGTGGTCGAGCTTGTTGAAGTCGAGCATCTGGGTTACGAGCTTGAGCATGCGTCCGACATTGCGCCGTACGATGCCCAGGGTGTGCTGTTCGTCCTCCTTGGACTCTTCGCCGAGGGTCGAGACCGCTGCGTTGATGAGGGTGAGCGGGGCCCTGAACTCATGGGAGATGTTGGCGAAGAAGTCGAGGTTGCGCATGTTGACCTGCTCCTGCAGCTCGCGCTCCTGACGGGCTTTCTCGGCCTCGCTACGGCGCCTGCGGAGTATCCCGAAGAGGTAGAACATGACGGCGATGCCGACGAGCGCCAGTCCTATGAGCGCCCAGAAGAACCACGGTCTGCGGACGTGCAGGATGATGGTGTACAGGGGGCTTTCGGCAGGGTAGTCCGTCCGGCGTATCTTGAACTGTATCCGGTTGCGGCCGTCGGAGAGGCCGTACAGGTCGATGGCGGCGTTGTTGACCGACTCCCTGAGCTGGCCTTTCTTGCGGTTGATGCCGAACATGTAGTCATATACCGGGGTGATGGAGCCGTCGCTCACCGAGAGGTACATGCTGAGGTTGCCGGGGATGGACGGGATCCGCAGGTGTATGGTGTTGCCAGCGTCCTCGGGCCCTGCGGTGAACCTGGCCAGGGGCTTCTTGTCGGAGGCCAGCGTCACCGTCACCGGCCCGGCGATGTCCTGCGTTCCGCCGGCATCGCCGGACTTGAACGTGCGGATGCGCCCGGACTCGAAAAGGCATACGGTATTGTCCGGGAGGACGAACATCCGCTTGAGTTTCGGGAATCCGGTAAGCTCGTTCCACAGTAGCGTAGGCTCCGCCTCGCGCTGCGGCCAGCAGAACAGGTGCCGGTCGCCGATCAGGAAGAAGAGGTTTCCGGCGGCGTCTTCCTGGATGTCCCCGACACCGAGGTCTCCGGCGAAATCCATCCTCTCAAGGGTCCTTGTCTCCCTGTCGTACCGCAGCAGGCCGTTGTCCGTCGTGCCGAACCACAAAACGCCGCGGCGGTCTTCAAGTATGGCGTTGTAGTAGATCTGGATGTCAACCGGACTGATGGGGATGGGGGTTACTTTCCCTGTCCTTGGGTCCAGTATCTGCGGATTGTTGTCGGTGTAGCAGATGAGGATGTCGCCTCCGTGCAGAGGCTTCACATAGTTGGCGTAAGTGACGGGGTTGATGGGCTCTATCGCCTCTGCCGGGCGCAGCTCCGCCTGCCGCTGGCCGCGGGGCGGCCTGACGGCATGGTACAGCTGCGCCCCCATGCCCGCGCCCCAGATGCCTCCGGCATCGTCGAACGCGGCCACTACGGGCGCATCGGCCGTGTAAAGGCACTCCATGGCCGGCTGCCCGTCCGCGCCTACGGTCAGCGTGGCGACCTGCCTGGCGGAGCGGCCGGAGCCGTCCAGCAGCAGCCTCCCGTCCTGCCCGTACTGGACGTGCAGGAAATTCTGGCTGCACCCGGTGAGCGTACGCAGGTCGGCGATTCCGGCTATTTGTTTCAGCCCTGCGTCATACGTGAGCAGGGAATTGTTGGAGAGCAGTACCCAGATGAAGCGTCCGTTGCCGGTGCGGGAGCGCCAGGGATGGTCGCGCAGGAACGCGCTGAGCGCGCTGTCGGCGGACTCTCCTTCGGGCTTGACATGCACGACGTTGTATCCCCCCTCGGTAAAGGCATACCAGATGCCTCCGTTCCTGTCGGGATAGAAATACCGCCCTTCGGGAAGTCCGAGGATGCGGCTGAAAGGGAAAGAGTCGGATACCGACGTATATAAGGTGCGCGACACCTTGTCGTACAGGACGTTCCGTCCCCCTGCGGAAAGAATCAGTGCTCCTTCACCCACCTTGGCCATGGCGTTGACCTGTATCCCCTCGAGCTCCTTCAGCGCCGGAGGCAGGGCGCCGACGGTGCCGGTGGTAAGGTCTATGGCCCGGAGCTGCGTCCCGTCCAGGAGCAGCAGGGAGTTGGCTCCGTCCGAAAGCAGGGTGTTCAGCGGCCGGTTCCAAGGGATCTCCAGTTCGGGATTGAAATCCTTGTCAAAGCGGACGATCGTGTCGTCGTAACGTATCCACAGCCTTCCTTGGGTGTCGAAGACCGGCCGCGGCTCACTGAGCGTGAGTGCCGGGAACTCCAGCACGCGCTCGAACACCCCGTTGGCGGGGTTGTACCGGAGGATGGCGCGGCGGCTCTGGGCGTAAAGCACCCCCTGCGGGTCCTGCAGGAAGCGGAGGGTATAGGAGATGTTGTCGTCCAGTACGTAGTGGACGAACGACTCAGTCTGCCGGTCGAAGCGGTCCACGCCACGCTGGGTGGCTACCCAGAGCTCTCCGTCCCCGTCCCGGACGATGTCGTTGACCATGTTGGCCGACAAGCTGGAGGGATTGTCCGGGGAGTTGGTGTAATGGATGGCGGTCTGCCCGTCCACCCGCAGCAGCCCCCTTTGCTGGGAGATGCGCATCCACATGGACCCGGCTCCGTCCTGGCAGAACTGCTGGATGACGGGCGCCTGGGCGTCAGACAGGAGCTCGGCCCCTTCCTGCGGCCGGTCCGGGATCATCGGTGCCTGGCTGCAGGAAAGCAAGGCAAGGAGTATGGAGAGGGCGGCGATGCGTGTATTCATGTAAACAGCTTTGTTTTCTGTACGAAAATAAGAAAAAGCCGCCGTAATCCGAAACGTTTTGGACGGATGCGGCATTGATTGTATTAAAGTGTCCGCGATTGTATCTGACTGTTCGTCTCAGGCGGATTTGTTTCGGTACATTTGCATCAACCATCGAAATCAATGACCGAACCAAAACAAACCAATAAGCCATGAGAAAAATACTGCCTCTTCTCCTTCTTTTCGCCGCTCTTCCGGGCTTCGCCCAGGTGAAGACCGCCGATGACGGCTTTTCCGCCACCGTTCGTGGCATCGACGTCAAAGTCGAATTTTACACTCCGGACATCGTCCGGGTACTCAAAACCGCCGCTACTTCCAATCTTGAACAGAAAAAGGACTTCGTTGTCGAGCTCGCTCCCCAGCACCCTTCGGTGCGGGTGAGCTCGTCCGGAAACCTCGTCCGGGCCACATCGTCCCGGATGGAGGTTACCATGGACCTTGCCACCGGCAAGATCCAGTTCAACGACCTTCAAGGCGGACGCCTCCTGGCCGAAAAGGACTACGGCATGCAGATCATGCCCGTCCAGTTCGTCCAGCGCGTCCGCCAGCAGGTCCCTCCGCCGGCGCAGCCAAGCGTGACTCCGACCCAGAGTTCTCCCGGCCAGGATACCCCCGGCACCACCCGTCCTGGTATCCGCACCATCATCGAGAAGACCAACGAGATCTCCCAGTCGTTCATCCTTGACGAGGACGAGTACATCTACGGCCTGGGCCAGCACCAGAACGGCAAGATGAACCAGCGCGGCCAGCGCCTTATCCTCGAGCAGAACAACATGGAGATCGCCATTCCCTATTTCACTTCCGTGAAGGGATACGGCCTCTACTGGGACACCTACTCCATCACCACCTTCGACGACACCCCCATGGGAACGACCTTCAAGTCCGAGGCCGGTGAAGCCATCGACTATTATTTCCTCTACGGCGGTGACGGAGACTCCACCATCGCCCTTATGCGCCAGCTCACCGGCGCCGCCAAGCTCGCTCCGCTATGGACATTCGGCTTCTGGCAGTGCAAGGAGCGCTACAAGTCCTCCGAGGAGGTCGTCGACGTGGTAAGGAAATACCGCAGTCTCGGCGTTCCGCTCGACGCCATCGTCCAGGACTGGAAATACTGGGGCGAGGAGCCCAATACCTGGAACTCCCTCGGCTTCAACAATCCCGCATTCGCCGGCTACAAGCAGATGTTCGCAGATCTTAAGACCTTGAACGCCAAGATGATGATCTCCGTATGGCCGAGCGTCGGCGAGGCCACCGACATCTACCGCGACCTTCAGGCCATGGGCGCCCTCTACCCTATGCAGACCTCGCCCCGCGAGGCCAAGGTCTACGATATCTGGAACAAGCAGGCGCGCGACCATTTCTGGTCCGTGATGAACAAGAACATGTTCCAGCCCGGAATGTCCGCCTGGTGGCTCGACGGTCCGGAGCCTGAGTTCTACAACACCCAGCCTTCCGACTTCAACCAGCCCACCGGTGCCGGCACCGCCCTTCGCAACGTCCGCAACACCTACCCGCTCTTCGTCAGCAAGGGCGTCTACGAGAACCAGCGCGCCACGACCGAGGACAAGCGCGTCTATATCCTCACCCGCTCGGCGTTCGCCGGCCTGCAGCGCTACGGCGCCGGCTCATGGAGCGGCGATATCCGCGCTTCCTGGGATGTATTCAAGAAGCAGATCCCTGCCGGCCTGAACTTCTCTATGTGCGCCATCCCTTACTGGAACACCGACATCGGCGCATGGCACCCCTACGGCAATGTCTACAATACCGCCAATACCGACCCCGGCTACCAGGAGATCTATTGCCGCTGGTTCCAGTTCGCCACCTTCAACCCTATGATGCGTGCGCACGGTACCGGATCACCCCGCGAGATCTACCAGTTCGGCGAGCGCGGATACTGGGCATTCGACGTCCAGGAGAAGTTCCTGAACCTGCGCTACTCCCTCCTTCCTTATATCTATTCCACCGCATGGCGCACCACCAAGGACGGCTACTCGTTCCTTCGCCATCTCTGGCTTGAGGCTCCGAAGGACAGGAACGTCTACGACATGGACGACGAGTTCATGTTCGGCCAGGCATTCCTCGTAGCTCCCATTCTCGAGGACGGCGTAGGCGAGAACCGCACCGTACAGCGCAAGGTCTACCTCCCCGAGGGCTCGACCTGGACCGATTTCTGGACCGGAGAGACCTTCGCCGGCGGCCGCACCGTCACCAAGGCCGCCCCCATCGACATCATCCCCGTCTATGTCAAGGCCGGTTCCATCGTCCCGATGACCACCGAGAAGGTCCAGTACTCCACCGAGAAGAAGTGGACCAAGCTCGAACTGCGCGTCTACCCCGGCGCCGACGGCAACTTCACCCTCTACGAGGATGAGTTCGACAACTACAACTACGAGAAGGGTGCCTACACCGAGATCCCGGTCAGCTGGGACGACGCCTCCCGCACCCTCACCATCGGTGCACGCACCGGCAGCTACAACGGCATGCTGAAATCCCGCAAGTTCGTCGTCAACACCGTCGGCGGCAAGACCAGGACCGTCAGCTACAACGGCAAGCCCGTAACCGTCAAGCTTTAAGACTATACCACCCAACACAACCAATAATAACCATGTTTATGAGAAGAATGAATCAATTGTGGAGCTTATGTTTCACCGCACTGTTCCTTCTGCTCTCGACCGGCCTCTCCGCGCAGAACCTTTCCCTGCGCGGAAAGGTTGTCGATACGCAGGGAGAGCCGGTGATGGGCGCTTATGTCCTTCAGGTCGGCACACAGAACGGTACCGTCAGCAACCTCGACGGTAACTTCTCGCTCAATGTCCCTCGTGGAGCCGCGGTCTCCATTTCTTTCATGGGTTTCATCACCCAGGAATTCACCGCCAACAATGCAGATTTCCTAAACATCGTCCTCGAGGAAGACACCGAGGCCCTTGATGAGGCCATCATGATCGGTTATGCCACCGGCAAGAAGCGCTCCATCTCCGGAGCCGTCGAGCGCGTGACAGCCGAAGAACTCAACACCGGCTTCATCGCCACCCCCATGGACGCCATCCGTTCCAAGGTCTCCGGCCTCGTCATCACCAACAACGGCGGCGACCTGAGCAACCCTACCGTCCGCCTTCGCGGTACTTCGTCGCTTTCCGGCGAGACCGGTCCTCTCTTCGTCATTGACGGTATGTTCACCGATATCGGTACCTTCAACTCCATGAGTGCCGCGGACATCGAGGAAATCACCGTCCTGAAGGACGCCGCCGAGACTGCCCAGTACGGATCGCGCGGAGCCTCCGGTGTCATCGTGGTGAGGACCACCAAGGGCAAGGCCGGCACCGCCCGTGTCGACTACCGCGGCCAGGCCGGTGTGTCCGTGCCTTACAAGCAGCTCCCGATCATGACCGCTGATGAGTGGCGCAGCTGGAACCAGCAGCTCAACGCCGGCGGAACCGACCATGGCTACTCGACCGATTTCTACCGTGCCGTCCAGAATACCGCCGTAGTCCAGCAGAACCACAACATCTCCATGACCATGGGTACCCAGAAGGCCAACACCCGCGCCTCCATCGGTGTGAACCAGCGTCAGGGATCCATCAAGGGTGCTGAGAACACGCTCTACAACATGCGTTTCAATACCACCCTCAACACCCTCAAGGACAAGGTTACGCTCGAACTCGGCCTCATGGCTTCGCGTCGCGACAGCAAGAGCCCGACCGGTATGCAGCGCCTGTTCACCTCCGCTTCCCAGTTCAACCCGACCTTCCCGGATTTCCGCAATCCCGAAACCGGCATGTGGGACAGCGACCCTTCCGCACAGCAGGTTTACAACCCCCTCGGTTCGCTCGAGCAGATCAGTGACTCCGAGAACACCAGGGCTTCGGCTACCGGCCGCGTCACCTGGCGCATCCTCGAAGGCCTCTCCTTCAGCGCTTACGGAGCTTACGACTACAGCAACAGCCTGTCCAAGACATACACTCCCAACAACATCCAGGAGGGTACCGGCACCAACGGATCGGCACGCCTGACCAACAGCCCCAACACTACCCTGATGGGTAACCTGTCCCTGGCCTATGTCAAGGATATCGGAAAGCATTCCCTCAACTTCCTCGCCCTGTCCGAGGCCATGAGGTCCAACAGCTTCAGTTTCAATGCCAGGGCAACCGGCTTCGAGACCAATTACTTCACCTACAACAACCTTTCAGCCGGCGCCAACGTCAGCTATGGCAGTGTAGGTTCCAGCGCCAGCCAGAACGCCCTCATCTCCTACATGGGCCGTTTCAACTACATGTACGATAACCGCTACGTGTTTACGGTCAATCTCCGTGCCGACGGTTCGTCCAAGCTCGGAGCCAACCACAAATGGGGCTTCTTCCCGTCCGCTTCCGCCGCCTGGATCATCTCGAACGAGGCTTTCATGAAGAACAACCTCCCGGTAGTCAGCAACCTCAAGCTGCGTGTCGGATATGGTCTCACCGGTAACCAGAACGGTATAGGTGCCTACAATTCCCTTGCGGTGATGGGCCCGAACGGAGTCACTACGGTCGACGGCGCGGCCGCCGTTTCCTATGCATACTCCCGTAACGACAACCCCGACCTCAAGTGGGAGACCAAGTACACCACCAACGTGGGTATCGACTACGGCTTCTGGAAGAACAGGATGCGTGGATCGGTCGATTACTACCGTTCCCACACCAAGGACCTCCTCTATTCGTACAGCGTCCCCGTTCCGCCGTTCCTCTATGGTACCCTCATGGCCAATATCGGAGAGATGTCCAACAGGGGAGTCGAGTTCTCCATCGGCGGAGACATCATCGCCAAGCGCGACTGGGGCCTCAGCGCAAATCTCCAGGCTTCCTGGCAGGAGAGTATCGTCGAGTCGCTTTCCGGATACTATGGCGACCAGGAGCTCACTCCTACCCAGCCGATCGCCCGTTCGAGTATCAGCGACATGGGAGGCCTTACCCAGAACACCGGTGTCATCTATATGTCGGAGGGCATGCCTCTCGGCTACTTCTGCATCCCCCAGTTCCAGGAGTTCACTCCTGACGCCAAGAATCCCGACAGGATGAAGTATACCCTCGTGGACCAGGACGGTGACGGACGTATCCGCACCCAGAATACAAGTGCCGACCGCGTCTACTGCGGCAACGCCATCCCGAAGTTCAACCTCGGAGCCAACATCCAGCTGCGCTACAAGACCGTCGACTTCACCACCCAGCTCTCCGGAGCTTTCGGCCACAAGATCTACAACGCCACCTCGATGCTGTACTACAACATGGCCAACTTCCCGGCATACAACGTGTACGCAGACGCTCCGAACAAGATGATCTACGACATCCAGATCTCCGACTACTGGCTCGAGAAGGGTGATTACGTCAACATCGACTACATGTCCCTGGGATGGGAAGCTCCGGTACGCAAGTGGACCGACTCGGCGATCTCCAAGCTTCGCCTGGCGGTTTCCTGCAACAACGTCTTCACCTTCACCGGATATACCGGCATGACTCCGCTCCTTAACAACGCCTCGTACAGCGGCGGCCTCGACGACCGCGGTGTGTACCCGATCAGCCGTACCTTCATGTTCTCCGTACAGCTTGGTTTCTAGTACGGCGGGCAGATATGTATAAACTTCAATACAGTTGACAATATGAAAAGAATAATATACAGCGCAGTTTTGGTCAGCGTGGCCATGCTCACGGCCTGTAGCGGGCTGCTTGAGGAGACCCCGCTCAGCAACATCCCCGAGGCGGACGCTTACAAGAGCGCGAAGCTGCTGTACATCAATACGGTAGGTTCGGTTACGTCCAGTATGGGAACTGTCTACAAGGGCAACACCGACGCCCTTTGTACCATTCAGGATATTGCCGGAGGCCAGGTGTTCAACCCGGGCCGCGGAGGTGGTGATTGGCAGGACGGAGGCAAGCACCAGGTCCTTTTCATGCACTCCTGGGGCAACGACAACGGCTACATGAGTTCCGGTTGGAACGCTATATTCAACCGTGTTGCGGCCATCAACAAAGCCATCGGCACCATTGAGAAGTATGTTGAAACGGCCCAGGATCCTTCCATCCTCGAAGACTACATCTATGAGATGCGCGCAACGCGCGCCATCTTCTACTGGTATGCACTCGACATGTATGGCAACGTCCCGATCTGTGCCAAGTCCGACCAGACCGTGGCCGAGACCGTCCAGTCCGACCGCAAAACCGTTTATGAGTTCGTGCGTGACGAGCTTACCGAGAGCATCCCTCACCTGAAGAACGAGAAGGGACAGGATGAAAGCAGCAGCTATTACGGCCGCGTGACCAAGGCCGCAGGCTATTTCCTGATGGCCCGCCTTGCCCTGAACGCTCCGGTCTATCTGCTCGACTCCAAGACTTTCGCCACTTCCAACTCCAACGACGCCATCGCAGCGGCCATTGACGCCAAGGGCAAGGAGATCTCCATCAACCTTGACGGGAAGGCCCGCAACGCCTGGGAGACCGTCATCTACTGCCAGGAGCAGGTCGCGGCGATGGGCTATGCACTTTCGCCCAAGTTTACCGACAACTTCTCCTTCTCCAACGGCAGCGGCAATGTCGAGAATATCTATGTGGTCCCTCGCGACAACTCCACACATAAGATCAACGACCAGGACCTCCAGCGTACGCTTCATGGCAATCATGGCAACTACGTAGGCATCGGAGGATGCTGGAACGGTATTTCCGGAACCCGCCAGACAGCTTTCCGCTTCGGATACGATTTCGATGGTGATACCGAGTACGATCCCCGCTGGGAGGATACCATGTACTTCGGATTCCCTGCCGGAGAGGCGAACAAGACGAAGATATCCTCGGGATACAAGTATGACGGCAGTCCCGACCCGGACGGCATCAAGGACCAGATGCAATACGCTTACTATTATGCCCACAAGGCATTCAGCGAGCAGTCCACCCAGCTCGATGCCGCCGGTTACACCGGCACCATCAACACCCTCTACCTCAAGTGGGGCGGAGCACGCTACAAGAAGTATGTCTTCGATCCGTCAACTTCCAGTGCACTTACCTCCAATGCCGACTATGCGATCTTCCGCTATGCCGACCTCCTGCTGATGGCCGGTGAGGCCAAGTACCGCAACGGCGGAGACGGCTCAGCCGAGATCGCCGCTGTCCGCAGCCGCGTCGGCGCAGCCACCGACCCTTCACAGATCGACTACCAGTTCATCTGTGAAGAGCGCACCCGCGAGCTCTGCTGGGAGGGTATCGCCCGTACCGATGAGATCCGTTTCGGCAACTTTACCAAGCCTACGGTAGACCGCAACGAGAATATCATCCCGTTCGTAGACTCTTATGGCAAGTGGGAGAGCGACGCCGACGGCCATACCATCATTTTTGCCATCCCTGCTGCTGCGATGCAGACCAACCCCAATATCAAGCAGAATCCGGGATATTAACAGAATTTTGCTTATATTTAACGTCTCAAAGGTAAGTCGCTCCGGCGGCTTACCTTTTGGCGGCAGATAGTGCGAAAGGACATTATGCTTTAAAAACCAATAACTATTATGAAAAAAATGATCCTTGCCGGACTCGCAGCCCTCGCCTGCCTGTCCTGCACCCAGAAGACTCCCCAGGATCTTCTTACCGTTAACGATAAGAAGATCGACAAGATCATCGCGCAGATGTCCCTGGAGGAGAAGGTCCAGATGCTTCATTCCAAGACCATCATGTCCTCCGAAGGCGTTCCGCGCCTCGGCATCCAGGACATCAAATACGCCGACGGTCCGTTCGGAGTGCGCGAGGAGGTGGGTGACGGCTTCCGCCCTAAGGGCTGGCTGACCGACTCCGCCACTTATTTCCCTACTGGTTCCGCACTTGCCGCCACCTGGTCCAAGGAGCTTGCCTATGCCTGCGGCAACGGCATCGGCGAGGAGGCCCGCCTGCGCGGCAAGGACGTCATGCTCGGACCTGCCATCAACATCCAGCGCCTGCCGGTCGGCGGCCGTACCTATGAGTACCTCAGCGAGGACCCCGTCCTCTCCGCAGCCCTCTCGGTCGGCTATGTCTCCGGTATGCAGGATGCCGGTACCGCCGCATGTATCAAGCACTTCGCCGTAAATAACCAGGAGACCAACCGCGGCAGCGTGGACGCCCAGATCGACGAGCGCACCATGCGCGAGATCTACCTCAAGCCGTTCGAGGCCGCCGTCCGCGAGGCCGGTGCCATGAGCGTGATGACCGCCTACAACAAGGTCAACGGCTACTACTGCTCCGAGAATGAGCACCTCAACAACGAGATCCTGCGCGGCGAGTGGGGCTTCAAGGGCTTCACCGTCTCCGACTGGGGCGGCACCCACAGCACCATGGGCGCCGCTATGCACGGTCTCAACGTCCAGATGACCGGCGACTCTTACCTCGGACCGGCTCTCATCGATTCAGTGAATGCCGGCAAGGTCCCCGTGAAGGTCATCGACGACAAGGTCCGCGAGCTTCTCCGCGTCCGTTTCGCCCTTACCCCCATCCCTGAGGACCAGGCCAACAAGGTACTTGCCTCCCGTCCCGAGAGCCGTCAGGCCGCCCTCGACATCGCCCGCAAGTCCGTTGTCCTGCTCAAGAACGACGGTGGCGTGCTCCCCATTGCCAAGAGCGCCAAGAAGATCGCCGTCATCGGCCAGAACGCCGTCCTTAAGACCCAGTCCGGCGGTGTCGGTGCAGGTGTCAAGTCTCCGTATGAGGTCACTCCTCTCCAGGGCATCCAGAAGCGCGCCGGCAAGGACGTCGAGGTGGTCTATGCCCCCGGTTACAAGAACTTCCCCGGCCGTCGTCGCGGCCCTGCCGCTGACGCCCCGGTCGATCCGCTTGTGGCCACCGCCATCGATGAGCCGGCCGATCCCGCCCTTCTTGCCGAAGCTGTCGCCGCTGCCAAGGACGCTGATATCGTCATCTTCTTCGGCGGCACCAACAAGAACATCGAGTCCGAAGGCAGCGACCGTCGCGACATCAAGCTGCCTACCGGCCAGGAGACCGTAGCGGCTGCGCTCGCAGCAGTCAACCCCAATCTCGTCACCGTCCTCATCTCCGGCGGTCCCTGCGACCTCCAGGAGATCGTGAAGGTCTCTCCCGCCATCGTCCAGGGCTGGTGGAACGGCATCGAGGGCGGCACCGCCCTTGCCGAAGTCCTCTTCGGCGACATCGCCCCGTCCGGAAAGCTTCCTTTCACCTTCCCGGTCAAGCTCGAGGATTCCCCGGCCTATGCCATGGGTAACTTCCCGAACGCCGATCCCGCCGCCGGCGACCTCTTCACCGAGCAGTATCGCCGCGACATCGCCGGAGGTCAGCGCGACCGTCGTGCCCAGCGTCCTTCGCCCGAGTCCAAGTATACCGAGGGCCTTCTCGTAGGCTACCGCTGGTATGACACCAAGAACGTTCCTGTAATGTACGCCTTCGGCCACGGCCTGTCTTATGTCAGCTTCGACTACGCCAACGTCTCCACCGACAAGACCGCCTACAAGGCCAAGGACGTCATCAAGGTCAGCTTCGACGTGAAGAACACCGGCGCCATGAGCGCCGACGAAGTGGCTCAGGTCTACGTCCGCCGCATCGGCGCCAAGGTCGAGTGGCCCGCCAAGGAGCTCAAGGCCTTCCAGCGCATCACCGTAGGTGCCGGGGCTGACAGCCGCGTCACCCTCGAGATCCCTGTCAGCAACCTCCGCTACTGGGATGTCAACACCAACAGCTGGCAACTCGAGGACAGCGAGCTCGAGATCCTCGTCGGCTCCGCTTCCGATGATATCCGTCTTACCACCAAAGTTAAGATCTAATCGAACTGACAGCAAATGAGAATTAGTTATGCAATCGCCTCCTGTGCCCTCCTGCTCTCGGCCTGTTCGGGAGCCGGGGCACAGGATTTCCGTCTCAACGACAAAGAGTATTTCGAAAGCGCCGGAGCCGGCGTCATGGTTTACAGCGACGTCTATCCCGAAGGCCACCAGGGCGGCGTCACACTCGTCCTCAACGGACATCGCCGCGCCGGTAACGGCGACGTCAAGTTCGAGGTTTCCCAGGGCCAGTGGCAGGGCCTCCCGCGCCGCCGCTCCCGCACCGTCGATCCCGACAGGCAGGAGATCCGCGTAGTGCAGAGCTACCCCGACTCCTCCAAGCACATGTCGGGCTTCAACCCTTCGCTCTATCCTGACTTCGCGTTCAACTACACCGTTACTGTCAAGGCCGAGGGAGACCATGTCGTGCTGACGGTCGACCTCGACAAGCCCGTCCCTCCGACATTTGCCGGCAAGGTCGGCTTCAACCTCGAGCTCGTGCCCTCCACCCTGCTCGGACAGCCTTGGATCATGGACGGCCAGAACGGCGTGTTCCCTCACCAGGCCGTGGGACCGACCATGCATCTCGAGTCCAATACCGAGCATCTGGGCGATTTCAACCCTCGCGGCAGGGCCGACCTCGACCAGCTCCTTCTGGACCGCAAGACCTACAACCCGATGATCGCGGACGACATCGTCTCGGCTCCCATGGCTGTCGGTCACAAGTTCGTAATGAACCCGCATGACGACCTCGCCAAGATCACCATCGAGAGCGAGAACGGCGACCTCAAGCTCTACGACGGCCGCATCAACCACAACAACGGCTGGTTCATCCTCCGCACCGAGTTCCCCGCCGGGGCCCAGAAGGGTGCCGCCAAGTGGATCATCCGTCCTAACGTTTCGCCCGACTGGCGCTATACCCCCGTGGTCCAGACCTCCCAGGTCGGTTACCACCCGAACCAGAAGAAATTCGCCGTCATCGAGCTCGACCAGCGTACCAAGGAGTTCCTCCAGCCCGAGCTTTACCGCATCACCGCCGACGGCCGCCAGGTCGTAAAGCGTGCCAAGGCTTCCGAGTGGGGAGATTTCCAGCGTTACCATTACCTGCAGTTCGACTTCTCCGAGGTTAAGGAGGAGGGCCTGTACCAGGTATGCTACGGCGACCAGGCCTCCAGCGTCTTCCGTATCGCCAAGGATGTGTGGGACAAGGGTATCTGGCAGACCGAAGTGGAGTATTTCCTGCCCATCCAGATGTGCCATATCCGTGTGAACGAGAAATACCGCGTCTGGCATGACTACTGCCACAACGACGACGCGCTCATGGCTCCGGTGAACATCAATCATATCGACGGGTACTCGCAGGGCCCCTCCACGCTCTGCGCCTTCAAGCCTGGCGATGCCGTTCCCGGCCTTAACATCGGAGGCTGGCACGATGCCGGCGACTACGACATCCGCGTGGAGTCGCAGGCCAGCGAGGCATACATCCTCGCCATGGCCATCGAGAACCTCGGAGCATACTGGGACGAAACCGCCATCGACTTCGACAAGAAGGTCGTGGAGATGCATCAGCCGGACGGCAAGAACGACTTCGTCCAGCAGGTGGAGAACGGCGCCCTTACGATCGTTGCCGGATGGAAGGCCCTCGGTCGCCTGTACCGCGGCATCATCTGCCCGACCGTGCGCCAGTACACCCATCTCGGTGACGCTGCGGCCCATACCGACGGCATCGTCGGAGGCAAGGACGACCGCTGGGTTTTCACCGAGGAGAATCCCAGCAAGGAACTCTCTGTCGCCGCTGCCCTTGCCTGCATGAACCGCGTGCTCAAGGGCCACAACGACGCCCTTGCCGCCGACTGCCTTGATATCGCGCGTAAGCTCTATGCTAATGTTAACAGCGACAACCCCCGCATGGTCGGCTCCAAGCTCCAGGCCGCGGTCGAGCTCTATCTCACCACCGGCGAGAAGGAGTACCGCGACTTCGTGCTCGGGCAGCAGGACTATATCTGCCGCAGCATCAACCAGACCGCATGGTATATCGGCCGCTTCGACAAGGCTGTGAACGATCCCGCATTCAGCAAGGCCATCCGCGCCGCCCTGCCGCAGGTCAAGCAGATGTACGATGGCATCGCCGCCCGCACCCCTTACGGTGTTCCCAATGATATGGGCAACCGCTCTTCCGGCTCCTGGGAGCCCCAGAGCCTTGGTTACAGGTACTGTTTCCTGCACCAGTCGTATCCCGACCTCTTCGATCCCGAGTTCATCTTCAATTCCATGCAGTTCCTTCTCGGCATGCATCCAGGGCAGAATACCGCCTCGTTCGTGACCGGTGTGGGCGCCAGGACCGTCAAGGCGGCGTATGGCACCAACCGTGCCGACTGGTCGTATATCCCCGGCGGCGTAGCCCCCGGTACGAATCTCATCCGTCCTGACCTTCCGGAACTTCTCGACTTCCCGTTCCTGTGGCAGGAGGGTGAATACTGCATGGGCGGCTATACTTCGCACTTCATGTACATGGCCCTGGCTTCCGACCGCATCCTCAACGACTAACACTAATCAATGATCGCATATATGAAGAAACTCTTACTCAGTTCACTCCTTGTGCTGGCTGCGGCATCCACCTTGTCCGCCCAGCGCCTGATGAACCAGGCTCCGGACCTGAGCCGCGACTACATCGACATGACGTCCATCTACTTCTTTGCCGAGAAGCTGACCGACTTCGATGCCGCCAAGGGCGAAGGCAAGGTCCAGTGGGGCCGTTACAGTCTCGAACCGCGCCAGGCTTTCAACACCAACACCGTCGTGATGGACAAGCTCCGCATGAAGGATTTCCCTTCCAGCGGCTATGAGAACGACCCTCAGTTCTCCTTCAAGGTGGACTTCATCTCCGACCGCACCGTCCGTGTCCGCATGCTTACCTCCCTTGTGGAGCCCAAGCCGGTCGAGGAGGTGATGTTCAGCCCTGAATTCATCGCCAGCGACCCGCACGTGGCATGGACCTGCACCGAGAATGAGAACGAAATCGTCTACACCAGCCCGAAGGGGTCGCTGACCATTGTCAAGCAGCCCTGGCGCCTCGTACTGAAGGACGCCTCCGGCAAGGTCCTCACCCAGACCTGGACCAGCCGTGACAACGATCCCAGCCAGGTCAAGACCATCCCGTTCGGCTTCCGCCGCAGCGGCCTGGACAATTCCCGTCGCATCAATCCCGTGTTCAGCCTCAAGGCAGGTGAGCGCATCTACGGATGCGGCGAGTCCCCGACCGGACTGAACAAGGTCGGCCAGAGGGTCAACCTCTTCGTCACCGACCCCCAGGGTCCCGAGACCGACGAGATGTACAAGCCCATTCCATTCTATTTCTCCAACCGCGGTTACGGTGTGTTCATGCACACTTCCGCGCCCGTCACCTGCGACTTCGGCGCCTCCTATGTGGGTGCGACCAAGCTCTTCATGGCTGACGAGAACATGGACTTCTTCTTCTTCATCGGCAGCCCCGCCGAGATCCTCGACGAGTATACCGACGTAGTGGGCAAGGCACCCATGCCGCCGACCTGGAGCTTCGGTACCTGGATGAGCCGTATCACCTACCTTACGCAGGAGGACGGTTACGAGATCGCTTCCAAGCTCCGCGAGAACCGCATCCCCTCCGATGTCATCCACTTCGATACCGGCTGGTTCGGAGTCGACTGGCAGTGCGACTACAAGTTCGCCGAGGACCGCTTCTCCAACCCCCGCAAGATGATCAAGGACCTGCTCGACGACGGTTTCCATATCAGCCTTTGGCAGCTGCCTTACTTCACCCAGCACAACGTGTTCTATAACGAACTGATCGAGAAGAACCTCGTGGTGCGCAATGCCGATGGCACCATGCCGTACGAGGACGCCTGCCTCGACTTCACCAACCCCGAGACCGTGAAGTGGTACCAGGGTCACCTGCGCGAGCTTCTCGAGATGGGTGTCGGCGCCATCAAGGTCGACTTCGGCGAGGGTGCTCCTTACGACGGCTTCTATTCCAACGGCCGCGGCGGCCTGTACGAGCACAACCTCTATCCCGTCCGTTATAATAAAGCGGTATGGGAGGTCACCAAGGATGTCCAGAAGCCGGACGGCGCCATCATCTGGGCCCGTTCCGCATGGGCAGGCTCGCAGCGCTATCCCCTCCACTGGGGAGGCGATGCCGCCAATACCAATGAAGCCATGCTCTCCACCCTGCATGCCGGCATGAGCTTCGGCCTGTCAGGATTCCCGTTCTGGAGCCACGACATCGGCGGTTTCGTGCAGTCCACTCCCGAGGATCTCTACCGCCGCTGGCTGCCCTTCGGCTTCCTGAGCTCGCACACCCGCAGCCACGGAGCCCCTCCGACCGAGCCTTGGCTCTACAACCAGGAGTTCACGGACTACTACCGCGCATCGGCCGAGCTCAAGTACAAGCTCATGCCTTACGTGGTGGAGCAGGCCAAGAAGTGCACCGAGACCGGTCTTCCGATGGTCCGCGCCATGTTCATCGAATATCCTGACGATCCCGTCGCATGGATGGTCGAGGACCAGTACCTCTTCGGAAGCGACATCCTCGTCGCCCCGATCTTCGATACCCCTCAGGACTACAACGTCCAGCCCCGCGGCCGCCGCGACGCCGAGCGTCCGACCACTGGCCTGCGCCACTGGACGCGCAAAGTCTATCTCCCGGGAGGCTCTTGGGTTGACTACCAGACTGGCAAGACCTACAAGGCCGGTTGGAACGACATCACCACCGCCGACCTCGAGGCCGTGATCCTCGTCCGCAAGGGTGCCGTCATCCCGACCGTCCCCGTCGCCCAGAGCACGAAGGACATCGACTGGAGCGCCGTCAAGAACGTCAAGTATTGATAGTTTTGATTTGTCAAGAGCCTCTCGTATAAAGCACGTTGTTACCAGCGCGGGAGGCTCTTTTTAACTCTTGAGCCAAAATTATACAAGTATATGCCAAAATAGTATTTTTACGGCTCAAAACGATTCAATAAATTTGTGATTGGTTTCGAAAGAAGCCCACAAACGATAACTAGACACAGCGACTAAAAGACCAAAATAACTGTCAACTCTTTTATCAACACATACTTTAACCATTAATCAAACTGTCTTATGATGAAGAATCATCTTAAATCGGCGTTTGTGGCTATCCTGCTCACTCTGTGTGCGGGCATATCTGCATTTGCCCAGAACAGGATTTCAGGAACGGTTAAGGATGCTAACGGCGAACCGATCATCGCCGCCAGCGTGCTTGTGAAGGGGTCCACGACTAACGGTACCACTACCGACGTCAACGGAGCCTTTACCCTGTCCGTTCCCAACAATGCAGTCTTGGTTGCCTCATGCATCGGCTACACCGAGCAGGAGATCGCCCTTGGCCGCGGCCAGACCACTGTCAACTTCGTCCTTGATGAGGACAACATGTTCCTCGAGGAGACCGTGGTGATCGGCTATGGTACCCAGAAGAAGAGCGACGTGACCGGTTCGGTCGCATCCGTCGATTCTGAGGCCATGCTCAAGCGTGCACCTATCAACATCGCCCAGGGTCTCCAGGGTGCTGCCGCCGGTGTCCAGATCACCCAGTCTTCCGGTGACCCTAACGGTGGCTACAACATCCGTATCCGCGGCGTCGCCACAATGAACGGCGACACCAACCCTCTGTGGGTTGTGGACGGTGTCCAGTACGGTACCCACTCCAACCTCAGCTGGCTCGACCCTCAGGATGTCGAGCGCATTGAGATCCTGAAGGACGCTTCCGCTACCGCTATCTATGGTGCGCGCGGAGCTAACGGAGTCATCATCATCAGCACCCGCAAGGGTAAGGCCGGCCAGACCCGCGTCGACTTCAAGGCCGACTTCGGTATCTCCCAGTATGCCTCCCGCCTGCAGATGGCTACCCTGCCCGAGTTCCTCGAGGCTTACCGCCAGTCCCTCGTGACCGACGGCCAGGCTTCCTTCGTGGCTTTCAACGGTCAGTATGACAATCAGCTGAACGAGATCGACTGGCAGGACGTCATGACCCAGACCGCCTATCGTCAGCAGTACAACCTCTCCATTTCCGGTGGTTCCGAGAAGATGCGCACCAACGTCTCCCTCGGTTATCTCGACAACCGCGGTATCATCGTCAACTCCTGGAGCAAGCGTCTGACCCTCCGTATGAACACCGACTTCACCGTAACCAAGTGGCTCAAGGCCGGTCTGACCATGAACTTCAACACCGGTAAGAACAAGGGCGGCGGCAACATGATCAGCTACGCCCGTATCGTCCCCACCATGGACTATGTCGACCAGCTGACCAACCAGCTCGTCCATGTCCCCGTGCAGTATGAGGACGGCACCTTCGGTCACTTCGTGTTCCAGAACGACGTCGACAAGTCCGGCGGCCGTTACCAGACCAACCCTTACTGGGACCAGTACACCCAGGCTTTCGGAAAGGATTGGGACAATGACAACGGTGCAGTGCGCAACGCTTTCTATGCTGAGGTCACCCTCCTTCCCGGCCTGACCTTCCGCACCAACCTCAACTACGACTTCTCCGGCTCCAACAGCTGGTCCTACAGCCCGGCCGTCATCAAGACCGAGTATGACTGGGAGCAGTACAACGGAGAGGATCCCGTCGACGAGTTCAGCACCGGCGGTTCCGCCAGCACCTCCATCGGCGCCGAGAACTACCTGACCTATGACAAGGAGTTCGCAAAGCACCACATCACCGCCATGATCGGTCAGTCCGCCAGTTCGTCTCATGGTTCCAGCAACGGCTCGTCCACCAAGGACCTGACGTTCCCGTTCCTGCGCGGTTTCTATTCCACTGACGCGAACGCTTACAACAACGGTAGCGGCGGCCCGAGCATCTCCACCCGCTTCGCTTCCTACTTCGCCCGTCTGTTCTACTCGTATGACAACCGTTATTCCCTCACCGCTACGGTCCGTCGCGACGGTTCCTCCAACTTCGGTAAGACCCGCCGTTGGGGTACCTTCCCTTCCTTCGCAGCTGCCTGGAACCTCGGCAACGAGCAGTTCATCAAGGACCTGGGCGTGTTCGACATGCTGAAATTCCGCGCCGGTTGGGGTACCACCGGTAACGCCAACGTAAGCGCTACGGCTTCCGTGCCTCAGCTCGCTTCCAGCGGCGTTTCCTTCGACCTCTTCGACGAGAACGGTGACTACACCCAGGTGGTCGGTCTCGCCCAGACCCGTGAAATCGACAACGGTCTGCACTGGGAGACCTCCATCCAGACCAACGTCGGTCTCGATATGGCTTTCTTGAAGAACAGCATCACCTTCAGCGTCGACTGGTACAACCGTCAGTCCAAGGACCTCATCCTTTCCAAGGCCATCCGTCCTTCCGCCGGCTTCACCAGCATCACCACCAACTTCGGCTCCATCCGCAACACCGGTTGGGAGTTCGCCCTCGGCTACAAGAAGCAGTTCAACCGTGACTGGTTCTTCAGCGCCAATGCCACCGCCTCCACCAACAAGAACGAGGCTGTCGACATCGGTACCGGCACCACCTCCAGCGGTCCTACCGGCTCCGGTTGGGAGAACAAGCAGGTCTGCTACAACGGTCTCGCCCTCGGAACCTATCAGGGTTACCGCGTGGACCATATCATCCAGAACCAAAGCGAGATCGACGCCCTGAACGCCAAGGCTGTCGAGCTCCACGGACCCGGCTCCTACTATGACAGGCAGTCCACTGGCCCCGGCGACTTCCTCTACAAGGACCTCAACGGTGACGGTCACATCACCACCGAGGACAAGGACTATCTGGGCAACGGTTTCGCCAAACTGAACTTCGGTCTCAACCTGACCGCCAGCTTCCGTCGTTGGGATGCTTCCGCTTACATGTACGGTCTGCTCGGACAGCAGGTCCTCTCCTGGGCCAAGTGCTACCTGATCTCTCTCCGTAATGAGAACAATGGTTACTTCAACCTCCTCGCCGACGCCGCCAAGAACTCCTGGACCACCTCCAACCCGGATGCTGCTTATCCTCGCATCACCCGCACCGATATGTCCAGCAACTACCGCGTGTCCGACTACTTCGTCGAGAAGGCCGACTACCTGAAGGTTTCCAATCTCCAGATCGGTTACACCTTCGACAACAAGCTGTTCGGCGGTGCATTCCGCAACCTCCGCATCTATGGTTCCGTCCAGAACCTGCTTACCCTCTCTCCTTACACCAAGTATGGCGATCCTGAGATCTCCGGCGGTGTGACCACCACCGGTTACGACGGCGGCCGCTATCCGTTCCCGCGCACCTACATGCTCGGAATCCAGCTCGGTCTGTAATCCTAATATAGTATTTGAAGTATGAAAAAGATCGCATTATATATCTTCCTCGCTCTGGGAGCAGCTTTCATGACCTCCTCCTGTACCGACGAGTTCCTTGATGTCGATTACTACAGCATCGTCAGCCCCGACGGCGTGTACGAGGATGCCAACAACGTCTTCATGAGCCTGATGGGTATCTACAATGTATTCTATGTCGACAACTACAACGGCAACTGGCCGCACCCCTGTATCGCGAACTATCCTTCGCTCGACATGCAGGCCGAGGGTTGGGACGCCGAGCTCACGACCCACTCCTGGGGAGTCGAGGCCAAGTCCGGATTCTTCGAGAATCTCTGGAAGTCTTCCTACAAGATGATTTCCCGCGCCAACCTCTATCTCGCCGACCTTGAGAATACCGTAAAGGACGAAGTCGTTCCTCCGGCAACCAAGAAGATCTACGAGGCCGAGGCCCGCTTCCTCCGCGCTTTCAGCTACTACAACCTCACCACCAACTTCAGCCGTGTTCCTATGCTGATGACCGGTGAGACCTATGCCACCTCTCCCGAGAAGGCACGTCCCGAGTCCGATGCCGAAGCTTGGGCAGCCATCGTGGAGGACTTCGAGTATGCAGCCTCCGTGCTGGACTGGAAGCCCGCCGAGGGTATGGTAGGCCGTGTGACCAAGGCTGCTGCCCTTGCTTATGCCGCCAAGTCCAACATGTACCTGGGCAACTACGAGAAGGCCAAGAGCCAGTACAAGCAGATCATCGACGGCAGCGGCAAGAGCCTGAACCCCGTCCATGCCATGATCCACTGGCTTGACAACCCCGACAGCTACGAGACCATCTGGGAGGTTTCCTATCCCGAGTTCCCGGCCATGGGTTGGAATGTTTGGTCCTATGCCAAGAACAACGACTGCCGTTTCTCCACCATGCAGAACAAGCCTGACGAGTACGGCGGCTGGGGCGACGCTCCCGTCTCCTTCGAGTACAGCCGTTGCTTCGAGCCCGGCGACAAGCGCCTCCAGTACAACGTAGTCGGTTGGCACGAGGAGTGGGACGAGGCCCAGGGCAAGATGGTCGGCCACGGCGACGTCAACCCTTACTTCACCACCAAGGTGAATGTCGAGGGTGTCGGCCGCGTCGAGATCAACCCTTACATCGGCGCAACCGCTGCCAAGTACCGCGAGTACTTCCAGACCTCCCGTTCCTGCATCCCCAACAACCACGCCATCAAGTGGTGGAAGGACGGCAACGTCTATGCTGCCAACTCCGTACAGCTCTACCGCTACACGGGTGTCCTTCTTGACTATGCAGAGTGCTGCTTCCGTACCGGAGATGCCGCCACCGCATGGAAGGTCATCGCCGACATCCGCAACCGCGCATGGGGCAACCTCGAGGTCGGCTACAACCCGAATGACCACACCAAGTCTTCGCACGTATTCCCCGTCGAGATCCTGAACACCGAGACCGTCGAGGTTCCGGACGCCCAGACCTTCTACACCCAGTACAAGGCCAAGAAGGGTTACAAGAGCGACGTTTGGGTTGTCGCCCTGACCCAGGAGCGCCGCAAGGAGTTCCTGCACGAGTTCAGCTTCTGGTATGACCTGTGCCGCATGGGCCTTGTCCAGGAGTGGCTTGACTGCGAATATCCCAAGAACGGTGGTGCTACCTTCTACAACACCCAGACCGGCAAGTACTATGTACCCACCGGCGAGGACAAGAATCAGCCGTACCGCGACGCTCCCGAGAGCGAGAAGCGCTACATGATCCCTGTCACCGACCGCAACTGGGACTGGAACCCGATCCACAGCGTGTATCCTATCCCTACTTCAGAGCTTACCGCTAACCCGCTCTGCACGCAGAACGAGGGTTATTGATAGTTGTTTGTTTGGTTTGTCCCGGGCGGAGGCGCGATGCTCCCGCCCGGGATTTTTTGTTCCGCGCGCATGAGTACGGCGGCAACGGCGACGCTCCCATTACGCCCTTTTTTATGACGTGCCTATTTCATCGCGGTAAGACTGGCGATACTCGCGCGGCGACATTCCGAACTGTGCCGTGAAGGCTTTGGAGAAATACGAAGTGTTGGTGAAACCCACCATGAACATGGCTTCAGAAACCGTGAAATTGCCGTTCTGCAGAAGGAGCGCAGCCTTTTTCATGCGGATGGAGCGTATGTATTCGACGGTGGACAGGCCGGTCAGTCCTTTGATCTTGCGGTAGAGGTATTTCTCGTTGAAGCCGCTCAGCTCGCATAGGCGTGTCACCGAGAATCCGGAATCGTCTATGTTCTCTTCGATGATGCTGGTGATCTTTTCCAGGACCTTCTCGTCGGAGGACATCTCTCCCTTATCCTCCGGCGAGGAAATCATCTCTATGCGAAGCTTGTCCTTGACATGGCGGTTCTTGTCTATGAGCTGTCCGATACGTGCCGTGAGGGTGTCGATGTCGAACGGTTTTCCGATGAATGCATCTATGTTCAGGTCGATGCTTCTCTTCTCCGTTTCCTTGTCGTCCTTGGCCGTAAGCAAGATGATAGGGACTATGGAAAGTTCGGGGGTCAAACGTATCCGCCTGCACATTTCCAGCCCGTCCATGTCCGGCATCACGACGTCGGCGATGACCAGGTCCGGACGGATGTCCTGGCATAGCTTGAGCCCGCTCATGCCGTTGTTCGCGCAGAGGCAGTGGTATTTCTGCCCCAGTACGCCTGAGAGGAATTCGCAGATCGTAGTGTTGTCGTCAACTATGACGATGTTCTGGCGGCGGTCCTCCTTTACACCCACCTCGTCCATTCTGGACTCATCTTCTGCGGATGCTTCGCCGGTCGGAAGCACTATCTGGAAGCTGGTTCCCGTCTGTTCGGACTCGGCGGTGATCTCTCCGCCCAGAAGGTCGACATACTTCCTGACGATTGACAGGCCAAGTCCCGTGCCTTTCTTCTCTCCCTTGGTGCGGGACGACTGGTAGTATCGCTGGAAGATGAAGGGGATTTCCTCCGCAGGGATGCCTACTCCCGTGTCCGAAACCTTGATGCAGAATTTTCCTGCAGTCCTGTCATGGGACAGCGAAAGGATGACGGAGCCGTTGTCCGGAGTGTACTTGCACGCATTCGACAGGAGGTTCGTAAGGATGGCTTCCATCTTGATCACGTCCGTCTCGATGAAGAGCTTGTCCATATCGGAGTGGAAATGGAAATCGAGCTTGGGGAAGCTGTCCTGGAAGGCCTTCAGGATCTGGCGGGCGAATCCGACCGCCTCCACTCTGGACTTGACAAGATCCTCGGACATGCTGTCGTTGTCGCTATAGTAGTCGAGCGTCTGCTTTACCAGAGAGTTGATCTTCATGGCACTGTCCTGGATCGTATGCAGGGCTTTCCTGGTCTTGGGGTCGTGGCACTCTCCGAGCAGTATGCTTGCCGGGGCTATGATCATGCTGAGGGGGGTCTTGAACTCGTGCGAGACATCGGAAAAGAAGTCTATCTTTGACCTGGCCTGGGCTATCTCCGCGGCCTGGCGCATCTGCTCCAACTTGGCCTTCTTCCGGATAAATCTGAGCCTGAACAGCATATAGAGGAAAGAGGCCCCCAGCAGTGCATAAATGAAGAACGCCGCCAGTGAAGCGTACCATGGCCTGAGGATGCGGATGGACAGGAGCGGCTTTCCGGTACCGTCATTGATTCCCGAGACATAGAGGGTATACCGTCCGGGAGCGAGGTCCGGAAGGAATATCCTGTTGCCGGAGCCGCTGGTCTCGAACCACCTGTTCTGCCATCCGTCGAGATTGAACCGGTACTGTGTGGAGTTGGTGTATGAAAAGTCTGAAAAACCGATATCGATGTTGTTCCTGTTGTGGGGCAGGGTAATCGCCCCGCCGGCATATCCGGCCTCCGGAAGAGGCTCTTCACCATTTATCGAGACCTGTGTTATGAACAGGTCTTCGGCAGGTCTGCGGATCCAGTCGAATGCAGCCTTGCAGTCGAGGGCGTCGATCCTGTCAAGGGTTCCCAGATACACCTGCCTGCTGGTGCGGTCATAATGCATCCCGGCGTACGTTGTCTCACAGGGTATTGCCGAGACTTTCCCCGACTCTTTGTCGAGTATGAACAGACCGTTTGCAGAGCATGCCCAGACGGTGTTTTCCACTTCCGTCAAGGCCGTCGTCTCGGTGCCGGACTGCCCGTACAGGCGATATTCCCTTACGGCGCTGCTGCGCGAGAGCGCAGGGTCGACCTTGAAGATCCTGTTACCGGATGAGAGCCACATGTTCCCTTCCCCGTCGGCGTATATCTGGTCCCAGAAAAGCTTGTCATTCTCGCCTTTGAAGGAGAATGGCTCCAGCCTGCGCAAAGCCCTGTCATAAAGGTATACGAGCCGGTCGGCGGTACGCAGCCATATCATGCCGAGCCTGTCTTCCTTGGCCTGGAGGACAAGGTCGGTCGACAGCCCATCCTCGGTGGTGACCTGATCCACTATGCTGTCATCCTTTATGCAAGTAAGCCCGTAGAATGATGCGCTCCAGTAGCAATCCTTCTCGAACAGGATGTCGAATGCGTTGGAAAGCATAGGTCTGAATGTCGAAACGGGGGTGAAGCGCCCGCTTGCGCTATCGTAGCGTACAGTGCTGGCGGCAGTCTCCATCCAGATGGTACCGTCATAGGGGTTGAGGCGGATGCTGCGGACTTTGTTGTGCGAGACCGGATGCAGCGGGTCGCCCATGCGGTACCAGGTCCCTTGTCCGTCGGTATCCTCGAAGACCAGGACCCCGTAGCTTCCTCCTGCGAAAATGCGTCCCTCACCGTCGCTGCAGATACTGCTGTAGAGATTGTTCGCAGATGCCGGGGTTACGCTGAGGGTGCGGAAGAGCCCGTCCTTCCCCGAGTACAGCAGTCCGGTGTCGCTCCCATACCAGAGACCGCCTTCGGCGTCCTTGAATATGGACCAGATTACGTTCTCCGCGACCTTTTCGACCGTCTCATGTAAGGGGTCCACTGAAAACACTCCGTTGTCCGTCCCCAGGACCAGGGATCCGTCCGATTCGTTCATGGTCTTGACCCATGAGAAGGGAGATATCATCCGCACTTTACCGTCCGGGAGCCCGATTTCAAAGAGCGCGGACGAACTGCCTACCAGCAGTCTGTTTCCGTCGATGGTGTACAGCGCGTCGAATGCTACGACGGAAGGGGTGAAGTCCTCCGCAGCGTAAAGTGCCAACAATCTGAAATCATCCAGGCGGTAGACCATTATCCTGGCGGGGCGTATGGTTCCGAGCACTATCTTGTCCCCGGTTATGAGGATGGAGCGTACGTCTGGATCTGAGTCAAGGGATATGCGCTCAAGTTTGGCGGAAGGGATGTCGTAACGGAACAGACCCTTCTTGGAGCCTATCCACACGGTTTCCCCGTGTTTATAAAGTTTGAAGACTTCGGTACCTGAGAGTCCTTCGACGTCATCGAAGGTCCCTTTCATCCGGTCGTAGAGCACCAAGCCTTTATTGCAGCCCATCATGACGGCGTCTTCCAGGCACACCAGGTCGTTTATCAGGAAGTGGTCGTTTCCTCCTTCCATGTCCCGGCAGGTTTCCAGCGTATGTCCGTCATATTTGTACAGGTTCTTGTCCGTTCCGAACCAGATCTGTTTCCTTCCGTCCTGTGCGATGGCGCGGATGGACAGGGATTCGGTGCCCCTGATGATTTCCGGCATGGCAGCCTGACGGCCAGATGCTTTCTGGAAGCCCCCTGCAGCAAAGGCTATGAGCAGCACCGAGGTGCATATAAGCGCTTTTATTGAGTTCATGTCCGATTTATTGTGTCATAAAAGTACATAAAGCTCCGGACCCTTCCAAACGCGTGTCTGAAAAATGTCCTAAAACGTTCAATTTGGCTTGCAATAAGCTCCCGGCATAGGCCTAATTTTGTAAAGGGTTTTGCCCGGAGGTACGGGCAGACCAGATAATAACCATAGCTATTAACCGTTATGAAAAGATCGAATCTGATTGTTTTGCTTATGCTGTCGTTGGCGGCCTGGGGACTATTTCCGGCCATTGCCATGGGGCAGCAGAGGATCTCGGGAAAGGTCACAGACCCTACCGGGGCTCCGGTCACCGGCGCTGCAGTGATGGTGCAGGGCACCTCCAACGGCGTCGTCACCGGGGATGATGGCTCTTATGTACTCGGTTCCGTGCCCTCGGCCGGGACGCTCGAAGTATCGTGTCTTGGATACAAGACTGAGATTGTAGCAGTAGGCGGCAGGACTGTCATCGATGTCGTCCTCACCGAAGATTCCGAAATGGTGGAGGAAACCGTCGTGATCGGTTATGCCGTCCAGAAAAAGAGCGACGTCACGGGCGCCGTCTCCTCCATCAAGGCTGAAGAACTTGAGAACCGCATGACTGAAAACCTCGGCCAGGCCCTCATGGGCAAGGCTGCAGGCGTGCTGATCATGGGGGCTTCGGGAGCTCCTGGAGAGACCATGAACATCCGCGTCCGCGGATATTCCTCCAACTCCTCAGGTTCCAGCAACCCCCTGTACATCGTCGACGGAATGAAGGTCAGCAACATCAACTATATCGACACGCATAACGTGGCGTCCATAGAGGTGTTGAAGGATGCTGCTTCCGCCGCCATCTATGGAGCGGAGGCCGGCAACGGAGTCGTGCTCATCACCACCAAGCAGGGAGCGCGCGGCGAAGGGAAGATCTTTTTCAATGCTTCTTACGGCCTCCAGAACAATGCCAGCCGGATGGAAGTAATGAACGCCAAGGAGTATGTCGACTTCCAGTCCGCCATCGGGCGTGCTTCCGTATTCGCCAACTGGGACGGTACTGACACCGACTGGGTCAAGGAAGTATATGAGACAGGCCGTTTTTCGCGCTATACGCTTGGCGCACAGGGCGGAAATGACCGCGGTTCATACTTCGCATCCTTGTCCTATATGGACAATGACGGTATCGTGACCGGAAACAAGGACTACATGAAGCGAATCTCCGGACAGATCAACGCTTCATACAAGATCAACAAGTGGTTCCAGCTGCAGAGCAACATCGCTGTCGATCGTGCTGACCGCGGAACCACGCTCCAGTACTCCGAGGAGCAGGGTAACGTCACCGGTGGTGCTTACCTGATGGATCCGACCTGCCGGGTGGAGATTGCTCCTGCCGACCTGGAAAAATACGGCATGCAGACCATCCTCGCTTCCGGGTACAACCTCCTCAAGAACGAGGCCACCGGCAACTATTGGGCAGTCTCGCCGTACATGTCCGAGATGGTCAACCCCCATATCAACATCGACAGGACCAACAGCCGTAGTGGAGTCAACAGCTTCCGCGGAGTGCTCTCCGCAATACTGACTCCCTTCAGGGGCTTTACGTTCACATCGCGCCTAGGCTACAACTTCAGCGCAAATGAAAGCTACAACTGGGCTCCTCCGTTCTACGGTGACAATGTCTCCAACTCCATCAACATGTCGCTGACCCGCTCCACTTCCTCTTACAATACTACGCAGTGGGAGAACTTCGCCAACTACAATTTCAAGATAGGCAAGAGCGATTTCACAGCGATGGCCGGTATGTCCTTCCGCAGGGACCAGGGTATCAACGTGGGTGTCAGCGTGAACCATCTGACCAACGAGGAAAGCGAGATTTTCCGCTATATTTCCAATGCCACCTCCGATGCGACGAAGACTATCCAGGGCGGAACGGACAGCGAATCAGCCCAGATCGGTTATTTCGGGCGTCTGACATGGTCCTACGGCGGCCGCTACAATGCCCAGGTCAATTTCCGCGCCGACGCTTACGACGCCTCCAAGCTTTCCAGGCAGGCCCGATGGGGCTACTTCCCGTCCGCATCCATCGGCTGGACCCCTTCCAATGAGTCTTTCTTCAAGGATTATATCAATCCTGAGAAATTCTCATACCTTAAATTCCGCGCATCCTGGGGTAAGAACGGCAACGTGAACGTCCTGTCAGGCTATCCTTATGCCTCCACGCTCCAGACGGCTACGTCGCTCTATACCATTGATGGTAAGCTAACTAATGTCGAGCAGACGACCAACTCGCGCCTTGCCAACCCTGGGCTCAAGTGGGAGGAATCCGTCCAGTTCGACTTCGGTGTTGACATGCGTTTCTTCCGCGACAAGCTCACAGCATCGGTAGACTACTACAACAAGGCGACCACCGACCTTCTCGTCTCCGTCGCTCCTCCGCGCATCACCGGCGCTTCTACCATGATGAAAAACCTCGGATTGATCCGTAACCGCGGCCTCGAGTTCGAGCTCGGCTGGAAGCAGCAGATCGGTGATTTCTCCTACAGCATTTCCGGCAATCTCGCCACCCTGTACAATATGGTGGAAGACCTCGGCGGTCTCGGCCGCCAGAATGGTGCGAACATCCACTCCACCTCCACCGTCGCCACCTATTTCGAGGAAGGCTATCCGCTCTGGCACTACCGTGGCTACATCTATGAAGGCATGAACGAGGACGGCTCCCCGCGCTTCAAGGATGTGAACGGCAATGGCTACCTCGACGCGGACGATAAGGACGACATGGGTGACGCCATCCCCGATTTCACTTATGGTCTCACCCTGCAGGCTGCCTGGAAGGGCTTCGACTTCTCACTCGTGGGTTCCGGCTCGCAGGGCGCAGACATGTGGCTTGTCATCTACCGCCCCAACAAGAACCAGATGAAGGAACTGTGGTATGATTCATACTATGTCAAGGGCGCTTCTGCAAGATATCCGGCCATGACGGTCTCCAACTGGAACTACTTCTGTTTCTCGAATGCTGTAGTATACGATGCTTCCTACTTCAAGATCAAGCAGATGCAGCTCGGTTACACCATTCCGTCCAGGATTACCAGGCGGGCCGGCATCTCGACACTGCGCGCCTTCATGTCCCTGGACAACTACTTCACCTTCACGAAGTACCCGGGACCTGACCCTGAAATCATGCAGAACAACAGCTCGATGGGTCTCGACAAGTTCGGCTATCCTGTCGCCAAGTCGATGACCTTCGGCGTCAACGTCACGTTCTAAGGTTGGACATTTTAATCATTGCCGAATATGAAAAAGTATACATATATCCTGTTGGCATTCCTCGGGCTTGCGAGTGCTTCGTGCTCCCAGGACATCCTCGACATCCCGCAGAAGAGCGTGGACGAGACCGAGGCGTATCTTGCCAATGCCGGTGAAGTGGAGGTCCAGCGCCTTACCGCTTCCATATACTACGGTGTAAGGAACTTCTACCAGCGCCCCTGGTTCCTTATAGCCAACGAGATCACGGGCGACAACTGGACTGGCGGATCCGACTCCACCGACCAACCGCCCCATATCAAGATAGGCAATCTGGCCATCAGTGCGGACAACGGGCAGATCTATGACATGTGGAACAACTGCTACAACATGATCTACCGCTGCAACATCATCACGGATGCATTCAAGGACTCGACCGAGCCCTACAAGAAGCGCGCAGTCGCCGAAGCCAAAGGCGTGCGCGCGTGGGGATACATGAACCTTGTGATGATGTGGGGCAATCCTCCGCTCGTCGACCACGTGCTTGCCCCTGAGGAGTTCGAGATGCCCAACACTCCAGCTGCGACGACATGGGAATTTATCGAGCGCACCCTCGCCGAGGCCGCTGCGGACCTTCCGTCAAAAACTGACAAGAACGGGCAGAGGGCCATAGGCGGACGCCTGACCAAGGAAGCCTGCCTGGGTCTCCTCGCAAAGGCACAGCTCTATCAGGGCAAATATGCCGAAGCTTCTGCCAACCTCAAGAAGGTCATTGACTCCGGCCTGTATGACCTGAATCCCGATTTCAAGAATATACTGCGCCTGTCCGGAGATTTCTGCTCCGAGTACCTCTTCGAAATCGACGAAGACGCCGTCGACCTGACGAGCGCCCTTCGCGGTATCCTCAGCGACTACTATTGGTATAACGGCCTGCGTCCTGAGCTTATCAACCATCCTGACGAGCTGTGGGCATCTTCCTGGGGATTCATCAATACGACCGATGCCTTTGCCAAGGAGATGATCGCCCATGACGGCGATGGCCCCAGGCGCGTCTCTACAGTCCTGACTTTCGATGAATTCGCCACGGACGGCCTGTATTTCCACTATACGATAAGGAAGCCCGGCCTCAATCTCCCTTGGTTCTCTTCGGCCGGATATGCCCGCGTGAAGGGCGTGACTTACGTAGCTGACAGGCTGCCCAGCGGAGGATGGGTCGCACATTCTCTGGCTAACCGTCCTATTCTCCGCTATGCGGACATCCTCCTGATGTATGCGGAATGTGCAGCCAACGGTGCCGGGGACAAGGCCCTTGGGCTTGAGTGCCTGAACATGGTTCGCCGCCGTGCCGGACTGGATGACGCTCCCTCCCTGAGCATGGATGATCCGAAATACGGCATCAAGGCCGAGCGCCGTTTCGAATTCTACTTCGAGTGTGCCGACCGCTGGTACGACCTGCTTCGTTGGAACGATTTCGTAAGTGAGCGCCAGCGCCTGTTGACGACATATGATATCGGACATTCCATACCGTCCATGTCTACCGACTCACAGGTCGGTGATTGGAAGTTCACGCGTGAGGTGTTCGAAGACGGCGAGAAACCGGATGCACACCACATGCTCCTTCCTTATCCTTACAATGAACTCACTTCTAACCCTTCGCTGGAGCAGAATCCGGGCTATTGATATCGTTTGATTCTTCTGGTTATTTGGTTGGTCCCGGGCACAGGCGCGGTGCTTGAGCCCGGGATTTTTCAATCTGAGTACAAGGATTGATAAATATAATACTATTTATACTCATTGATAGTCATTATTTTTGCATATTACGTATTAACCACGAACACTCATGAAAAAAATCGCTCTCTTCGCAGCTTTCCTTTCCCTCTCCTGCGTGATTGCCGGGGCCAGGGACTACAAGCTATCTTCACCTGACGGCAGGACACAGGTCACCGTCTCCGCGGAACAGGACCTCAGATGGCAGGTATCCCGCGACGGACAGACCGTCATCCTCCCTTCCGAAATGTCCGTCGTCCTCGGCGACGGCACTGTCCTGGGGGCCGCCCCCAAGGTCCGGTCCGCCACGATCACGACCGTCGCCAAAGTCTTCAAGACTCCCGTATATCACAAATCCGAGATACTGGATGAATATAATCTTTTGACTCTCAAGATGAAGGGAGACTACAGCGTGGAGTTCCGCGCATACGACTCAGGCGTGGCCTACCGCTTCGTCACGGCCCGCAAGGGAGACATGACGGTGAAGGACGAGAAGGTGACCTTCCGTTTCGACAAGGACTACGACACCTTCATTCCCTATGTCAATGACAACCGCGGAGGGGAGAGGTACTGCTACTCCTTCGAGTCCTACTACACCGAGGTGCCGATGTCGAAGATGGTGGACGACTCCCTTTCGATCGTCCCGTACATCGTCAGCCTTGACGGAGGCAAGAAGGTGGCTGTGATGGAGGCCGGAGCCGAGGACTATCCCGGCATGTTCCTCAAGCTCAATACCGCCGACAGGCGCAGCCTGGTGAGCGAGTTCGCCCCTTATCCGCTCGAATACGGGGTACGCGGCCGTTATACCGTTCCTGTGAAGCGTGCCGATTATATCGCCAGGACCGTCGGCACGCGCACTTTCCCATGGCGCGTCCTCGCCATCACCGACCGCGACATCGATTTCCTTGAGAACGACCTCGCCCAGTGCCTCGCACCGGAGTGCCGCATAGACGATGTCTCCTGGATCAAACCAGGCAAGACTTCCTGGGAGTGGTGGAGCGGCAAGCACATCACCGGAGTGGATTTCAAGGTAGGTACCAACACCGAAACCTACAAATATTTCGTGGACTTCTCTGCCGACAACGGCATGGAATATGTCCTGATCGACGCCGGCTGGAGCGCAGGCTCGCTGATGCAGCTCAGGCAGGGGTTCGACCTTCGCGAAATCGTCGACTATGCCGACTCCAAAGGTGTGGGTGTCGTATTATGGTGCCATGCCTCCTCGGCCGAGAAAGAAGCGGCCGAAGCTTTTCCTTACTATGCCAAGCTTGGCGTGAAGGGCTTCAAGGTCGACTTCTTCGATGCCGACGACCAGCGCATGAACAACGTCATGTACAAGCTGGCCGCCCTCGCTGCCGAAAACCATCTCATCCTTGACCTTCACGGCATGAAGGCCTTCGGCATCCAGCGCCCTTATCCCAACGTACTGAACTTCGAGGGCGTCAAGGGCCTTGAGAACTGCCAGTGGACTGCAGTCAAGGACGGCGTTCCGGTGGATGACATCCCCCGTTACGACGTTACCGCCCCTTATGCCCGCATGCTTATCGGCCCCATGGACTATACTCCCGGTGCGATGGACAACGCCATTGCCCGCGGCTATCATGCCAATCCTTCCAGTCCCATGAGCATGGGCCCCCGCGTTCACCAGATGGCCATGTACCCCATCTTCGACGCGCCTTACCAGATGCTGGCCGACAGCCCCTCCAAGTATATGCGCGAGCAGGAGTGCACAGACTTCATCGCCAAGGTCCCGACCGTGTTCGACAGGACCGTGGGTGTCGACGGTGAGGTAGGGAAGTACATAGTCGTCGCCCGCGAGAAGGACGGTGTGTGGTATGTGGGCGCCATGACCGACTGGACCGCCCGCGACATCGAGATCGACTTCTCGTTCCTTGACAGCGGCTCCTATAAGGCCGACGTGTTTGCCGACGGTGTCAACGCCGACAGGGCGGCCGAGGACTACAAGCATACGACCATGAATGTCAAAGCCGGAGACAAGGTGAAGGTCCACCTCGCTCCCGGCGGAGGCTGGGCTGCGATACTCACAAAATAAACTACACTTTCCCAATGAAAAGGAGCATCTTCATCTTTGCGGCACTCTTTTGCCTCGGACTGCCCTCCACGCTGCTGGCAGGGAAGCCCCAGGACATCCGCATCACCAACGCTTCGGCAGGCAAACGGTTTGACGGCATAGGCGCCGTCAACGGAGGCGGAGCCACATCAGTACTGCTGAAGGACTATCCCGAAAAGCAGAAGTCCCAGATCATGGACATGGTGTTCAAGCCCATGTTCGGGGCCTCGGTCAGCACCATCCTCGTGGAGATTCCGGGCGACGGCAACTCCACCCAGGGCAGCATGCCTTCCCACAGCCACTTCCAGGGCGACTACAACTTCGAGCGCGGGTATATGTGGTGGGTGATGGAAGAAGCTGTCAAACGCAATCCCGCTCTAACCCTTGACGCAACGGCATGGAGTGCGCCTGCCTGGGTGGGCGGTTTCTGGACGGACGAGATGGTGGATTACTACATCTCTTGGATGCAGGGCCTGCGCGAGGTCCACGGCCTTGAACTTGATGCCCTCGGCTGCCACAATGAAAAGGGCTGGGACGCGGATTTTGCCAAGCACATGCGCCGGGCCATGAACGAACGCGGCTTCAAGGATGTCAAGCTCCACGGCTTCGGCAACTGGGGCAGGACCAAGCTCGAGTTCCTTCCCAGGATGCTGGAGGACAAGGAGTTTGCCGATGCCCTCGACATCATCTGCGCCCATACTTTCAGTGAGATCCCCCTGACGCAGGAGCAGCGCAAGGCGATCGACGCCCTTGACAAGCCCCTCTGGAACAGCGAGGAGCACATTTACCGCAAAGGGTTCGACTGCCTTATCACCATCGTCAAGTGCTTCAATGAGAATTACATCGTAAGCGGAGCCACGAAGGTCGTCAACTGGTACGACATCGGTGCAGTATATCCGCTGGAGCCTTATAGCCAGGATCCTCCGATGATCCTCGCCCACGAGCCGTGGAGCGGCAACTACGTGGTGCGCGAGGCCCTGTGGGGCTATGCACACTACGGCCAGTTCACCCGTCTGGGGTGGCAGTATGTCGATGAAGGTTGCGTCAAGCTTGACGGCGGCGGTTCCATGTGCATGCTCCGCGATCCCGCGACTGATGACTACAGCATCATCGTCGAGACCAAGGATGCCAAGGCCCCGCAGACCGTCCGCTTGAGGCTCCCCAAGGGTTTGTCTTCAGACAAGCTCTGCGTGTGGCTGAGCAACGAGCGCGAGCAGTTTGTACGCCAGGCCGACCTTTCCCCCCGCGGCCGTACCATAGTGCTCAACCTGGAGCCTGGAAGCGTTTACTCCTTCTCGACCACCAGGGGACAGGTGAAAGGCTCGTTCAACGATATCCCCGAGTCCAAGCCTTTCCCGTTCCCGTACGCCGATGCCTTCGACCAGTATGAGGATCCTGCAGCTTACGGATATCTGCCCCATTACCTTGCAGACCTCATCGGCTGCTTCGAGCTGGCCGAAAGGCCTGACCATAAGGGCGGCTGCATCCGTCAGACAGTGAGCGAGCATACTCTCAGCTGGGCTCCGGAATGGCATCATTACACCATCCTCGGCGACGTAGCGTGGGAGGACTATGAAGTCAGCGCCGACGTCTATCTCAATCCCGGCGACGAGGCCGGAGTGATGGGACGCCTGTGCGATGTGGGCGGTGGCTACGGCATCTGGGCCAAGGGCTACTATCTCAAGGTCGACGACCAGGGCAAGTGTACGCTGGTGCTCACCCGTGGAAAACCCAACCCCAGGGAGCTCATCGGTGACGCTGAGCAGCAGGCCGCTATCCTCGCGCGCAAGGATGTGGAGATAGGCGGAGAGTACACACTCGCCGAGGCTTCGGTAGCAGGCCTGTCCTCGTGCCAGTGGCACAACCTCCGGCTGCGCTTCCAGGGCGACAGCATTACCGGCTATGTAGACGGACGTGAAGTCGTAAAGGCCAGGTCCGACCACTACACGCACGGCATGGCGGGCCTGATGGCACCCTTGCAGGAGAAGAGGGTCAGTACGCCTTACTTCGACAACCTCAAGGTCTCTCCGCTTTAAGCCGGTTGCAACCACCCGGCATGAAATGATAAAAAGTCCCGTATCCACGGGCAGCGATGCAGACACGTTAGAGTGTTGAAATGTTGGTTGATTGGTTCCCGGGCGAAACGGTTTCCGTTCCGCCCGGGATTTTTATTAATTGTACTGTGAATAATAAAAAAAGTACTATTTCTGCTTGTGGTTTTTTATTAAATTTGCAAGACGCACAACTAGACACACAATTGAATAATTCTTAACAATAACATGAAACGCTTTGCTCTCCTATCCCTGGCCGTCGCCCTCATCCTGGCGCCTCAGGTCGGGTCCAGCCAGACGAGGTCCCAGATCGAGGACCTGTCAAAATCCATCGAAGCCAACCTCACTGAAAACATCCTTCCTTTCTGGATGGAGTATACCGTCGATCCTGACGGAGGTTTCTACGGTACTGTCATGAACGACGGCCGCGCCGTCCCGACGGACAAGGGTGCCATCCTCAACGCCCGCATCATGTGGACCTTCTCGCGTGCCTACCGCACCTACGGACTTCCTGCATACAAGGAGATGGCCGACCGCGCCGCCGAGTATTTCAAGGCCCACTTCATCGACAAGAAGTACGGCGGAGTCTACTGGACCGTCGACAGCGAGGGCAACATGAAGGACGGCACCAAGCAGACCTATGCCAACGCCTTCGGCGTGTACGGTTTGTCCGAACACTTCCGCGCTACCGGTGACGTCAGCAGCCTCGAGGCCGCCAAGGACATCTTCCATGTCCTGCAGAAGCACTCCCATGACGCCGCCCGCAAGGGTTACATCGAGGTCTTCAACCGCGACTGGTCCCGCACCGACGCCAAGGGCATCGACGGACAGGCTGCCGCCACCAAGACCATGAACACCAATATCCACGTGATGGAAGGCTTCACCAACCTCTACTTCGCATGGCCCGACCCTGAGGTGAAGGCCGCAGTCCTCGAGCTGGTCGATGTCCTCCAGACACATCTCTACAACTCCGACACCAAGCACCTCATCCTCTACTGCGACGACGACTGGAACATGGTCAGGACCAGCGACTCCTACGGCCATGACATCGAAACGTCCTGGCTCCTGTGCGAGTCGGCCGAGGCCGTCGGTGACGAGGCCCTCGTAGCCAAGATCCGCAAGCAGGCCATCGAGATGGTCGACGTCGCCCTCGCCGAGGGCGTCCGTCCCGACGGCTGTATGATCTACGAAGGCGAGCGCCTCCAGTGGTGGCCCGAGTGCGAGAACATCATCGGCTGCATCAACGCCTGGCAGATCACCGGCGACAAAAAGTATTTCGATGCAGCTGCCAAGTGCTGGGAGTACACCCGCACGCACTTCGTCGACAACGAAGTCGGCGGATGGTACAAGGACCTCATGGCTGACGGCACCCCCATCGCCCGCAGCGCCAAGGCCAGCACCTGGAACTGCCCCTACCACAATTCCCGCATGGGTTATGAGGTGGTCGCCCGTCTCGCCCATCCCGCAGTCCACACCGAGGTGATGGCCTGGAGCAACATGACCGGCGTCCGCAGTGAAGGCGAGCTCATCGACTTCGAGTCCACCCTCCGCGTCGGCGTTCCCGGCGGTGAGATCGAGTCCACCGGCCGCGAGAAGCAGAACCGCATCCGCTACAATCGCGACGGCTTCACCCAGACCACCATCACCCCCATGCACGGCGGTGTCACCTTTACCCAGTCAGTTACCGACGTCGACATGTCCACCGTCAATCTCAAGTGGAATGTCACCGCTTCCGAGGCAGCTGAAGGCGGCGCATACTTTTGCATGAACTTCGCCCCGAAGTACTACAGCGACGCCACCATCAAGGCTGCCGGCAAGAAAGTCACCATTACCGCTCCCGAGCGCAACATAGAGCTGACGTTCAACAAATCCGTCAAGACCTTCGTCCGTGAGGAGAACGGCGACAAGGTCCTCTACGTCACCTTCCTGCCCAAGGTCAAGAAGGGCGCCAAGGCCGACTATTCCGCAGTCATGAAGGTCTCCGGCGTGCAGCACCACGAGGTCGCCCACATCGCTCTCGATGCTTCCAACCCCGGACGCCTGTTCACCGGTTTCGGCGGCAATTTCCGCATCCAGAACGTACAGAAGGACCCCGAGGTCATCGACTACTGCCTTGAGAACCTCCGCGTCGCCTTTGGTCGCGTGGAGTTCCCTTGGGGCCAGTGGGACCAGATCCAGCACCCCGAACTCTACAAGGGCCAGCAGGGACAGGCCAGCATCAGCAGGGCCAACCCCGCCGACCATATCCGCCGCAGCGCCGAGATGGCCCGCCGCCTCAAGCAGGTCGGCATGCCCGTGATCGTCAGCGCATGGTTCCCGCCGATGTGGGCAGGCAACCAGACCACCCGTTCCGACGGCACTTCCCGTGCATACTCGCTCAAGCCCGAGGAGCAGGACCGCATCTTCGAGTCCATCGCCTCGTATCTGATCTATCTCAAGAAAGAGTACGGCTGCGAGCCTGACTACTTCTCCTTCAACGAGTCCGACCTCGGCATCAATGTCGTCCACACTCCCGAGGAGCACCGCGACTTCATCAAGAACTTCGGCAAGTACATGGCCGACCAGGGCCTCAAGACCCTGATGCTCCTTGGCGACAACTCCGACGCCACCACCTTCGACTTCATCGTCCCTACTCTCAACGATCCCGCCGCCCTCCGCTATGTCGGCGCCATCTCCTTCCACTCCTGGAGAGGCTGTGACGACGAGACCCTGAAGAAATGGGCCGGCGCCGCCCGCCAGATCAACGTCCCGCTCATCGTCGGCGAGGGCAGTACCGACGCCGCTGCGCACCAGTATGCCGGCATCTTCAACGAGTCCACCTTCGCGCTCTACGAGATCAACCTCTACACCCGCATCTGCGCCATCAGCCAGCCCCTCAGTATCCTGCAGTGGCAGCTGACCTCCGACTACTCCCTCCTGTGGGGTGACGGCATCTACGGCTCCGAAGGCCCGCTCCGTCCTACACAGCGCTTCTTCAACATCAAGCAGCTGGCCTCCCCTCCTGCCGACTCATTCGCCATTCCCACCACCGTTGACAAGGACAACATCAATGTCGCTTCCTTCATCAACACCGCCCGCGGCGAGAGCGCAGTCCATATCGTGAACAACGCCGCTTCCTGCCCGGCCGTCATCACCGGCCTGCCCGCCTCTTCCACCTATGCCGTGGTCCAGATCACCAACTCCGGCTCCAATGCCGAGTCCATGTGCCTGCCCGTCGTTGACGGCAAGGTCGAGGTCAACATGCCCGCCGAGAGCTTCGTCAGTGTATTCGCAAAATAACCAGTCATGAAACGTATATTCACCGTCTTCGCCGCTGCCCTGCTTGGCCTTGCCATGCAGGCGCAGCCTTTCGCCCCCGTCAACCCCAACGCCACCCAGGAGGCCAGGGACCTGCTCGCCAGCCTGTATCAGACTGTCGCCGAGGGCAAGATCATCTCCGCACTGCACCACAACCAGCTGCAGATGCCCAACTACATGAGCGACTTCGACCGCATCGAAGATGCTTCAGGCAAGGTCCCCATGATATGGGGAGGCGACCTCGCGTGGGATGCCGCGCAGGTAGTCCGCATCGCAGAGCACGAGTACAACCGCGGCCACATCATCACCCTCATGTGGCACGTGAACCGTCCCTTCGACCGCACTCCGCGGGTGGACTTCCGCACTCAGACGCAGGGCGAGTTCACCGATGCCCAGTGGAAAGAGCTCGTCACCGAAGGCTCCAAGATGAACCGCATGTGGACCGAGCAGGTCGACTCCATCGCCACTTATCTCAAAGTCCTCAAGGATAAGCACATCCCTGTACTGTGGAGGCCTTACCACGAGATGAACGGCGAGTGGTTCTGGTGGGGCTGGAGAGAGGGCCCCGATGGGTTCACCAAGCTCTGGAAGATGATGTATCACCGTCTGGTGGACTACCACCATCTCGACAACCTCATCTGGGTATGGAACGCCAACGCTCCCCGCGAGATCCCCAATGACACCGCCAAGGCCTACGAGCTCTATTATCCCGGCAACGACTATGTCGACGTGCTGGCTACCGACGTTTACAACCGCGACTGGAAGCAGTCGCACCACGACCAGCTCGTTGAGCTGGGCAAGGGCAAGCTCATTGCCCTGGGCGAGCTTGGCAGCCTCCCGACTCCGGAGATGCTCAAGAACATGAACAAGTTCGCTTGGTTCATGATCTGGACGGGCTTCACCAGCGACCGTTACAATACCCTCGATGACCTCAAGGCCATTTTCACGATGCCCAACGTCATCAACTACAAGGACCCGGTCCCGGCTCCGCCCATGCGCCGTCCCGGCAGATAATGACTACCGATTACCTAAATCATATCAATCAACCAACAACCCAAAAATCTAACACTATGATTTTTAAAAAACTTTCCGTCGCGCTTGCTGCGCTGCTGTGCGCCGCCGGCCTGGGAGCCCAGGACTTCCGCATCAACGCCTCCGGCTACTTCAACAAGGACGGCGTAGATGTCATGGCATTCAATGACTTCTATCCCGAAGGCCATCAGGGCGGTATCTCCGTCCTCATGAACGGCCACCGCGTTGCCAGCAACGGCGACATCCGTTTCGACGCCACTCCCGGCCAGTGGCAGCCCGTCCCGAAGCAGCTCAACCGCAAGGTCGAGGGCGAGAAGATCATCACCACCCTCTGTTTCCCGGATTCCAGCCGTCACTTCACCGGCTTCAACCCTATGATCTACCCTGACTACAGGGTTACCTACACCGTCACCCTCGAGCCTCAGGGCAAGGGTTTCCTTGTGACCGTCGACCTCGACAAGCCCGTGCCTGAGAATCTCCTCGGCCGCGCCGGCTTCAATATCGAGTTCTTCCCCGGCGACCTCTTCGGCAAGCCTTGGATCATGGACAAGAAGCAGGGCATCTATCCCCAGCAGCCCAACTCCCCGGTCATCGAGCAGGAGAGCTATGTCTACAGGAGCGTCGGCGACTTCAAGCCCGAGCGTGCCCTGGCCGCTGACATCGACCACCTGATCGACAAGGGGTACAGCCCTTACACCGCCGATGCCGTCATCGCCGAGCCCTATGCAGTCGGCAAGGTCTTCACCTCCCGTCCGGACGATCCCTACAGCCGCCTCACCATCAAGTCGCTCAACAGCGCCGACCTCAAGCTCTATGACGGGCGCATGAACCACACCAACGGCTGGTTCGTCCTCCGTTCCGAGATCCCTGCAGGCGCCACCAAGGGTGCCGTCCAGTGGTACATCGAGCCCAACGTCGTTCCCGGCTGGACCTATCCTGCAGTCGTCCAGACTTCCCAGGTCGGTTATATGCCCAACCAGAGCAAGGTCGCCATCATCGAGACCGACCGTCGCGACGCACCCCTCGTGGGCGCTACCCTCGTGCGCTATGATGCTGACGGCGAGCACTTCGTAAAGAATTATCCCGCAACCCCGTGGGAGGGCGAATTCCTCCGTTACAATTATCTCAAGGTTGACTTCTCCGACATCCAGGAGGAGGGCCTCTATGCAGTCAAGTACGGCGACAGCAAGTCCCCGATCTTCCGCATCGCCCCCGATGTCTATGACAGAGGCGTATGGCAGCCGGTCATCGAGTACTTCCTGCCTTACCAGATGTGCCACATGAGAGTTGCCGACAAATACAAGGTATGGCACAACTACTGCCACATGGATGATGCCCAGATGGCACCTCTCGGCAACCATATCGACGGCTACTCCCTTGCGAGCAACCCGACATCCATCAAAGCTCATGAGCCCGTTCCCGGAGTGAACATCGGCGGCTGGCATGACGCCGGCGACGACGACGTCCGCCCCACTACCCCTCCCGCGAGCGAACAGCGGGCGGCGGCAAGCCGCCGGCGGGGAAGACCCCCCGCCACACTACCCCTGCCGAGTGCTACATCCTCACCATGGCTTATGAGAATTTCCATCCGGAGATCGACGCTACCGCCATCGACCAGAAGAATCACGTTGTCGAGATCCACGAGCCTGACGGCAAGAACGACATCCAGCAGCAGATCGAGCATGGTATGCTCCATGTCATCGCCTGCTACGACGCCCTCGGCGGCCACTTCTCCCGTGGTATCATCACCAACCCCCTCCGTCAGTATGCCACCCTCGGCGATCCTTCCTATGCCACCGACGGTGTCTTCGGCAACGAGGATGACCGCTGGATCTATCCCGACGGCGGCAACGGTGTCAGCATTGCAGCCCAGGTTGCTGCTTCCGCCCGCGCACTCCGCGGCCTGAATGACGCTCTCGCAGACCGTTGCGTGGAGGTAGCCAAGAAGATCTATGACGAGGCCGAGATCCCTGCCGCCCCTGCCGGCGGTCGTGGCGGACGCGGTTTCGGCGGCGGCCCCATGAGCAAGATGCAGCTTGCTGTCGAGCTCTATATCACCACCGGTGAGCAGCAGTACTGGGACTTCATCGTCAGCAACTGGGATGCAGTCGTAGCCTCTGCCGCCAACTGCGCATGGTACATGGCCCGCATCGAGAAGAAGATGGAGGGCGACAAGAAGTACAAGAAGCAGTGCGCCGCTTTCCGCGAGGCCCTCGTGAAGTATCGTGACGTCCTCGACCGCCAGAGCGCTGCTACTCCGTACGGCGTACCTTACAGCCCTAGCATCTGGGGCGCCGGCTGGGACATCCAGTCCTTCGGCTACCGCCACTACTTCCTGGCCAAGGAGTATCCTGATATCTTCGCTCCCGACCAGGTCTTCGACGCCCTCAACTTCATCCTCGGCCGTCCCCCCGGTCTGAACCAGGCTTCCTTCGCCGGCGGCGTCGGTGCCCAGTCTACGACTGTCGGCTACGGCTTCAACCGTGCCGACTGGACCTACGTCCCCGGCGGCACCGTCTCCGGTACCGCCCTTATCCGTCCGGACTTCCCTGAGCTGCTGGTCTTCCCGTTCCTGTGGCAGCAGGTCGAGTACGTGATGGGTGGTGGTTCCTCGCACTACATGTTCCTTGTCCTCGCCGCCAAGGACCTGCTTAACAGTTAGTCAAGGATAGAATTGAGTAGATATCTATCAGTTGTTTATATCATGCTGGTGGTTGTCATCGTGATGACCACCAGCGGATGTAAACATGATGTGGTATCAGCCTTTTCGAAAGAAGTTCAAACGGATACACTTCATTTGAAAGAGGTCGCCTCTCAACTTGACTCGATACCTGGTTTTGTGTCCGGTGTTTCCGCTGTCGGTGAGTCCGTTATCCTTTCGCTTAAAAGAGCTGATTATGCCTTTGCCGTTTTTCCTGCTTCTTTCAATTCCGGTCCGATGCTTATCGGCCATCATGGCAGGGGTCCTGGAGAGGTATTAGACGTTTGTTCCAATACGATAACCGAGGAGGGGAATGGCTTCTCATTCATTGATGCTTTCGGTAAGCGTCATGTCCGATTTGAGAACGGCAGTTATTCGATTTCTGCTCCAGACAATGATTTCCGTAACGATTCTGCCAAGAACAGTTTCATTGAATTATCCGATTCATTTATAGATATAAACACTGATAATGAAACGGAGGAATACGTTGTATATGACAAGACGTTGAGCAAAAAAACATATACTGGCAGATTTCCAGATTGGACGCATGAGTATGATGTGCTTCCACAGTTCGTATACATGAAGTTTCTGGCAAAGCATCCACATAAAGATCGTTTTGCTGCCGTCTATGGACGTTATCCGGTTCTTCGCGTATGCAACTCCCAGGGAAAAACGTTACATGAAGTCCTTACATATGAGGACTCTTTCCATGGGGGGATGTCAGAAGTGTATTACAGTTGCGCACCTGCTGTCAATGAAAAATATATATTGGCTCTGTCCCAAAGGGGAGAACTCGCATCGGGTTATCCCGAACTGCATTTGTTTGATTGGGGCGGGAGCCTTTTGAAAAGGTTTGTTATCGACAGACCTGCAGATTACTTCTCTGTCTTCTTCGACCAAGGGAAGGTCATAGTCTATTCTTCTGCTTCCGGATCATTGTATTCCGCTGACATATCTCTCTAATTTATTGTATAATGAAACGAATCCTTTTAACTATCCTCGCATTGGGGGCTGCGCTGACAATGTCGGCGCAGACCTTCAAATGCGCTGATCCGGAGGCTACTCCGGAAGCGCAGAAACTCCTTGAGAGACTCGCCAAGATCCGCGACAAGGGTATCATGTACGGCCACCAGGACGATCTCGTCACCGGTTATACCTGGTGGGAGGTTGAAGGCAATTCCGACACCAAGACCAACACCGGCGACTATCCTGCCATCGCAGGATTCGAGCTCGGCGAGCTTGAGCTCGGCAAAAACAGGAGCCTCGACTCCGTGTCCTTCGCCCAGATCCGCAAGATGGCCAAGTGGTTCAACGACCGCGACGGCATCATCACCGTCAGCTGGCATCTCGTGAACCCGATCACCTCGCAGTGGCCGGGTGTCAAGGAGCCCAACGGCGCCGGTTCGGCATGGGAAGTCAACATGCTGTCCGCCGATGGCATGAACGCTGTCCGCAGCGTCCTGCCCGGAGGTGAGAACCACGCCATGTTCAACACCTGGCTCGACCGCCTCGCCCGCTTCTTCCTGAGCTGGCGCGACGACGAGGGCAAGCTCATCCCGTTCCTGTTCCGCCCGTATCACGAGCACTCCGGAAGCTTCTTCTGGTGGGGACGCGAGCGCTGCTATGACGAAGAGTACGCAGCCCTGTTCCGCTACACGGTCGATTATCTCCGTGCCAAGGGCCTGCACAACATCCTCTTCATGTACAACACCGACAAGGTATATTCCAAGGAAGAGTATCTGCGCGGTTATCCCGGCGATGCTTATTGCGACATGCTCTCCATCGACTGGTATGGTCAGGGCGAGGAGTTCAACCGCAATATCCGTATGGCTATGGACTTTGTCTCACAGACGGCAGATGAGAAGGGTAAGCTCTATGCCCTGAGCGAGTGCGGCCCTCTGAGCCTCGACCTGCAGAAGATCCTGCCGGACTACAAGTGCTCCTACGTGCTGACCTGGCGCAACGCTCCTCCGCGCCGTCCCCGTCCGGGCGGATTCCAGCCCAGGCCCGACGAGCTGCTGAAAGCCATGAAGGCCAACAAGCACTACCTCTTCTACGAAGACATCAAGAACATTAAATAAAACCTGACCATGAAGCGTTTCCCGATCCTTTTAGGAACCGCCTCCCTCATCGTACTGGCAGCCTGCTCGCATGAGCAGGCCGCCGTAACGAGGGGGATAGGCGTGGATCCGGGCAATCCCGATGAGTCGGCGGGCGCGCCCCCTGTGAAGGGGGAAGGGCCGTAC